>Ga0136643_10007851_pt1 | contig 15499 bp, 16 predicted proteins | sample TergutLab28metaG_FD_96883 | JGI IMG/M metagenome (GOLD analysis project Ga0136643, IMG submission 96883) | Labiotermes labralis P1 segment gut microbial communities from Petit-Saut dam, French Guiana - Lab288 P1 (version 3) (version 3) | ecosystem: Host-associated > Arthropoda: Insects >... | reverse complement strand
GTTAAATTGATGTTTTTTTTTTTAAGTTTTTTAACCTGATTTTCCTAAATAAAGGGGGGTATTTTTGTTTTTCCCCCCCCCCCCCTTTTTCTCACTTTTCCTTCTATTCCCCCCCCCCCCCCCCATCTGTTACAATAATAAACTTTAAGTTCAGATAAACGTTCAATTAATATGACTCAAAAGCGAGCACTTTTGCTTAAATACACGGTACACGGAAACAAGTGTTTAGCTCGTACTTTTACAATCACTGTGTGAGATATAAGGTCACTAGTCACACCTACACGTAATGCCTTAGGCTGTCCATCTGATGCCAGTGGCAGAGTAGTAGCCTACAGGGCATGGCGATATTAACACTTACTGCGTTCGATGTGTGTGGCTGACGGAATGGGAATAGAAAAAACAGCAACTTTTGTCTGTAATTTCAAACGCACATTTTTCCCCAGAATGTGAAGTTTCGATACCGAGGCTAGCAAGAAGGTCAATTAATAACCACTGCTGTGACCCATTTATGTGCATTGGAATAGCAGCAAGAAATCAAAATTCCGTTCACAAAAATATTAAGATCAGAATTTGGCTACCTCTTAATTCAAATTTGTATAACCGTCATATATCTGAAAATCTATAAACTACAGTATGAGTTTGCTTGTCATTTTACAAGTGTTGGAAGTACAAAATAAGAAATGTCAAAATTTGTACTTTTATTTAAATATTTGATATTAAGGCAATCAAAAGGAGGTTGGAGAAATGGCTAGGGCAAATAACACGCATGAGAGAAATGAGGAATGCATACGAAATTGTTTTTGGAAACGTGGAACACGAAGGTATAAATTTATGATGAAAGATGTTGAGCAGAACAGACAACAATGAAAGATGCTTATAATGATAAACAAATTGTTTATAGTTTTCGTCAAACACAACAATATATTTAGTTGCCCTTAATTTAATTCGGTCCTTCCGACCATCATCTGGCCATCTTACAGAAACTCAACGTAAGGTTCATGCAGTGCAATCATTAAGTTTGTTTAAGATGGCCAGATAATGGTCAGAAGGACCAAAACATGTCGCCATTAAACTATAAACAATTTATCTTGTAACAAACACAAAAGGATGTCCACTACAAAAACTTAAAAAAAAAATGCTTATAAACCATCACATTATCTGATGAAATGCTATTGCACACATCCAGAAAACTGCGTCATTTTAGGAAAATTTTGAGCAATGATAACCCACATGACAAGGCTGAGAATGTGATAGTAAGCCCTAAGTCAATGTCTTTTAAGTTGTGCTCCTCGATCAAATTGTTGGACATATTTTACTTAGAGACAATAACAAAAAAATCTCTTAGGTGGTCATGCTTCAACAAATCGCATCAGCACAAGTGGATGGAATGCTGGACATCATCCTCGTCCGACAGGATGGTGCTTCACTCCATTTTGGTTATTAATTTAATCAGTGTTTGAATAAAGTATCTCTTGATAGTGTAGATCCAATTCCATGGCCCCTAGATGTTGTTTTTCTAGAGCTTGAGACCACTTGTTAACAAGTAGTCTCAGAAGAGAAGCATTTAAAATTACTCAAGCTACGCTACGCAAGTAAAGTGCATATAACTTCAGAATAGTCTGGATGTGTGCAGTGCTGCACGTGGTGCCCATGTTTAGCTGTTTTAAAACCTGTTCAGTTTCTGAATACTGTCGCATGTTACAAGCTGGCAATTCGTTCTTGGGCTGTTGAATAATTTGTTATGAATTCCCGGAGTTCATTCTGAGGCGCGCTGAGACTAGAACGCAAATGTATAGTAACGCATCCTACTCAATTTTGTAAGTTCCTTTGAACTAGTGCAGAATGCCTACCTCATCATGTTCTGCGTTATTGGCAACACTGCGCCCTGGTTCGGTAGCTCAGCCGATTGGCGTTCCTACCCTGTTCCCACACAACGTTGCTTGGTTTGGTAGGATTACACTAAAACCACTTTTTAAACACATTTACACTCTCGCGTGCGCGATAATGACTTGGTACCACTGTGGTTGCTTTGCCATTGTGTAATGGTTGCTTATTATCTCACTGTTGCTGTATTTAAAAATGTCATCACTTCACAAAACTGCAGTATTCACTTCACATATTTCCCACAAGTAACACACGACAAGCCGTTATTCAGTAACACAACAGGATGGTGTTTCACCATAACCCCACACTCTACAATTTTAATATGAAAGTACAGTAAGTGGAATATGTTGCCCATCTTCCATAACACCCGCGAAATATTCACAGGGCGCCATGTTATCACAGAAGCACGGATGCACATACCCATGGATTAGGAAATTAAACAGTCGTTGTAAACATTTAGATAATCCGTGACGTGGCCTCTTACACGAATAGTAGTGTATCGGCATGTGCTAGAGGCTATGTTGTTATACACCGCGAAGCATTGTATTCAGTTCAGTGACTTTCTATCACGTAGCAATAAAAGCCTCTTGTATAAAACACACGTCATTCGCAGTCGTGTCATTGTATCGGTTTATCGGCTGAAAATGTCTTTCGTGCATGCCTTGAACCAACTACAAACATCCCATGATATGCAATCCAGCGAGGCAACTGGTAGGCACAACCGCCGTTTTCTGCCATCTATAGGGAAATACACAAGCAACACTATTGGGAATACTAGAGAGAGGCAGTTATCCTTGTTCATGCCGTGAAGGTATTTAGGACAACGGTAATCATTTTTAACGTCGGTACTAGATGGGATTGGTCGACTTCACGCCCTGGCTGGTTTGACGCTGGGAAAGAACGCCGGCACCCACTGAGTAGGAGGCTTGGTAGGTCTTTCTAAAACTGTTTCTGGAGGGACTCTCCTTCCAAGAGCAATACTCAATAGGTTGAGGAAATAGTCCTCACACCGTTAATATGAAAGCAGATCCTGACTGCTACTCCAGTTTCAGATCTCTTGGTCCTGCTCTAAATGTTGTAATGCACAAGTGAGTTTATGCCATTTGTAGATTCTACCGATACTGCAATGTCTGGTAGTCACCCACCAGTATTATTCCAGTTAATTCCCCTCATATCCCTTTTCTATTAAAAATAAACTAACTTCATGGAGCAGAGTGCTTCCTGAGAAGCTAACAGGTCCTCAGCTAGTCACAAAATTCGCTGCATTTCATGGAACCCCAGGGTTCATTACTGTGTTCATGAGCACCAGCCACGTGTCCCTAGCCTAAGCCAGAACGATGAAGATAATGCCTCTGCATCCCACTTCTTGCAGATACACTGTAATGTTATATTCCATCTATGCCTAGGTCTTCCTAGGGTTGTCCCTAGATATCTGAACTGTTCCACCTTTTCAAAGGGTTTATTATCTATGTATATTTGGGGACAACCCTAACAAATTAAAATTCCATTCATGAAAAAATTAAATAATAATATTACAGAACAAATAAACACTTTTAGTTACCTAGGTTGCTCTATTTCACACCAGAATGAAAAAGATATTACTGTTAGAATATCAAAATTTCTCCAGGTAACAGGAATTATTAATAGAACTTTAATGCCATCTTAAGTCCAAAAACACACTAGACTGAAAATATGTACACTTTGGCATCATCTGCTTTATTATACAGATGCAAAGCTTGGGCAATTAGAGAAAGGTTTAAACCCAGGATGGCAGTGGAAATGAAATTTATGAGGACAATGCAAAACACACATGACAAGATCATGAAACCAATGAAGATATTTTATCAGAACTTTAAATTAACCCAGTTATAAAGAAAATTCAAAATTACAGAAATAAATGGATACATGTGTGGTGAGGGGGAAGAGACAGACTACCACACTTATTTATGAAATATCAACCATGTGGGAAATGAAGCCAAGGAAACCTCCTTAAAAGACATCTCAACTGCTAAAGGTAGGAGAACAGTTTGTGAGGCCTAAAACCCTGCAACCTATATGATGAAGATATTTCCTGCTTGCTGGTCTCAAGGCATGACCATATACTTAAGTTTTCTCAGCACTTCCTTCTACACCATTCTCCTTACTAGGACTACTAAAGCTTCTGTGTTTTTCTTTACAGTATGTATGCTTCCACCCAATATATTTACATCATGAGCATAAACTAGAAGCTGATGTGAACCATTTCATTTCAGGCCCTCCTGGTTTGCTTGAACCCTCCCAATGACATATTCTACAGCCAAGTTGAAAAGCAATATTCTTGTTTGAAACTGTTTTTAATAGGAAACGTGTCAGACAAATGTTTGCCTACCCGGACTCTGCTACAGGTTTCAGTTAAGTCACATTTCTTTTAATCAACGTTAATAGTTTCATACAGACATCAAACTCAATAAGAAAGAATATTACACAAGGCGTCCCTTCTAACTGAATCATTGGCTTTCTTGAAGTATACAAACAGCTGATGCACTGCCTCACTGTAGTCCCTTTTTTTTTTAAGCAATTGACAAATGCAGAATACAGTAATGCGCTGCTTAATGACTGGGATATGTTCTGAGAAAAGCGCCATCAGGCGATTTTGTCATTGTGTGAACATCGTAGAGTGTACTCACACAAACCTAGATAGTATAGCCTACTACACTTCTAGTCTATATGGTATACCCTATTCCTCAAAGGCTACAAACCTGTACAGCATGTTACTTTACTGAATACTGTACGCAATTGTAACACAACAGTATAAGTATTATAATATTATATTATAATATTATTATATTACAATATTATAATCTTATGGGACCACCATCATATATGCGGTCTGTCGTTGACCAAAATGTCGTTATTCATCACATGACCATATATGACCAGTAGATGATCCTTGTATTAAAAATAGTTTCTGTAATATAGTAATGTGTTTTGAAGGTGAGAATTATACCTTTCCTGCACAGTACAGTTGGTTAAGAAGTGGGTAAAAGTACTAAGAAAAGGTATTCATGCCATTCTTTTACAAACACCTTGATTCTATATTCAAAATTTAACAACTTATATAAAAAATAACTTTCCTCATTACACAAAACAGAACTATATTTCTTGTGAAGAACATTCTTACTCCCAGTCATGTGTGGGAATATTCTTTCTTCACTTTAATGTTCTTAAATAAACAATTTCATATGCATGAAACAGCAGCAGCTGACTGCAGATGCTTTTGCATCAGTCATGTCTGCACTAATGCCAAAACAAAAGTAAGGTATACCTTTGGTTTTATTCACCAGGAAAGCCTGATGTCTTTACAGCCTGATACAGGTGCATCCCTACTTATGCATGTACACCCCTACATAGTTCCCTTTACAGCAGAATAACTAAAGTTAATTAACTGCGATTGCCAAGGCATCAGAAGCTTTTAAATTATCCCTTATAATTATGTCAAGTAAATGTGACTTATTTCATAAGCATACTTTCTCCATTTTATGTACATGAAAATTCACTTTCTCAGGTAAAAATGTGGCACAAAGCAAAATCCACTGGACCCACTCACAAATTATTGCCACTCACATGTTACCATACGATACAACTGTCCTGCCTAAGCACATGCCTTCCATTTCTGCAAAATATCAGCAGCTTGCTCGAGTTTCTCGTCCGTCTGCAAGTAAAAATATACTGCTTTAATAATTCATGTGGTAGATAAAGTAAATTTAATATTCAAACACTATAATAACCAAATTAATTATTATCACAAATCATAAAGATGCCCATGCAATTTTCTGCATTCTCTTACTTCTTCTTTGTTAGGACCAGAGTTTCCTCAAAATGACCCTGATTCACACTTAATTCAATATTTTCTTCTCCTCCAATCATGCTCAGTGTATATTTGTTAGAATAAGGCAGCAAGTTTTTACCCACACCAAACACTAGTAATAAAATGCTTTATTGTGGAATCCTGATTTATGTTCATATTCTTTGTGGGTCCAATCTGTTGTCCCCAGAGACAGAAACTGAGGTGACATAAGGATTTCTTTGTCTGCATCTCTCCATTCCTGTTTCTGAATATACTGTTCTTCAAGTCTGCACCATACACATAAGACTGCATAAGTTCAAAATGTTAACTGTCATTGCATGTCAACATAATCACCTTGATTTTCAAGAATTACCATATTTCAAATAATGAAACCGTTTCAACTTACCTCCCAGTCATTTCAAACATAAATGCAAAATGGTTAGGAGTAAGACAAACACTTCTTCCATACCTTGATGAAACAGTAACGGACAGAATTCTCAATCAAGTGTTTATGTGGTTTACTGTAGAATGCTGATGGTGGAATACCTTGAAGTTTAACATTTTTTGACATCCATTTTGTGAAGCGATAGTCTTTTAATTCATCTGTCTCTTGTTCAAGATTAACCTTATCACCTGAAATACAAACAGTGTCTCCAATTATGCTGCAACAAAAATAAATAAAATAAAAAGATCACAACCAGTGAACTGTACATTCTACTTTTTGCTGCAGGTTTAAACTCCACATAGTTCTGTAGTTTCTGAACCATACTTAATTTAGACTCAATTAAACAGTGTTGTCAAAGACTCTGTAATTCATTTTGTATGCCATGGCAAAAATGTCAGAACACTGAATGTAGGTGGTTTTAACACTAATCAGTGAATGTTGAGTTTCGTGGTATCACAGGTGCATCAACATGATTTCGGTCTTCTGTAATGTGACACAGCACCATATCCCAAAAGACCAGAATCCTCATTCATACAGAAGCAAGAAAAAAGTTTCACCAAAAATATTGACGTTACATACAGTATAAGGAAAACTGTCTATGTAAAATAAGGGTAAATTATTACATTAGCATTTCTGATTTGACCAACAACTCAAAAAAAAGTGTTGCAACCTATGAGTTATGAAGAACCTGACAATACTGTGTTAGAACGGTCCAATCAGCAGAGTCCAGTTTCTGACATCATAAGCACAGAAGCAGCACATGGTTCTTTTATGCACTAGGTATACAAAATTTCAGTGCCTACCTGGGCTGGCTAACACAATTCAAGCAGTGACATGGCAGCAAGAAAAAGAGGGGGGGGGGGAAGAAAAAGGAAAAAAACCTAATTCCAAGGAAATATACAAAGCCTATGAAACCTGTCTGGTGTAGAAACATACCATATATCAACAAGGGCACTGGCATTCCAATGTGAATACACTATTTTCCATGTGGGCACTGATCAAGTAAGAGACAATTACTGTCATGTGATGTGCTCTGTTGTGCCAGTGCTACCTGACCACATAAAATTAGGCTATGTGTAGATGTAATTAAATTTGGGACTGATATCCTTAATGAGCCAATCAGTAAGGACATATGGGGTGAACGAAGCACCAGTGATAAAACTGCAAGGGGAACTCATCTGAAAATAAATGGTGAAAGAATAGCTTAAAGCCAAACACACACATTGTATACTAATAAGAAGAGGAAGCTTGTGAGACTGTCATGTCAAATACAATAAGGAGCAAAAGAATTATGTAGGAAGATATGTCTAACTACTATGTGATTCTCTTGTTAATATTTAAATTTCATTTGAATCCTTATATTGCAATTTATGAAAAATACATCAGTTAGATGTACATTAGCAATTATTCAATCCAATCAGAGTTTTGACACTCATACAACATTTCATCCATGTATGGGTAACTTTACTTTAATACAACCTTTATGATTTTACTTTTACTGAGAGCAATAATTTCTTCAAACAAAATTTAGCATTATGGTATCCTGCGTATCTGGCATAACAGTGAGAGAATTGCATCACCCACAACTTTGGAAGGGCCAAAATAGGTCAGGCACATATTATGTAAAAACCTAACAGTCCCTGAACATGGATATTTGATTACTAACCTAGTGCTGACCAGTCAGCTACCATAAAGTATCCCCCTTCTGGAATGGTGGGAACCATCCCAACATCCATCAGGAACTTCGCCATGAAATCACGTTTTGCTTCTAGTTCCCTTGGAAGACTCAGAAAATAACAGTCAGGTTGCCCCAGCCGACCTAATTCCAGCTCAAAACCCTGAGCTGCTGCCTCCTGCAACAACCAGGATGATTTTCACTTCATTTCATTCATCAGGACTTACTTTGTGATTATACTAGGTTTCAATACAAATGTGCAAGTCTGTCACACAGGTTGAAGGATTCATAAATACATAGTGCTGATATTCACTAACAAATAACAAGGTAGTGCGCTTAAGTGTTAATGCTTCTCACTTACAATCAGGCATCTGATCATGATTTCAGCCAGGACGCCAACTACCATGACTGAGGTGACAAACTGTTTGAATACAATTAACATTAAATTTCTAGTCAAACTGGAGAAAAATACCATTGACATGAGAGAGAACATACAGAATACAGACCTCTGTGTGAACCCATTCAAGTACAGTGTCATTATATGTGTCTCAACATCTCTGTGTTTAGCACAAATACTGAATACATAATAGTCATAATGGTTCTCACAATACAGAAAATACTTCCTTCAGAAGCACTAATTGGCTGATCTTGTGTAATGGAAATTCATCACGCTCTATTTTATGTTTTTGTGTAAGGGAAGTCTGTACTTCAAAGGATAACAAACTTTCATGAAGTATTTCAAAAACAGGGCCAAATGTGCAAAACAAGACTACTGACTCTACATAAGATGGCAGAAAAATGAACATGCACAAAGAAACTCTAACATTAATCCTGACTAAAGATCTTAAGATGAAGGCCACTTATGCCAAAATGGTAACAGAAATTCACAGTGGCCCAAAAAAAAAAAACCAAGGTTTCTAAAAGTAAAAAACCCTCTAAAAAGGTAGCAATTAGAATCACATGAAAGACATTTTACGTAATGAGCTGACACTACTAAAAATACTTCTGAAGACCTTTTACTGGCCATTTGTTACCAGAGTTTGGAATTACTTTCACCTTTGGTGGCCATACATTGCCCAACTGTAACAGCACATGAGGTCCAGCTGGATGGATGCTGCACTTTTTAAAAAACTTGCATTGTTGACCTTCCCACATTAAATCCAGAGGCTCTAACCAACTGGGGGATTTACACCTTTCCAATAACACAAGTTAAAATTGACAACATCCACTAAAGAAGTTAGTGACAATATATAATTATCATTACCTCTCTGTGCAGAATCAGTCTCATTATTTCTCAGATCTTGTACAATACTTCAAAATGGGGGAATAAGCACAGCATGTGATGTAAGTTTTCAGGCTTTCACAGCAGGCATTGCTCAAATAATGGTCATCTTGGTGACTACACTGAGCAGGATAAGTCCATCCTGACAATTCAGACAAAATGGCTGCCTCTATCTTCAGAGTGGCTGAATTCTTACATAAATGACACATTTCTTCCTGAAGTGTCAGCATCCACTTGAACCAAATTCAGTCTCCATGAAGATGGAGGCAGCACATTCCTCCAAAACACCTAAACAAACTTATTATTCTACACACTGTAACAACCCAAATGACCATCACTGTGTTTGGCATTTATACAAAACCATCCATCACAGTATGCAGAAATGATTACTTGCATGGTTTACAATTATGCAACAGTTTAAATACAGAAACGCGTTTAGGACAAAGTACATCAGAGAAAGTGGACTGAAGTTCTAAACCTATGATAGTCATACACCACACCTGAGTTGGTGTGCTGCATGTGTACACACAGTTCTGGTGAACAGTCTGCAAATTCCTCATCAGTTTAGCAGGACCATATGCCCAGCCAATTTTCCATCCTGTCACACTGAATGTCTTCCCTGCTGATCCAATCGTAATTGTCCTTTCCCACATACCAGGCAAAGTTGCTGTAATTAAATGTGACCAGCTAATTCATGATTTATAACTATGAAATATTTATATATATGAACATACAATATCCTAGCTGTTATTCTCAAACGGTCCTGAACAAGGGAATATGACAGTCAAAACATAGCACGCCTTCAAATGTACTAGCTAGAGTAAAATGAAATGGATACAAAATGCTCATTCTTATCCATCTTTTCCACAAAGACAGTGAAGTTATAATTTTCCGATTCAGAAACATGACCCAGAAGCAACTTACCAATGCGTATGTGTTTGTAAGGTTTGTACACTAGCCACTCATACACTTCATCAGAAATGCACAATACATTCCATTTTTTACACAAGTCTGCAATAAGCTCAAGCTCCTTCTGAGTGAATACTTTGCCAATTGGGTTGTGTGGTGTGTTCAGAATTATGGCTTTGGTTCTGGAATTGAACAGACTTGTCAGCTCTGATGGATCAAGTACCCAGTCACTTGACATAATTTTTCCACTAGTTTTGTTCTGCAAAACAAACAATTGTGTGTAAGCTAAATATACATTCCAAAACTGAATATTAGAAAGTATTTATTCTGTACATAAAAGTGACTTCTTTACACTTATTCTAGTAATTTAAAGATGAATATGTAAGCAAGTTGTGCTAGTTTTACATAACATTAATAAGTAAAAAAGGCTTATGTGAAGGAGAAGGGTGACATTGTTTTCAACAGATAACTCCACCTGAAATTAATCTGACTGAGAGGAATATTGCAGTATGCTACAATGCTGACTGATATAAAAGCAGTTGCAACTTTCTTGGACAAAAGGAATTAATGGCAAAGTTGAATTCAACACCAATGAGGCATGAAATTAGTTGTATTAATAATGAAAGGAGTTGACACTATGATAGCTCCACACTGCAAAATGATTTCACACAAAAAATGCAAGGTCAATTGTGCTTGAGGAACAGATCAAAAACATTTCCATTATACTGCACTGCATGACACTGCACCAACAGCACATGTCTGTATATGTTTTGACTGTCACCACTTATGAAGCAGAAGTATGGTAAAAAGAATTTCTCCTGCATTATGTTTATGCAGATATTAGGCTTACTACAGAAAAACTCTGTCCTAAGGATCATAGTTCTAACAAACTTTCCATGTCCTTCAAACAGTAGGAGACACTGCCAGAAAATTGGAGCAAATGTGAGAAGGAAATATACTGAGTGTAAAATAGATTGTTCCAAACACATGGGACAGCATGTTTAAAAGTCCGTGGGAAAAATTTTAATCAAGACCCTTTTAACTCTGTTATGTAATGAAATTTTGAGAACTCTAGGTATAAGTTTTAGAAGATACTTTTTGAAAATTAAGCTTTAACACTGGATGAATGATGTAAGATTTCATATGTTATGGAATTCCACAATTACGCCATAAAGCAGATACTGTTTGTTGAAATATAATTGTCATGTAATTGAAATGCAAGGTATTTGCTGATGGCCAGACACCAAGAGAGTTGCACACCGAGACCAAAGTCAAACAAAGAGTATGACATAACATCAACAGGGATAGTTTATTTCACTGAGAAACAACAAACTAATGCGACAAAGTATGGCAGAAAAACAAAACAATTATGGTATAAAACATTAAGGTACAGAGCATCGCTATGGATCACTCGGAGAAGTACTGGGGGGGGGGACTGCTGAGTGCGTTATCATCTTCAGAGGTAGGGAAGGAACCTCACAGCCATGAGGCCTGTTGCCATGCTGATAATCTTCACCTTCATTTTGCACCTGCAAGGTAGGATAGTTTATTTTCAAGCTGACCGAAGTCTATGGTAGTTCTGGTCAGTGATGAAGTCTGGACCACTTCCTAATGGATCATTCTCAAACATCAGATCATTTAGCATCAGGTATACATAATATGTTTGCAGTTGAAGAAAGTCACTGAATAAACAAAATCTTAACCAATCAACAGACCTACTACCATACTTTCTTTATTCCCAGGCAGCAAAAGTATGTATTCCCATACTAACCAATCTCAGAGGTATGAAGCGCGGAGTTCCTCCTGCTGCTCGTACCATGGGGTCATAGCAGTCAAAAAAGGGTTCAATTATAATAACTTCATCTCCTGGGCTAGTATGACCAAAAATTGAACTGAATAGTGCTTCATAAGCTCCAGCTGTGACAAGGACTTCAGTCTGTGGATTAATTTCCCTGCCTAGAAGCTGAGAATACAGCTTACTTAGGGCATTTACTAGCCGAAGATGTCCCTGTAAAATAAAACATGCACATACAGTAGTGCCAAGTGTGAAGGCATGTATATTATTTATTTATTTTATGAAGTTGTTATTTATTGTACACAGTATTTATTTATTCTACGAGCAGTTAATTTTAAATATTTCAAGTACTGTAAACTGATTAATCCCCAGAAGCATAATTATACATGACTCACTTCATAAGTCATGGCAACCTCTCTTTGCCAAAAAAGGTGGTAATGCAGAAAATGGAGTCTATATGTTGGAGGCATGTACATGTTGATGTTACCATCATATTGGGGTATATGTACAGGACGGCACTTGCATTTCATGTGCAAACATCACTGTGTTAATGACCTTGTTCAGGATTGGAAGTCTGTAAAATGTATGTCTTGACACATGAATACAGTAGTCTTCTGCAGCAGAATGCATGCAATTGCAATGCAGAGCTACGTAAAGCAATGGGTGATCATGCTGAAGAGTTGCAAGATGGACATATGTATTTGTAAGAGGAAGTGTCAACTGCTGACATGCATCACAGGAGATGTTCTGTGTTCATTAATACAGACATGTTAGTGGCCATAACTGAATAGTGTATCAATGAAGACAAACACTAGACTGTGAAGGAATTAGCCCAGTATACATGGATTACCAGGGTCACAGTGTTCAACATTTTTCACACAAATTAAAACTGGCAGACTGCTGCTCAGTAAGTGCCACATCATTCAAATCATGTGTTAAAACTGATACACTACTAGGCATATAATATCAGTCTTAAATAAATGCATCTCAAAGTGGACAATATATTGAATTGGATAACTGCAACTCATGCAACATGACAAAAGGTCTACAATTCAATCTCAAATGACAAATGTCCAAATGGTGTCATTCACAGTTACTACGGAAACCCACAGTTTGACACCCATGTAGCCAACATTCATTTTGACATATGATGTCCAAGTTGTTGTTATGTTTCATCCATTCTGCAGGGTCAAACTGTGACAGCACAGTATTACAAGTCATTTCTGCAGTACCACCCATGTCATGCACTCAGGAAGCAATCTGCAGATCTAATTTAAAATGCCATTATTCTATACAATATTTATACAGATTATTCAGCAGATATTTTGAAGAAAATTTTTTGGCTATTGAGATGGTGCATGTCAAAACACCCTCCCAATTCTCCAAATCTCAGTCTTTGTGACTACAGTATGATTCCCAACCTGAAGAAGACACTGTGTGGGGAAACAATGTGTAATGAGATAGGATATTTTAACAGCATTTCAATGTGAGGTGGCACAGATTAGTGTGTCAGGTAATGACAACTGTGTTCACTTCCTTTGCCTAATGGCAACAAGCTTTGGACAATGTCATGCCCTACTCCAAAGGTTGTTAAACAGTCTGTATCAGTTGTCTGTACTGCACTGTTTGTTCTATGTCTACTGTCTATGCCAAAATAACAAATACCATGATGCAAAAAGTGTGCTGCTTGCTTGCCTCCTACCTGTGGTTCCTGTAAAGATGATTAATAATATTGTTTTGTAAAATGTTTTTAATATTTTATACAGTAAAAATTGTGTATACTTGTGTATTTATGAATCACTTCACCTCCTACTGTCTTTTTGACAAAATATATCCATGGAATGAATGAATGAATTAATTAATATACCTCATGTGCATGCATATGCATGTGCATGTGTGTGTGTGTGTGTGTATGTATACATGCGTGCATGCATGTATACACACATACATACATGTATTATGTATGTAGGTATATAGTGCCAGTTTATGGCAATTTTCCAGGTACATTCCACATGTTTCCATATGTACATAACCCATTTCCCACATTGTCACGAATTGCTTTTTATTATTAATGACAGGTTTGCGTTATTAATGTATCTGTGATCACACAAATAACCTTCCATTTTACCAGGTTAACTGAATATGAATATATTCTTTTCTAATTGAATTTACTGTTTGCTGATAAATACTACAAATAACATGAAATGATTTCAAATATCCTGTGCTCTCCCTCTATTTTTCTGCCTCTGGTTTGGTTGCTAGGGCACCCAGCCATTTCTTCAGCACATAAAAAATTGTATTCATTGCTCTTCCATCTGAATCTGCACTACACTTTTAGCAAAGTACTTGGTAAACTACACATTTTTATGTATGTAGTTTTATTTATAAGAAAAAACACAGTAAGGAGATGTCAGATGCTCATTTTTAGGCAAACTACATTAATTTTTCTTTGCACTAAAAATAAGTTAATTGATTGAAGCAACTGCATGACAGCATATGCAAAAACTGAACAGCACAGAACAAGATTAGAAATGGACACTGTCTTCAAATAGTTGCAAGTGCCAAAGTACAGTACAAACAAAACTTACAAATCCTCGAGTATACTGATTTAGCAGCACATTTTCACCTGTTGCTACCTCTGCTAAAGCTTTGGTAACGTAATATGGAGCTGCAAAATCTGGAAAACCTTGTCCCAAGTTGAGCGGCTTATGATCTTGAGCCAACTGAATGTATTCTACCCTGCAATGTTGTATATAAAATGAGTTTACATCAGTCCAATAAAATCTAAATGATACTTCAACAAATTAATAACTGAGAAGTCCTCAGTATGTGAATGCTGCATTATATATAAATCAGCAGCATATATACACCTATGAGTTGCAAACATGTAGACTGCATTGAAGCATAATTACATTAAAATGCTTTAATTAATAATGGACTGGACTCAACTCAGATGAAGAAACTGAGTAATGCATGTAAGAAATGTTCTCGTAAACGATCAAGAAGGAAATGGGAAGATAATATAAAGATACATCTTAAGAGGGACTGGTTATGAGGAAAACAGGTTGAAGGATCAGCCTCAGCTTTGTCTCCAATGGCAAGCAATGGTAATAATGGTGTAGCATTTGTGGGATCTGTGATATTACTATGTAATCGAGAATAAAAGCATAAAAATTATACTTACCAAACACTTTTTTCTGAGCCATGGTATCTTGCAGGCAAATCAAATTTATCACTCATGGTTGACATCTGCACTTGATGTGAAACTAAACTTGCAGACCAAGTCCTGAATGTATGTCTAGACCTATACAAGTGTCTGCAGATTGGACCAAGGCTATTTAACATCTAAAACAAATGAATAAATGCTTTTATTTCCCAAAATGAGGAAAACTTCAATTTCACATTAACCTAGACCCTGATGCATAACCTCACAAAATGAGATCAGTTAGTTAATAATTAAGTGTAAATTATTATGGATCTGAATTTCCATCCTTAATGACAGTAAGTTGGGGACCGCGGTAGCACAGTGGTTAAGGTGCTGTGCTACAATTCGGAAGGTCGCTGGTTCGATCCCAGCTGGTGTCAGTGGATTTTTCATTGACATAAAATCCTTCTGATTGCACTATGGCCCTGGGGTCAACTCAGCCTCTAACAGAAATGAGTACCAGGAGTATTTCCTGGGG
>Ga0136643_10007847_pt1 | contig 15502 bp, 12 predicted proteins | sample TergutLab28metaG_FD_96883 | JGI IMG/M metagenome (GOLD analysis project Ga0136643, IMG submission 96883) | Labiotermes labralis P1 segment gut microbial communities from Petit-Saut dam, French Guiana - Lab288 P1 (version 3) (version 3) | ecosystem: Host-associated > Arthropoda: Insects >... | reverse complement strand
TCCATTATATGGTTCATACTTCAGCTTCCAGTTCTCAAAAACGTATGCAACAAACAAAACAAAACAAATATATTAGGAATCTCAATCCCATAACTATTCATTTCCCCATAAAACAATTTTATGTATGTGTGTGTGTGTGTATATATATATATATATATATATATTTATTTATTTATTTGTTTATTTATACACGAGTGTTTCTGAACGTGTCTGTATATATGTATGTATGTATACATGTATGTATGTATGTCTATATATATATATATATATATATTAAATAAACGACGTAATTCTGTAACTCTTTCAATGGCAAATTCGAAATAGCATATCAACGCCTTCTTAAATAATTATGAGGTGATTATTTATGGATATATACCTATTATTACTAATTTGTTTTGTAAAAAAATGCTAAAATTATTGAGAACTTAGACTATGGTGTTAAGTTGCATTTTTATTAAAATATCAATATTATTATCAGGGTACAGAAATTGTGCACGATATATTAGAACATAATTGAAAAAATATATGCATATAGTTACACGCATACTCAATCGCATTTCGCTCTGTATACTGAATTCCACTTTTCCCTTTACTTTAATTATTAACCAATATATATATATACTATACAAAATTTCACATTAAAAATCTTAAAATCGCTCCGACGTATTTCGATCCTGAGATCATCCTCAGGGAGCTACGTTTTTCCTTTCTAACGTCATTTTAAAAACATTCACAAAATAATTCCATTATACTAACAGGATGCTGTGGGAGCATATCGTGTTGTGTAAGAGTACGTTGTTAGGAATGCGTCTGGTCATGCTGTGCGCCGTGTGTTACGTAACACACGGCTCACAGCATAGCCAGACACATACCTAACAACGTACTCTTACACAACATGATATGCTGCAAAAACACCCTGTTAGTATAATGGAATTATTTTGTGAATGATTTTAAAATAACTTTAGCAAGGAACAACGTAGCTCCCTGAGGATGATCTTAGGATCGAAACATGTCGAAGCGATTTTAAGTGTTTTAATACGAAATTTTATATAGTATATATATTGGTTAATAATTAAAGTGATTCTACGAAATGCACGGTGCAACAATGAGGATCAACTTTTTCAGTATGCGGACAAATATCTGCCGAAGGATTCCTCCTCCAATATTAAGATGAACGGGCCTGTGGCTGGCAGACGTCCTGGCCTGGTATTCGCTGGAGAGGCGGAAGTCCATGCGGTGACGGTTTGCACGTTGCCCACAGCAGCATGCCATAAATATAGCTTTTCTTGGCTTATTTTTACTACCAGGCCTACAACATTTCACTTATCAATCAGGGATCATATTTATACAGAGGTTGGATACTCCAAAACATATGATGGACTATTTCTAGTTATTTTTGTGGTAATATAAGGTCAGAAACCTAATATGCCGCTGTCAGATACAAAATACACGCACTGCTTACACTATGTACAGATAAAACTACATAAATACATTCTGAGAAAACACAGCACTCCTATACACTCATACCTGTATGTGTTGTTGAGAAATTCTCAAGAACAAACAACACACAATAAACGGTCCGACACCTTGCTTTATTACTCACAGATACAAAGACTTCTTTTAAGTTCAGAGATATACTCAGTTCCCCTTATTCTTCACATCCCCTCCCCTCCCCCCTGGTCATTCACCAGGGTGATGACCAGCTGAATAGGATGGACTAAAACGCTTCCGTCTGCTTCACGGAGTACGGCTGTTCTTTTGGCTCCGTCTCTCCCAAAATGTAGCTCCTCCGCCCGGACCTTCTTCCACATGTGCCTGGGGTGGCGATCCACTTGCCGGAGGACGTCTCCGGCTCGAACATTTCCTGATCTTTTATTTGGCTGAAAGCCGTCATGGACGTTTCTTAAGTCTAGGAGGAATTCCTTTTACCAACGTTTCCAAAAGGCGTCTGTCAGTTTTTGTGTCCTTTGGTGTGCCTACGTGAGATTTTTCTCCATTTGTGGATCCGTTCCAGAGGGTAACGCTGTCAGTCTTTCGCCACAAAGGAAATGTGCTGGTGTCAATGCGTCCGGGGTGTCCTGAGTTATGGGCCTCGAATTCAGGGCTGCTTCGATGTTGACGAGAGTGGTGGCCAAATCTTCGCCCGCGGCTTGTGACTGCTCCACTACTTTTCGCAGGCATATTTTTGTAGTGCCTACTATCCTATCCCACCATCCTCCACACCAAGCCGTCCTTGGAGCGATGAACTTCCACGTAACGCTGTATTAGGCCATGAGTCGATGTGTTTTGGCGGTCAGGAGGGCACCCTACACCTCTGCGAGCTCCCTGTTTTCCGCGTGGAACTTTTCCGCATTCTCGGTGTAAATAATATGCAGTAGGCCGCGGCGTCCAATAAATCTCCGGAAGGCCGAGAGGAACGTCTCCGTAGTAATGTCACTGTAGAGTTCTAAGTGTACTGCGCGTATTGTGTCGCAGGTGAACAGCGCGATGTAGTATTGCTTCAAAAGGGGTGTCCCTTTGACATAGAGGGGTCCGGCGAAATCTATGCCGGTAACCTGAAAGAGGTTGGTGGCAGTTATTCTATCGGCCGGCATAGGAGCTTCACTCTCCTGCCCGAAGCTTTTTTTTTTTTTTTGCAATTTTACAGGGGAGGCATTTATACAGGACATTCTTGATTGAATGCCGAGACCGCATCATCCAAAATTCCTCTCGCAATTCCGACAGCACAATGCGATCTCCCAAGTGATGGTGAAGGACGTGCGTCTGCATAATCGACAGAGGTGTGAAATGGTGCGCCCCATAAAAGAGAATGGGGTGAATCTGTTTTTTTGACAGATCAGCAAACTGGAGTCTTTCGCCGATGCGTAAGTATCCGTTCTCCTAGAAGGGTTTGAAGCGTGCTATCAGTGATTCACGCGTAGGGGGCAGCTCCTTTGATGCGCCTGAAGCTTTGGCACGAAGCAGTCCCTCTGCAACTCCCTGATCCAATACGTGCGCACTTCCGTTAATTCTGAGACGTCCAGTACCCCTGGTTATCTCCTCTGCTGTCTCGCGTGTCGCACAAAACGAGGAACGCAGACCGTGACACGGAGCAGTTTCCAATAAGAACTGAATCCGGAGGATTTGATAAGGCGGCCGGGGGTTTTAGTGGACACAACAAGGAGGGATTTTTTCCTTTCATCTGGCAATTGGTGATGCGTTCGGGCCATTCGGCGTGGCCAATTATGCGGTTCTCGCGACAGCCACGAAGGACCATGCCACCATGTTTGCACCCCCTTCAATTGTTCGGCGGTAACCCGACGTGATACGTAATCGTCCGGATTGTGCTCCCCTGGACAGAGTTTCCACTGCGTGGGCGTAGTGTACGTTTGTATTTACGTGACACGGTTTCCGACAAACGTCTACCTTCTTTTGGGGTCATTACGAATCCAGCCCAACGCCACCGTTGAATCCGCCCACAATGTAGCATCCGCGATATCGTGCCCCGTCTCCTTGCAGAAGTAATTCAGAAAACGTGCTCCAACTAACGCCGCTATAAGCTCCCTCCTGGGAAGGGTGACTTTCTTCAAGAGAGCCGGCCTGTTCTTCCTGCATAAACGTCGTACCGAAATTACTGCCCCGTCTGGTGACCGGATGTAGAGCGCAGCCCCATATGCTCTCTCGGAAGCATTGCAAAGTACGTGGATTTGACCATCATATTTGCGCTTGGTTCCTGCTCATCTTGGAATGTTGTTGTACTGTAGATGGGTCCGGATTGTTATCGAACTGAGCTAGCATGTCCCCAAGTCGTCTGGCAGGAGCTTGTCCCAGTCCACACTCCTACATCATGAGTCCTGTAAATTTAGCTTCCCGTTTATGAGGACTGGCGACATGAAACCCAATGGGCCGTAGAATCTTCTTGTTGCTTGAAGGAGTTTCTCTTCGTTGTTTGCACCTCGTGTGCCTTGTCAGTAACGTCTCTGTGGTCCGGAACATGGTATCCCGTACGGTGTCTCTGTTTACTCCTAGACCCTGTGTTTTAGATTTGTATTCAAGGCCACCGACTCTCCATGTGTTCCTCAATGCTTCCGAGTTGGAGGCCCATTTCCCTATCGGGAGACTTATTTGCCGCACAATCGCTGTGAGTTGGTAGTAGATAGTAAGGACACCGTTGCAGTCTTCCGCACCTGCTGCAAGATCGTGCATTAATGTGGAGCTATCAACAAGAGCTGCCGCGGTGGAAAAACTGTCTTTGTGCATGGTGGCTAGTTCCCGTAATGACGCCTAAAGAATAAATGGACTGCAGGTGAGACCGAAGGGCAGTCGAGTAAAGCGGTAACACATAATTTCATCTGTTGTGTTGTCGTGTCCTCCGTCTTCTCGTGTCACGCGATACCAGAAAAACCTTGTAAGATCCCTGTCTTTCTCGTCAAGCCGTAACTGAAGGAAAGCCTGCTGAATGTCTCGTAAAATAGCCACCGGGTTTAGGCGGAATCGTAACAACATTGCGAATATCTTTGGCAGCAGATTTAGTCCCATTTCCAGAATATCGTTTAGGAAGGGTGCTTTTCTCATGGGACGATGCGTCGAATATGGCTCGCCACTTAGTATTTCCTCGTTTTCCTTTAGACACCACATAATGAGGTAAGTAGAATTCGCCCCCTCTTCTTCGTTCGTGTCGACGACCTCCAATTATCCACGTTGTATGTAGTCCAGCATGTGAGTGTAGTACACGTGTCGCAGGTTCCCATTCTTCTTTTGCCTAGCTTCTAACGACTTGAACCAGTTCTCCGCGTTCTGTCGGTTGCTTGGAAGAGTAACGTTCTGCTTTTTGGGCAGTGAGACTATTCTTCGGCCATCCTGTATTCGGAAGGTGGAATGAAAGACTTGGAGAACGACTGAATCCTTGTTATCTCACAGTTCATCTTGGTGGGCTGCAATTCCTATAGTTTCCAAATCGCAGAATTGCTTGATCTCAGCTTCGGGTAGCGGACCGAGTCCCTCTAAGTGAAGGAGGTTTTCCGCAGCTACGATGACCAAAATAACGGATCGGTTTCCGCTAAGTACCCATCTAAGCCTTGAAGGCAGGAGCACCAGGACGGTGATATGCGCATTGACGGACTGTCCTTTACAATCTTCCAGTATTGGTCGCTTCCGACCAGGATTTCTATGGGAAGGTCCTCTTGATCCCTGGGATCCGCGAACTGTAGCTTCGGAATTTAGATAAGCCAACTTCGGCAGATGTCGGCCGGAAAGGCACACAGGAGTTTTGGTGCTACTACGCGCCCCTAGACGTCTACGTTTTCCCCTTGGATTCGGCGGTGGCATTCAATGTACGTGGAGTTAAGCGCCTAAGTACTGTCTAACCGGATGGGTTGCAGGTCCTCCAAGTAGTCTAAGTGAGGCTGGATGATTCGGTTTTTATTCCCATACCGGGCCTGGAGGATTTTCTTTGTTTGTTCATACGTCTCTTCCGTCACGGCGATGCCGTCTACAGGACGCTATTGTTCCCCTTCTAAGTACCCGCGGAGGAAAACGTGCTTGTTAATAGTGGATATGACTGTTTCTTGTCAACTGAAGATACGAATTTCGATAATCCCCGCGAAAGTTTCCAGTTTTATAGTGGGCAAACTTGAACTCCTGAATTACCTGGGTGGTGAGGGCGTGTTCTGCGATTTGCCTGTAGTATGAGGCGCTTTTTCTTCTCGTTCGTCCTTAACAATCCTCTCGGCCTTGCGCACAGATCTCTTCGCCCCATCCACCAATTCCTCTCATTTTTCCGCGTCTGTTGCTTACTCTTCATCATCCAGTAAATAATGAACGGATTCGTCTAGAACAATTAAATTTTGCAAGACCTCCTGAAGGCTGTCCCTATAGTGCTGGAGCTCTTCAATTCCCATCGAATCCTCAAATGTATTATTCGCATTAGTGAAACGCGTAGCGTGGGCGCGCTGCGTTGCGTATTTACGCTTCAGTTTCGTCAGTTTTCCACGGTCTCCAAGCTAGGCTGTTCTTTCTCTGCCATTTCGAAGCGTGCGGGGCCTTTGTTGAGCCTAAAAGGTGTACTATTGACTAATCAGTCTGATGGTTAGACGTAGTTATCTTTTGCAGGGGTCCATCAACCGAGATGTTACCGTCGATCACGGATGAATGAAGGATGGTTATTGTTTGTAGTGGGCTTTCGTAAAGAAGGCAGTTGTATTATCGGCTGTGCTTCTTGTTGCCTTGGGTCACGCATGAGTTAAGGGTAGTTTTTGTTTGTAGGTGGTCAGTCGATGTGAAAGGGTCTGTGTTATCTACCAAGTGCGTACACGCATTAGGCGACAAAACAACAGTTGTATCTTGATCTCAACAAATTCTACCAAATGTAATCTGTTCTTACGTCGTTTTCATGCACTTTAACAGATTGGTTGGCACGTTTTAAACGCTGAGCACTTAGCTGTCTTGATGGCGTCCCAGAATATCGTCGGCACACCACTACGGCGTCTTGTAATCGCGATCTCCCCCCCTCCAGCCTTTCCGGCGTCCAGTTCCTTGGTGAAGCTATAGCATGTGTCTTTCGAACAAATGTTGTTCCCTAATCTTGTCTTTCCTCGCCACGTCCCGGGTTTCCGGCACCAATAAGTTGGGGAAATCTCAAGAACAACCAACACACAGTATACGGACCGACATCTTGCTTTATTAGTCACAGATAAAAGGACGTCTTTTATGATCAGATATATACTCAGTTCCCGTGATTTTTCACATATGTACACAATTGTAAGTATACAGAATGCGGATATCTTTTGTTTACTTTTCAGACGAAACCAATACACCCCTAGGAAACGCTAATAAAATAAAATATATTCTGAAAATGTAAATTCTAGGTAGACTCTTTAACCAAGGTAAAATTAATCAAAACATAAAATTAAGATAACACACTTAAAACATTCAATTTAAAAATATGTATTTTTTCCATTCACACAGCAACGTAACGTGGATTTTGACCTTCTAATTCATAAGGTTTTTAGATTACAAACAACGACGCACTACATTCGGTAGGACTTCTCTCGTCGAGTGATCAGCTCGTCACAGAGAATACTACCTGAAAACACCAAAAACTCACAACATACAGACATTCATGCCCCCGGCAGAATTCGAAACACAATTTCAAAAGGCGATCGACCGCAGAACAACGTCTTAGACTGCTGAGGCACTTGTTTTTCTTGTGCTTGTTTAACTACATTTCTACAATATACAGGTGGAACTTGTTATGTGATCAGAGACAGTATGTAACACATTATACAATAATCTGTGGTAAACACAGCAGTTACGTCTTTCAAGATACCACTGAAAATGCTATCAACTTAAGTAGTATGAGTTCAATGAACAAAGAGTGTCCTTGCTGTTTAAGCGCAATGGAAAATGATTTGTTTTCCTTAACATAAGCCTGAATTGATGGCACCGTGCTGTCAGTCACGGCAAGGAGCGCCCCTCTCGATGCTCAATGAAATGTAAAAGCTGTGTACTCGCTGCCTAGCCCCTTTCGGTACAATGATTATTGCTCATCCAGGTTTCTTTTCACATACTGGTCTCTTCATAGGATGAGTCTAATACAGTAAGGAAATTCGTAACTCTGTTGCGTCTATTTAGCAGTTGCTATAATTTCCATTTCGAACATGGCAAAAAAATCCATTAAGTCGTGTGTTGTCAGTTTTCGGTGTTGGTGTGTCCAGAAGGTCACATACCGCGATAGCACCCACAAGTCGCAAGATGTCGTTGTGGGGGATTAAGGGAGCAACAGCCATTCATCAGGGATGTGCGCAGAAGTCGTTGCAACATTCTTGCAATGACTGTCATTGTTTGAATCAACGTTGCTTTTCCCTCTCCACATTCGGTTAAGCGGCGTCTGAGAGTGTCTTTTCTTCCGCATTCTTTGCCATTGTTTGTAGGTGACATCCTGATCCGGTGCAATGTTTCGTTTGTGGGAATGATGTCATGTATCACTTTGTACCAATTGGCCGTGTCTATCTCAGATGTTGTGGCTGCAGCTAAGTTTTGCCACATTGTTATCCAATCTGTTCTTGGCCACAGCCGCACGGTCCGCATCTCCTGTAGCGGGGCTGCCGCAGCTGATATCATCTTTATCGTTAAGTATAGGCGTTTCTTGTAGGTTCTTATCGCCTCTGTATATCCTCGGCTAGGCATATATGCAACGTCTACAATATAGTAACGTAAGTATCCCAGTGTTGACTGAATCCTGTCATAAAAAGGCGGAGTCTCAGTCCCAGATTTTAAGTTCCATCTCCTCAGCCAAGCGGCAGAAAAGGATCCGTCACGTTGACTGCGCTGCGCCCACACATTTTTAAGGTCCCATCATCCATCAGTTCTCCTACGTTGAAGTGTGGATAAGGGATTCCTGAAGATTTCCCTTCGCCAGATGAACCATAACTGAGGTGTTAATTTGTCGTATGATTTCCAATGGTGGGGGGAGTATTTTGGCAATATACTATAGCCTGTCTAGCATATGTGCATGTACAAAGTGTATTCTCCTCTCCATGCTAAGGTCCCTGTGGTATGTACCTTGGGCTAGAGCACGCACTCGTGACGTAACAGTTGACCAGTTCTCGTTAGCATCTACATTTATTTTATTCGTGAATTTAAATCCCAGGATTTTTACGTCAGTTTGATAGGGGATGTCCATATCTGTGTCTTCATATCCCAGTCACCAAGTGCTAGTGCCTGTTGACTCTTGCACCTGTGGCTGTCTCATATATGTGCACAGTTTCTTGTAACTTCTGGACATCCGCCGGTGAGGTCAAGACGGTGACGTCATAGGCGTACGCAGTTCCTACTACCTTGTTTTGATTCAGACCGATCTTAATTCCTCGAAGGCCTGTCTCCAAAGTTTGGAGTATGGTGTCGAGACACAAATCAAATAGCTGCATTTTGAGCGGGCAACCCTGCCTGATCGAATTGCGTAATGGGATCAGGCTTGATCGAAACCCGTTTATTTGTACTTCAGATGCTGCCTTGGTCTACAGTACTATTTTGCACTCCGAGAGCCATTTACTACATCTTAGAATTTCTTGTAGATATTATGCCAGATGTTGTCAAATGCGGCACTGAAGTCAAGTGACACCACACACAATGGCTTCTTCGCATACGCGATAGCATCCCTCACCGTTGCCACAGCTTCAAATACACAACTTCCTTGTATGCTGGCTAGGACGGAGTAATACAGATAAATAACGCTTGAGCCTGTTTGCTATTATTCGTATCATGATCGTTTAATCAGTATTCATCAGCATCAAAGGTCTATAGTCATCACTTCTCTTGGAATGGGCCTATTATGGTAGGCAGACGATATGTCCTTGCAGTTGCTTTGCCATTATTGCGCCGTTTAGGTACATGCAATTTATTATGCACAGGAAACCTAAGTTTATTACTTCCTATGTTGTCTTGTAGAATTCAAGGCAAACACCATCGGGCCCTGGGGCCTTGCTTCGTTTACCTTTTGATATCGCGATCCACAGTTCCCGTAGTGTTATACGTACGCTCGACCAATGCTGCATTCATTTCAGGTGTTACAATTTGAATTCCGCACTTCATCAGTTGTTCTACACTCCATTCATTTATCCTTATGGGTTGGAATTTCTTACGAAAATGTGCGGAGAAAGCCTTTAGCGTGGAAGCTGATGATATCTGTACATTTTCATCGTCATCGATTGTATGATTTATCAGTCGGTTAGCTTGACGTTTTCGTGCTGTAATGAGGTGATACAAGGAGGGGTCTTCACCTGCTGTTCTGTCCTGTTCTGCAGTGTACCAGTATTATTTGTCGATGAGTATTATTAATACGTATGAATCTCGCCTTGAATTTCTTCAACGCGAGCAGTTTTGACGCAATATGTCATATATGGCTGCGTAGTAAATGTTTTCCATGTGGGTACAGTTAGTGTTCTTTCCAATGCCTTCTCGTATGAACAGGGGTTTAATCATACGTTTTACGTATTGGTCTCACCAGCGGACCTTATCAGGGTATCGATGCATACTTTTTTCCATTCCAGGCCTCTGTTATCTTTCTTTCAAATGGTAGGTCAGACATGTGGGAGATGTTCATTCACCACCTTCCTTGTACTCTACAAGTGAAGGGAATCGACAACTTTACGCGTACGAATACCGCTAAATGGTCAGTGAATGCAGCCGCTAACGTCTCCAATCCTTGCTTGTTACGTCGCAACACTTCCGTCACGTAGATCCTGTCGAGGCGCGCGGCCCCAGTAGGCTTATATTGTGCATATGCCTGTTTATTTTTTGACTAGTCCCAAACACCTAACAGCGGAAGACCCCGAATCAGTCTTTCTGAAGCTCTACCACTAGGACGGTGCCGTGTGCAATCGCTGTTAGATAGGACGCAATTAAAATCGCCAGCTTTTATCAGCTCCGTTGGGACGTGTGGTATCAGATCCAGTATTTCAGTATTGAAAAACGCTTTCCTGTCAGTCTTGTTCGAAGTTCCAGATGGTGCATAGACGTTTAAAATGCATATATTGCCGTAGTATGCCACTAGTCCTCGACCTGATATTATGCGATCTACTCCATGTAGTGGTAGATCGACTTTAGCCATTATGGAAGTGCCGCGTGCTGTTGTGCCTATGTTTAGAAGGGTTTGGTAGCCTTTGAAAGTGATGTTTTCTGTGGTTACCACCTGTAAAAGGGAAATGTCCATGTCATGTTTTCGTAAACATTCTTCGAGCATCTGATGTCTGGTGCAGAGGCGATCCCGTTAATGTTTAGTGTCAATATCCGGTATGTGTAGTTCATCTGATGTCTGGGTGCAGAGGCGATCCCGTTAATGTTTAGTGTTATTATCCGGTATGTGTAGTTCATCTGATGTCTGGTGCAGAGGCGATCCCGTTAATGTTTAGTGTCATTATCCGGTATGTGTAGTTCATCTGATGTCTGGGTGCAGAGGCGATCCCGTTAATGTTTAGTGTCATTATCCGGTATGTATAGTTCATCCCGGTGGAGGGGGAGGGGCAACTAGGCTTTTAATTGCCCTGTTTTGTACGGTTATAAGTCTCGATTTGCTACGAATTCTTACCTTCGTAACGGTATCGTCTCTATTTGTCTTGAGTTTCTTTGGGCTTAGGGTATCTAGCAGTGTTGGTATCATGAGTATATCAGCCTCGGGAGTGACCCCAACACTTTGGTTTCCGGGTTAAAGGTGGCTACCCGATGAAGCTATCATCTACCGAGTTCTTCAGCGTGTGATCACAGTACCGGCTTGACTTCGTCTGATGCTGTGCTTTAGGCGATTGCCTTCTTTGTGTCATACTGTGAGTCCGTCGTTTTATCAACTTCAGTGTTGATTCTAGTTAAGATTTTATCCCTTTCGGAGGATTTTTGTGTATCCATTTGCGGGGGGTTTCCATTTGATGTTCCTTGCCCTTTACGTTCGGGTGCAAACTGTTATTCATCCTTATCAATTTCTTCGGATGCTCCCTACAATTCCTGGGGGTGCATACGTCGTATCGTGTCTGTTGTGTTATCTAGAGACCTACTTGTACTCTCAGTCTTACTCCAATGCATTTGGTTTATCTGGTGTGTTGTCATATCAGGTTGTACGGCCTGTGCCGTGTTAGAAACAATGTACGCCATTGTCGAGTGAAGCCTGTCAATGAAGGGAAGGTCCAAACGTTTCCTGCGAGGGCATTCAATTTGCTGGTTGCCCGTTTCGTTACACCTATAGCAGGTTGAAGGCTGCCCATCGTAGGAGATGAGTGCGTCATTAGCGGCAATTGAGATGTGGGTTCTCAGGTGCTGTTTAAGTTTCATCTCCACTCTTCGGATCCCATTGTATACTTTATATCTGTATGCTCATGTCCATAGCTCGACTCTTATGCTTTTAACCTCACCGTACTTCGAGAGGCATTCCTTTATCATAATTTCCTTCACATCAGGTGGCAGAATCGCTATGCGAATCTTTTTTATACCCATTCCCGCTAAGTCTATAAATACCTGTGATATTTCTCCGTCATAATGCCTGTATTCCATTTGTCTACTTGTAGCCTGTAGTACCTCCTACAAACTTTCCTTATTCGTGAAATTTATATGGTCCATCAACCTGAATCATGACCACATCGTCTTCTGCCAGTCGTAGATTTACGTGCATTCACTCAAGTATGTTGAATGCCGTTATCCGAGGACTCCTGGGATCAAAGCTGCACACAATGGCGTTTTGCCTTTGTCTTATACTTGAGGCCATTCTTCCACATTCCACTCTCTACACTCCGGTGTGAGCACACCACTTCACTTACTACTAACTCGTATCACTCGCTAAGCTCGCTCAAACACAACCTCGCCGTATCGATGTTCAACGCAGACTGAGACTGGGACCGGATATTTAGTAATGTTACTAGATTAATATATTGACACACTCTGCGAGATGAAATGAACAGATGCATTTACCATGCCTATAATTCGCAATCTGCTTTAAGGCAAGCTTATAACAACAATCTTCTCGTATCAGTCAGCGGTTATCTTCTGTAGAAACCAGCGAAGCAGCTGAACGATTTCCAAGAAATACAGCACGAGCTTCATGCACTCAGAAGCCTTTATTTTTCTGAAATTCTGATGGTATCAGTAAATACCAATATGTCTTATATGTATAGAACTGTAGGTGTAAAAGAGACTTTTCTTCACGAATTGGTAGCATTAGTGAGCTTAAGCCTCCTTTCTGGCTTTCCTCCATTATACTAAGATACGCTGTACTCGGTAGGATACCTCTCGTCGAGGGATCGGCCGGTCCCAGAGATCTCTATCTGAAAGCACCCAACACTCAGGACACTTATATCTATTCCCCGGCGTGATTCGAACATACAAACCCAGGAAGCCAGCGGTCTTAGACCCTCGCCTTTGACTGCATGGCCCAAGGGGTCGAGACAAGCCATTGGCTCAATATTTTGCACATTTTTGGAATTCGAAGAAAAACTGACAGTGCGCACTCTTTATTATCCGTGAACCGATTAAACGTTTTCGTATTACCCGTGCAGGATCGTTAGTCGCCAGTGACTAAAGACGAAGGTGGGAAATAACGTGATTTAGAGTCGGGTGTTCCAACAAGATCTTCAACACAGCAGTCGGATCTTCGGTGCGTACTCGAGTATATTCGTTTATGTATGTCAAACGTATATAATAAATTAATTGTGTTGTTATTTCTTGAGAACTGGGCTCTTCTGAGTTATTATGAAGCGAGTAGTGGTAATTTCTTACAAACGTTTTGGTACAACCTGTCGGTTCTATTTCAAGACTCTGTTACCGTTGATCCTGGTTGAAGCCAGATCAAAATTTGCTTGGCGGAGAGACAGGCAAAAGTACGTGAAAGAATAAAGAAAAATTTTGGGTTTGGATTAAAAGGATTTCTTTTGTGTGCTATACACTGGTACGTTGTGAGGTTATGGACTTCAAGGTTAATGGTATTTAGTTTATGACTGTTTTTGTCACGCGAAGGGATGCGGCATGCTTTTAGCTAAGGGTTGAACTATATTGCCGCTTTGCCTCCCTGGGAACGGTACATCCCATACCCATTTCGGCATACAACAATCAGCCAGCTGTTATGATTGAGAAGAGTAGAGGCCGTGAAGCTTGTACAGGCAGAGTGAGTGACTTCTTAGCTGACGCTTGTGTGAGCAGATTGAAAGGGAAAATGTGCGATAGTAAAGAGTTGCATTGGTTGGTACAATGTGTAACAGTGCCGGACACGACTAGATTGATTGTGAATAGTAACGTATAAGAATTAAGTGACTGTGTTAATAAAACTAATGACTCCAAGCCACAAATATCCTTGTTGTTATATAGTTGGTAGAACTAAAAATTCCTGTGACCACCTCGCGTAATATTCCCTGGGTGGAGCTCGTGTTACCGAACTTGAGATGTGGCCAGTTATAGGTCAATACTTTAAAAAGAAATACTGCTGTCCAAACACGGAGTTTGTGTGTGGACAGTATGGGCGGTGACATCGTCATAACAAGAATTACAGAAACGGCAATCTTGTTAGATAATTACAGATAAGTAGTTACACAGGGGCATGGATTAATATTTGACAGGTTCGTAGGACAAATTAGTTATTACAAGAAATTTAAAATGTCCAGTTCGCCACTGTTGCACTGGCAATAAATTTAATGTTGCAATATAAATAAGTTTTATTTCTGGAATCGTCAAACATTCGTTACACATTAAAATAGTTCAAACGGGAGGTCGTGGGACCCATGGGCCACGGTATGTAGGGGGAGGGGGGGGAGGTTAGCGGGTCTATTTCAGTTGCTCTTTAATTCACTTCGAAGTGTTTTGTTCTTTAGTCAGAATGTCTTTCCTTCTCTTATTAGATTCTGGTAAATAAAATGTGAATACATTTACTTCCCTCGTAATCGTTTTTTCGCCAAGGATTTTTTCAGTTTAGGGTGCCTGAAATAGATCATTAGCATTGGGGTGCCCGTGGGATTGTTGAAGTTGAAAATGAACCCTCGTGCTATGAACAATTAGGAACTGCTGAGGACCCATAACTCTTCAAACGTCTACTGCACACAATGGCATCACAACATAGAAGACCGTAAAGTAAGGTACATATTACTTTTTCCCCTCGTTTCCTCATTTATTACAATATGAATTTTGTACCTGATTTTGTAACCATCAAAACTATCAAATCAGTCGCTTTACAAGGCCGATGTGGCATTATGTGAGAAATGTGGTCGGAAAGTGAGTTTACATTGCACAAAATTTGAATTCTTTATTTAAACCCCAACAAGAACAGTACAGATTCAATTACATTGTAATTCCTCTGCTTTCACTCTTGGTATCCTCTAAGTCTGAGGCATTTATCTTACCTTTGAACAATGCTTTCTGTTCCTAGTTGACGGAAGTCCACACCACCCTGCTGTCTTTAAAGTTGTGGTTGCCATGATTTTGTGTTAGCTCTGCAAACAGGCGGTAAATTACGGCGCCAGTTCACTGCTGTGTGTGCAACATTCCAAGATCTCTGTAGTTACGGAATTATACTCCATCTGAACTTATATACTCAGACCCATAATCGTACGTTTATTGGTGAACAGAATGCACACTGATGTAATAACAATTTGTCCCGTCACCTATATTTCCTGCTAGCACTTAGATGTTTTCCCGTACACCATTCAATTCTTGCAGCTAAGGTAATTACAAATATTCGTCCCGTAAATTCGTGTAGGCTACAAGGAGATGAAGTTCATCCTGTAATTATGCAGCAGGGTTATACCTCCATTTATTCATAAAGGCACGGCTGGGTTCAAGAGTATTATTTTCATTTTCCAATCCCTAACTCTGGAAATTTTTACTGGCAGCTGGCCAAATGCGGGTCTACATGTAACGGTGAAAAGAAAAGCTGTTGTAAGACAGTTTCTGCCGAGGAATTTGTAATCGCTCATTTCGTTGGCTGACGTACCGAGACTCCTTAGTATCCTGCTAACTTAAATAAAATGACTCAGAGAGGCGCTGTGTTAAATGTTGA
>Ga0136643_10007844_pt1 | contig 15504 bp, 6 predicted proteins | sample TergutLab28metaG_FD_96883 | JGI IMG/M metagenome (GOLD analysis project Ga0136643, IMG submission 96883) | Labiotermes labralis P1 segment gut microbial communities from Petit-Saut dam, French Guiana - Lab288 P1 (version 3) (version 3) | ecosystem: Host-associated > Arthropoda: Insects >... | reverse complement strand
TATTTATATATACACTTTAAATTGACACTAAATTCGTTGTTTTTTTTTTACATAATAAGCGATACCATATCCAACAGCAGTGACGTCATTTGGAAAGACAATTTCCAAAATGACAAAGCTTCAAAACATAAGCTGTCCTTAGTGCATAATATTACAACAAAATCCGACAGAAAACCCCCCCCCCCCCCCCCCCCCCAACACCCCAGATGTAAGATACAAAACGCTCAGTCTAATAGTGCCACTGGTTTCAGGAACCTTTAACTCAGAGGCTAATTACATCTCGTTGATTAACCAATGTAGTTGATGTAGCACCTTTGAAAGGCAAGAAATGTCTCCTCAAGTGCGTGCAGCCATAGCAGATCCACAGAGCTTCGAGTCCTGTATTCTAGCGTCGGTTTGCACAGGACGCTATGAAGACAACGCAGACAAGCAGGACAACAGGCACAGCCCTAAATGTTGTTAAGCAAAACATTTTGCTTTGTTTGCACAATTTTAATGTGTATTGAACTTTAAAGTGCCTAAGTGAAATCTAAATGTGTACTTGTGCTTCTGGGTCCATTTGTTTTAATAAACCACGATATTTTAGTTTGTACTATTCATTGTGTGAACGTAACCCCTATCAATGTCCAGCTGACGTTATTTACCAACTCCACATAAATTTTCGTACGTCACTGTGAATCCATTTTTAAATCAAGAATCGACAGGCTGTGTGAGTCGCCTTTTGATTGTGTTGGAAGTGAAGGAAAAACACCCATAAAGGTCCTTACTATCCTGGAACTAATATATTGCTTTATTCTATACAACACCCGAGGACGCTGATAAGTCCTTAGCCCGACCAGGAAGGAAACAAGATCGGAAGCATGTCAGGGACCCGCGCGATATCAACAACATCGAGACGCGAGCTGTCATCAAGGTTTTTTTTTTCCTGCAAGGCAAGGCGCCGAAGGAAATTCACGCCATTCTGTCAGAAACATTAGCTTGTTTCGTTCTTGGTCGGGCTAAGGACTTATCAGCACCCCTGTAGATATATTAACCCTTCAAACGCCGTGTTAAATCCCATCTGCCATTTGCTGGCATTATTAGGAGCTCACCATATTCTCCACATTAGCAGGATAAGGGTTCATATTTAAGGGATACATGGGTCATTATTTATTGTTGCATGAACATTGAGCATCAGATCCTTTAAGATTGTGGTTTTCTGGGATATGACATGTGTACTTTGGCAGATAGGTACCGATGTTTTGGAAGAACTGAGCAGTTAGAGGAAGCTGGTTCTTCCAAAACATTGGTGCTGCACTACATGGCAACACGTATCAGAGCCCTAATCTTAATATTTAGTGCTTTCAGAATCTGAAGTTTCACATCACAGCCTGATGTTTACTGGTAATCACCACTCAGTGCATATGTGAAATATTCTTGTATTTAAGTCACTATAGGGGTCAGTGAGGAATCCCCCCCCCCGAAATTCTGAAGGCCCTCCAAAACTGTGCCAAGCTCAACCTGATTGTGAAAACTGTTACAAATTGCTGAATTTAGGGCGCCAACACCCCAAGATGTTTGGAAAAAAGGCAGTAAAATTCTAAAACTACCGCCGGTTCACAAATTTCTTGTACCAAATTACAGCTGCCTCCAAAACCCCTGACTAGGGGGCTATGGCTCCCAGATCCCCATTAACTCTCTCCTCTGTCCTCAACTGAATTTGTTGAACCCCCCCCTCCCACAGAACAAAATTCCTGGGTATGCCACTGGTGAGGACCATGGTAATTTAAAACAGTAATTGGCCCATCTTACCAAATTTAGACTTTAAAGGGTAAAGGTCACCCCATTACATGCCATTGGAGGCACAGAGGGGGAGTAGAGCTATCGCTGTACCTACGCTGAACCTTAGCACTGGATGGGGGTGAGCAGTCAGTGACACATCCTGGCCAGGTACTCATTGTACAGGAGGCTGGGTGGGTCCCAGTGTCAGTCTGGATGGGTGTCAAAAATCTCACCCTTACCAGGGTATGAACCCCAAACCAACCATCCCATACTGAGTCGTCATACCAACTGGGCTGTGCTGGCCGACAGTTTAGACTGACACTCTCTTTATAGAGTCAGAATTTGCATATGTTATATCAAAGTTGTAAACATTCAAATGTATAATATTTTTACTCTTAAAATTCTGTGCGAACATACAAACGTAATGCCTTAGTTCCTTTCATCTCTGAGATTTATAGAAGAAAAATATGATCGTGTGGCCCAGAATATTTCACAGATCAGTTTTTTCCAGTGCATGCTGTGCTATTATGCATAGTTTAACTGTATAAGTCCGTAACAGTGAAGGGGTTAAGCATGGTATTTGTGCAGAGTATGATGCCCAGTGGTGTATCTGAGGATATGAGCTGGTACCTTTTCATAAGAAAATGCAGTCTGTTATAATGTGTAGACTTCATATATGGAGATAAAAGGCAATAAATACAGTAAAAATATTTACGCTTTTATCGTTAAAGTAGAGCATTTGTTTTCTGTATTAAAAACTAAACAAAAAAAAATTGTCCAGATAAGATGCTGTTGTTTCTTAACATAATGTTTTATATGAGGGTGAGTCACATGAAAACCTTAAATTGCATGTTGCAAGTGGGACCGCCATCTTTACACTACTACTGCGCCGTTGTGTTGCGTTCCTGAATCGTACTGCCACCTGTCGGCCACTCTTCAAACCATGAGTATCATTATTGTCAGCTTACAAGTTAATTGAGCTGTGTTTCAAATTATTATCGTACCTTTAAGGTTTTCATTTGACTCTACCTCGTACTAAAATACAGTCAAGCATTCAGTTTTTGCAGAATTCAAGGTTATGACAGTCATGAATATTAAGGTGTGATGCTTTCTTTTTTTTGTGGCTGTTTAACCAGCTTTTCCATTGTTAGCCAAATAGCTACCAGATAACATGACAACACATCCCATAAGTCAATAATCTTCAACTGAATTTGTAATTATATTGTAAGTCACAAGGATATAGGTAAACTATAACAGATTATTTTAAAATAATAACAATTGTGAATTAGTGCTTCCTAATTTCATTTTATTAACCAATATTTTTCTGACTAAAACTTATACATTACTACATCATCTGTGAATTAAGTTACTGTGAATATGAGTACCAATACCTGTTCTTGTATAAGCATCATTAGAACCTTCTATGAGTCCTACCACTGTCAAATTGCAAAGTCTTTCTTCATTGTAACTGCCATTTAGATTTGGAATGTACTTTTTCAAACTACTTTGTTTCAACATCATGATAATGTACAGTGCTGGTTGTGACTCCGTGTGGCCCATTCCACGTCTTTTCGTCAAGGCCTCCTCTTTGGTCTTTGTGGTTAGAGACAGCAGTATGCTGGTGCAAAATGTAGGAATGTAGAATTTACAGTTTTCAGCATTACAAAACTTAATGGCAGACATTCTGAAACTCTAATTTTTCTATTGCTACAGGCACTGATACTTATATTTCTTACTTTAACTGCCTTGTGTCTGTATTAAGTCATCTTCTCCTAGTGTCTGTTATGGTGGTTGTGGTGGAGGTGGCGGTCTGACTCCCACTCATTATTACTTGGTTTACTGATGGGGGTGTCTTCCTGCAAAAGTACAACAGATATTTAGGGCTATTAATTGTGTTTCAAGCCAAGATGTTACCATGTTCGTTCTGTGTTTGGAGTCCCACATTTGCAACTAGACTTACGTACTTCTTTCACATTCAGAAGGCAGTAAAGGTAAATCAGTCCCATTACAGGCCCGAGATCCCAGAGGGTTCTAGGAAGTTAAGGTTCCCAGGTTACATGACAATGGCTGAGGATGTTGGTAAGGTTGTCAGCCTTACGCACCAGCCGCTTTTACCCCCAGGAAATACTCCTGGTACTCATTTCTGTTAGAGGCTGAGTTGACCCCACGGCCATAGTGCAATCGGAAGGATTATGTCAATGAAAAATTCCAATGACACCATCTGGAATCGAACCAGCGACCTTCTGATTTGTAGCACAGGACCTTAACCACTGTGCTACCGCGATCACCTTAGAAGGCAGTAGTTAAGGTATATTTCAGTGCACTGTGTCAGAATTTGCACAGAGAATCTTAGGGAAATACAACAGAGGATTGAGCAAGTTATAAGTGATGAGGCACCTGAACTGTATCTGGGAAATACCACATTCAATTCAACTGCAACATTAGTCACGCTATTCTAAGGCGATTTTTGGTGATAACCATCCTTCAGCCTAATGCCAGACACAATTATAGAACAGATCAATACAACCCATTTTCAAAACCTTCACAGATTATAATTTGAGATGACTGTGCTGGCTGTCATTTTGCATTATTAATCTGTGCACATAAAACATTTTCCTTAAGCTATCTATATAACAGACCATACCTCTCTGTCTATCATAGAATCTTGTTTGCCATTACATAATAGGGAAGGACTGTTCACATTCTTCAGACCTTTAACAGAAACAGTTTATGTTTATCTATTAATGAATTATTTGAAATACTGTGCCTTTTATAAAGTAGAAGACTGTATTTATAGTACTCCAGATATAGTAAATTCCAGTGCTATTACTATTTGAATTCTCTGCCCTTTCAGTTTTGATCATAAGAGTTTGACTATGTTCTTCCTGGATTTTTAAATTTTAAATTAGGTTTCACAATGTTCTGCTATTTCAGAGAGGGCACAGGCAAAGGCACATTGCCAGAATTTTAAATACTAGTTGTATATTGAATGGATGATTGTCTATTTTTAGAATACTACTGTTCCATGGAAGAGAGATAAAATTTCTTTATATGGTAAACAGTACATAGGGTCTTAGTCAGCCAAAGTCACTTATGGGGCACTATTTTTATTTATTCTGATTTTTTTTTAGCCCTAGTTTGCCTGAACTGTTTGAACAATTTTAAGCGTATGCGAAATAAATTTTTATAAGATTATGACATACTCTCATAACCCTACATAGTTTCAAAAGTGTTTTTGTGATGTTCTCTGCATTCCTGAAGGTACTGTCTTACACCCTGATTAGTTGTGTTGTTGTGGATTGCAGAAGGACACAATGAAAGCAAACTGTGTGCCTCATGACAACAGTTCTTCAGATTGAACCAACCACAACCACCAAGCTGTAGGACATGCATAGCCATATTTCACTAAACTGTAGTAACAGTATGTGCAACAGGTTTGGTTCATTACACAGATGATTGAAATATATTGCTGGCGCCCTAAGCTGACCACAAGTCCTAACAGCAACATGAAAACAGTAAGTACAAATTGCAGTTAATCTTTAAATTCCTTTCAGTCCCTTTAAAAGGAATAAAATTGTCGTCTTCGTTGTGGAAGAAATATTTCTTACATTTAATTTGTCTTTTAAAAAAATGTGGTAACATTCTATTGTTCCTGAAATATGTTGTACATATTTATAATGATAAATGTGCTTTTATCATTTAATTAGCACACCAACTAATGCACATACATAAAATATGTCACATTAAAACACTTAAAATTGCTCCAACATGTTTCGATCCTAAGATCATCTTCAGGGAGCTACACCGTTCCTTGCTAAAGTCACATTTTTTTTTTTAAATCTCTCACTTATATTAACTTGGTGCTGTGGCAGCATGTCATATTGTGGAAGTCGTACACCGCTGAGAATGTGCCTGACTATGCGTGTCATGTGTTATGCAGCAGGAGACTGGCTAATCTCATGCTGCATAACACACGTCACACATAGTCAGGCACATTCTCAGCACCGTACAACTTACACAATACGACATGCTGCCACAGCACCAAGTTAATGTAAGGAAATTAATCAGTGAGTGTTTTTTAAAAAAATGTGACTTTATCAAGGAACAGTGTAGCTCCCTGAAGATGATCTTAGGATCGAAACATGTTGGAGCGATTTTAAATTTTTTAATGTAAAAAAATTTTATATATGTGCATTAGTTGGTGTGCTGATTAAATGGCTCTACGAAATGCACGGTGCAGCGATACAGGTGCTTTATTATGTTTGCAATTAAGATTGATGTGTCCTGTGTATGGCTGTCTGTTAGCCTGTTTTGTCTATGCTGGCACTTTAATCTGAAAGAGACAAGAAATAAATATGGATCCTTAATCTGCATCTGGTGTTTGTATTGCAGCTACTAACTATAACGTGTGATATGATGAACTAAAACACTTGTGAGGATAGCTTCAGATTAGTATGCAACAGACAGGTCTGTCCAGTAAATGTGGTTCTTTACATACATTACATACGTACAGGCATGCAATATGCCTTTTGTGCCCTCCAAGCATGTGAAAGTTCAATACCCCTGGCACATAACTTTACATTAGACATAGTACTGGGTCACCTCCAAGAGACTGCCCCCCCACTAAACACTTTGAACAGTCTGTGTCCTTGATTTCATTACAGTCACAGTACCAGTTACTGTGTAATGTCTTTCATCCGTCATAGGTACAAAATTTTGTTGAAAATAGAGGAATCCATATTTTTGTGCCTTTTAATTCTATAAATTCAGTCAACATGGCCACCATGCAGACTACTGATATGCAAGCAACACTGTCATAATTTAATGGGTCGTAATATGTAGTCAAGGAATGAGAACCTTTCCTTAAGGTCAGTTAAAGGTAAAGCAGTCCCATTACAGGCCTGGACAGGCCCACAGGGTTCTAGGAAGTTAAGGTTCCCAGATTTCGTGACAACGGCACAGGATGGTGGTAGGTTGTCAGCCTTACGCACCGGCCGCCTTTACCCCCAGGAAATACTTCTGGTACTCATTTCTGTTAGAGGCTGGGTCGACCCCAGGGCCACAGTGCGATCTGAAGTATTTTATGTCAATGAAAAATCCACCGACACCAGCTGGGATCGAACCAGCGACCTTCCGATTTGTAGCACTGCACTTAAGGTCAGTTACCACAGAATATAAAATAGTGTACTGATTAGACAAAAAAGCATGTGAAATTTAGTATGGAGGGTGACTATAAACACTGCATGTCTCAAATTTTCTTGTATAAATTCAAGTCCTCTGGTCATGTTGCTGATTAATAGTTAACAGTGTTAACATGGGATCATAGTGTTTTAACTTTCAGGGTTCAGCATTCCAGTCAGTCTTGAACCGCCTGACCCTGAAAATGTAGGCAGTGCAGTGTTTCAGATTACCGGTAATTATGCACCAGTCAACACAGCGTAACATCGCAGAAGACTTGACTCTTTAGCAACACCACTGTGAGGACTTTAAATCTCACATATATTTTTTTTTACATTAAATATAAAAAATTTTTGATAATGTAGTGGTTGTACTTTTGGATATTTTAAGGTGGCGAGAGACCGTAACCATCGAAAATCTTCCATGGAAGTGGATCATGAAATTGTATAATTATCACTAAGCTCTGCTAACGTTGTACACAGGATTTTTTTTTTTATCACCTTGGAGCGTACTACACTGTTGCTTCATAATGACAGATGATGCCACCCACTCTGCAGGTCTGTCTGGTAATCAAACCCCTACAGAATACACTTAAGCATTCAAAGGAAAGTGGCACAGTGAGTTCTTTCCATAATTCGTTGTCTTGATACATAAAAAACCTTGCATCTTTGTCATTAACAATCCTTCAGAACTGAAGAAAGGGCCTTAATTCACTTTTCTGTTCCGCTCAATAGAAAGCAGATTTAGTCTAAATTTAACGTATTTAATTTCTATGTAACAGCTATAGAGAAGTTTTAACACAGCTTTTTTTCTATGTATAAAACTTGTTGAACTTGGAAACACGTGGAAGAATCCTTACAAACCGATAAACAGTTTTCAAGCGTAGTCACTTTATGAACTTGTGTTGGATATTTTAATGAGGGTAGTCGGATAAAGGATTTTAAATACACGGTTTTCCCCAATGAAGCAAGTTCAAGTGTACCAGTCAGCATGGAGTTACAATGCCTCCAGTTTTATGTTACATTCTGTTATATGCAGAAAGTATTTCTCTTGGTATCAGTATGTGTATGGTAAAGTGATCCCGTTACAGGCCCGGTGTGACCCAGAGAGTGGGTAGAGGTATAGCTGTACTGTTCCAAGACCACGGCACTATAAGGGGGTGACTGGTCAGCAGCATGCCTCGGCCATACTTTACCCCCAGGAAAGACCCGGTACCCATTTTACAGGAGGCTGGGTGGGCCCCAGGGCTGGTCTGGACGGGCGGAAAATCTCGTCCTCACCGGGATTCGATCCCGGACCGTCCAGCCCGTAGTCAGTCGCTGTACTGACTGAGCTACCGGGCCCACGATATCAGTATGTGTACATTTATTATTCAGCATGTGACAAGTAAGCTTGCATTCTGTTACCGTGACATCTTAGATATTACAATACTGAGGTAGCTGAAATAATGATTTAGGTTAAAAATTGTGCTGTATATTTAGATCATTTTTTTTAAAGTTATCTACACCAATGGAGGATTCTCTGCCTCCGTCTTCAGAGCAGAAGTGGAGATGGTGGCAGCAGGGTCTTTGAAAATATTGATAACATTCTGTGAGGCCACATGATTCCACAGCCCATACAACCATTTTCTAAATATTTCGTTCTGTGACAGTCTGAGCCTCATATTGACATTCAGGTTCTCAAGCAGGGTTCTGCTTGATGAAGATAATTAAAATTGAGGTACCATATGTGTATGCCACTATCTGATTCTTACCTGAAGCTTGATGCCGCCTCCCTCATGCTTCTGTGGTGTGCTGCCACCTCCAGCTTCCAGGACCTCCTCTGTGCCTGGGGGCAAGCTCTGGTACCCCTGGTGAACTGCCATCTTGATGCTTCGCGCTTTATTGCCTGCAGCCATCTCATCATCTCCACCTGTTGCTAGTTTGTTGGCAAACAACTTGCTCAAGAATGCCTGTGTCTTTCCAACGTAGTAACCAGGACCAATCGGAACACCAGCAGCAGTATCAGGTATCCAGAAGGAAGGGTCAACCATAGTGGGTGTAGGGTCAGATAGAGTTGGTTTGATGGCCCGAGCATATTTTGGAACTAGGTGGCTTACCGTGGCTTGTTCAGTAACCTCACTGGGTTTAGAGGAGTTGGCAAGTTCAATAAGTTTACTTCTGATCAGATCCATGAGATATGTACCATTCTTGGACTGTGATGCTGCGGCTGTTGGTCTTGTTTCTGGGGTAGTTGGAGTAGCAGCCATTTTGGCAGCAGCTGCTTCGATCATGGCCTGATTCAATGCTTCTGTAACATCCTTCTCCAGATTTATAAGTGTATCAAACACTTGGCCAAGAAATTCAACTTTCTTCTGGAATGGTTCAGGATCTGGTGTTGGTTTTGGTGTAGTAGTAGTAGTAGTCACAGTACCAAATTTAGCCCATGGTCCTCCAATACCAAATGGTCCACCTATTCCAAATGGTCCTCCAATTCCAAATGGCCCGCCTGGTCCAAATGGTAGGCCAGGCTTCTTTATGGATGAAGCAGGTGGTGTTGGTGGTGGTGGTGGTGGTAATGTTGCAGCTGCTTCCTTCTGCTTTGCTAGGAGTTCAGCCAGAGTCTCCAGGATGTTGTCCTTGATTCCACCCATCTCAGTAATGATAGTGTCTACAACTTTGTCTTTGGCAGTGAGAAGTGCATCTACTGGGAGCTGTTGAGCGGTAGCTGAAGTGTCATCAGCTGTGCCAACACTCCTTCGCATAAAATGGCCACATTTATGTGCGTTTTGACCATCAGATCCGCTCTCAAAATTTGTAGTACTGTCTTCTACTTCATTTACTGCTCCTTGAAAGTTTCTTAGGTCTTCTTCAGCTGCTGCCTTTTCACCAGCTGCCAACGCTCGCCTAGCTGCTGTCGCATAATCGCTTCCATTGTTAATGATCGCACTGAAGAGCTTATCTAGGAAGTCAGCTACCTTCTGTTGGTATTCTGTCACAGGATCGAGGGTTGGTTCTGGAGTTGTTACTGGAGCAGGTGTGACTGTGATGTTGAGGGTGCTAAAAAGTTTGTTAAGAAAAGCTGTCTTCTTGTCAATAAATTGTGCTGGATCCACAACAGGAACTGAAGGACCAAAGAGGCCAGCTGGTTTGGTAACAGTTGTAGGTACCCAGAACCCAGGTGGAACAATAGTGGGTTTCAGAGTGGGTGCTGGTGGAGGTGTGGCAAAAGCAGGGATGAATTGGAGCCAGTAGCCGGGAGGAATAGTTGGCAAAGAATCAGTTGCAGATATGTCAGGAGATATAGCCCGAGTTGAGACACCGTATGTGCTTGGGGTTGAACTAAGGCTGCTAAACAAATCATTTAAGAATTTTGTCTTCTTGTCCAGGAATACAGATGGGTCTACAACTGGAGACAGTGGTCCTGCTGCATCTGTGCCACCTGAAAAGGGACTCCAGTACCCTGGCGGCACGATTGTTGGCTTCTCAGTAGGAGTTGCACCACCTGGAGGTCCCCAGATTGAGGGTGGTCCAAGTATAAGACGGCGCTGAGCTGATAGAGTCTGTTCTTTTTCCGGTTCAAGCTCTGAGAGGCCCCTCTTGGAATCCAGAGGAGAAGATGTGATGTCATTGTCCATTGTTGCACCCAAAAGTTTTTTCTTCTCAGCAAACAAACCAGGAGGTGAAGTGACTCCTCCTGATATCCATGGAGGAATAAAATTTGGCGCACCTACAGGACCAGGAACATTCCCAGTACCGAAGAGGTTGCTTAGAAGTGCAGCTTTCTTTCCGATGAAGATGTTGGGATCCACAAATGGGGGTACCATTGTTGGTTTTGCCGGAAGGAATGGTTTCAAGGTCAGGTATGGGCTCATAGGATTAGAGGCAAGTTTGATTGGAACAGTGCCGTAACTTGCTGAAGTAGGATCATCTCCAGGAGTGTCAGCAGCTCGTTTCTGGGCTGTGCGGAAATCATAAATGATGTTATTTTTATTGTCAAAATATTTGCTGTTTATATGAGAAATATTGTTTACAAAATTGCAGTTCTTTCAAATGTAGTATAGGTAGCAGACCTGTAATCTGGGAAGCTTGTGGCCTGAGTCAACACATGTTTCTTGTCTTGGACCTAGCGTATACTAAAGTATGAAAATCAAAGCATGAAGTTGTTTTTATTGCTAACAAAATCATGATCAGTAATTCCACTTCCAAAAGCCGGGCCTATTTGATGTATACTCGTAAATTAAATCTCATCTCAAGATGATTCAGAAGACACAAAGGCACACAAGAGTGTAGGTTTCAACATACTTGGGCTGTGCACACTGGGGGAGGGGGTTGGAAGGGGAGAAGGAAAAGGGAAAAAAGCTCTCTCAGCCAGTTAGATACTCCATCAGCTGCATTTTCTTATCTCCCACACTTCAGCATGCCTGGCAAGAAGTTTGGTTTGACATTCATAGGGCTGTGCATTGTAATATATTTCTATAGTAAAACCAACTAGATGCACCAATGTATCAAATTTATTTTATTTTGGAATGACACTGTACATTATTTCAGACGGTCTTTCCATCCATCATCAGGAGTTCAAGACTGTACATACAGCAACCAAACAGATACTGCTGTCTGACAAATGCCTGTTGCTGTATGTACAGTCTGTACATACAGCAGTATCTGTCTGACAAATGCCTGTTGTTGTATGTACAGTCATGAACTCCTGATGATGGGCGAAAATACTGTCCGAAAGATGTAGAGTGTCATTCCAAAATAAAATAAATTTGATACATTGGTGCATCTGGTTGGTTTTACTATAGAAAGAAGCATGGTATTGTACAGGTTGTTTGTGTACCTGTTTGTGATGTTTATCATATTAATTTTGTAAATATTAATTTGTAGTATGTATAATTCAGCTGTGTCCAAGTGTAACTGTCCAAGCAAGCACGAGTTTTGTGAATATTGGCCTAGTGACAGTCATAATTCACTTAGGGCATAATGGAATTTATGCTCAATTTTTCCACATCTCTCGACTAAATTGGGTGAAATTCGGTGCAAGTGATCTTCCACTTCATAATGCCATTATGTTGCAAGTTGTGTTAAAAAAACTGTGCAGTGAAAGCCATACATTATTTTGAGGTCCAAGATTAAATTTACCTATATTTTCTTTATTTTTGTATGATTTTTGATAAAATTTGGTGCATGATATGTCCAGAAAAATGTGTGGCCTGATTGTGAGTTTTACGATATTTGGTGCACTGAAAGCCGTGCCTTACTTAAGGGTGTAATCAAATTTCTGTCTATACTTTCCACACTTATTTTATCATCTGGGTGAAATTCACCGTTTAAGATATATGCACGTAATGCTGTTGAGCATTTTGATTTTCATGAAAATTGGTTCGGAAAAGGTGTAAATGAAATTACATATAGGCATGTACCATCAAACTGAGTGATAGTTTGAGAGTAAAGACATTGCATTGGTAAAGTATGTGTACTGTATTAATAAAAATCCAACTAGACACAACAGTAGGCAGTCTGATTTATTTTACTGCAAAGTCACTCTACATGTTTCGGGTGCCCACGGCACCCATCATCAGGAATACTAAAAACTGTATCGGGACCTGTTCCGACCTGGCCACGTTGGAGGGAAGTAGCTGTACCGATATTATGACCTGTACCGGAAGTTGCGGATACAGTTTTTAGTATTCCTGATGATGGGTGCTGTGGGCACCCGAAACATGTAGAGTGACTTTGCAGTAAAATAAATCAGACTGCATACTGTTGCATCTAGTTGGATTTTTATTAATATTGAATTATGATGCATGGAACCATGAGCTTGAAATTATGTGTGCTGTGTCACAGAGGAGACCATTTGCAGTTTTGGTGTAGGGATGAGTGAAAGACTATAAGTGTGTGGGTGATGTTATAGATAAGGACATCTGTGATTTGTGAGGTGCTGTCATAGTGCTTGCCCTTGATATGTCAGCATGCTGAAGTTCTGTTAAGAGACACACTGTATGGCTTACTGATGAAAATTTTAAGTGATGACTACAAGAATAATGTTAAGATAAATGACAAAATGTCCAGCTTACCATCAGCTGTTAAAGTATCTGTAACATAAATTTTGCAAATATATGTCTTATATTCTCGAGTTTATTGGAAAACTGATCCCTGGATGAGCTCGATGTTTTCTTTCATAGGCCTGGCTACATGTTCTGGATTGAAATCATCCATCATCAGGGCATTATACAAAACAAATAGCAGGTATCATATAATGGTAATGATAATGAAATAAGAGCACTTCAGTTTATTCTCAGATTTATAGACCAATTCTTGTGACCTGGCATCAGTGGCATACCCAGGAATTTTGTTCTGGGGGGGTTCAACAAATTCAGTTGAGGACAGAGAGAACGGTGATCTGGGGGCGGTAGCCCCCTAGTCAGGGGTTCTGGAGGCAGCTGTAATTTGGTACAAGAAATTTCATTTCATATAGTAAAATTTTCTTAATTTTTGGTTCTTTAAGATTACTTATGATGACAACCAATTTATTTGTCATTGCTAATGTAAAATAATTGTGAACCTAGGTCATTTTAGAATTTTACTGCCTTTTTTCCAAACATATTGGGGTGCTGGCAGCCTAAATTCAGCAATTTTTAACAGTCTTCACAATCAGGTTGAGTTTGGCAAGATTTTTGAGGGCCTTTGGAATTTCGGGGGGCGGGGGTTAAACGTCCCAAATCCCCCCCCTCGGTACGTCACTGCTTGGCATCACACATATGAGTCTGCATGTTACTGCAATGGTACTGCCAAGTTGAGTAGATCTTACCCACATAACTGTTTGACTGATTGTTTCATGATCACTTAGTGATACTATTTGAACTCACTCCCTGGAATTATTCCCTCCAAAGAACCTGATAATTGCATTGGTGGTCAAGAAATGTCCCTGCACTGTATAGATTCAAAAGGTTTACTAGTATGTAATATGAAGTGAGACGATACGGTGATTATGGGTGGAGAGTAGGTACAGATTTTGAATGGGTGGTCCAACGTTGTCCCCCTAGTGTCATACCTACTACTATATGATGGGGCTTGCATGGTCAGAGGATCCTGAGAGCTATGGCAGCAGTAGCGTAGCTACTGGCAGGGTCTACCATGCCAGACAGGTCAAGGCTGATGACCCAGATGAAAAGGGATACCCTGTTCTTCCAGGTTGGGAGTTGGGCGTGGGACTGACAATCTCACCTCATAAAAAAGTTTTGTATCAAGATCACCACAAAGATATTTCAGAAGGGACTAGAGAAGAACGAAGGTGCTTTTTGAGGGGGAGGCCATGGCCCAGAAGGGGCTGTAGTACCATACATAGATGGATAGATGGCATTATATTTTATTTCAAGATTGTACGTGGAGTTTGGCAAAAACACACAAAACTTTAGTATGGTATTTGGTAAAGTGACAAACATGTAAACCAGGTAGCTATCACATAAAAGTGTATAGAGGGTTAGCATTTATCATCACTGTAAATGTCCCTTACGAAGGAATGACACGTTAGTCTCTGGACAACGAGCCGGACCAAATTTTAGGAGCTGGACATTGTTTCACCATTAGGATATGCAGGTTAGGTTAGGTTAGGTTAGGTTAGGTAGTTTGTAACATCAGATCAACATGCAAGCCAAATTTTATATCACCTACTCTAATTGCAAAGAAGTTGTACACCAAAAATTTGCTATAATGTGGGTGGTTGTAAATATTTGTACCGGTGTTTTGGAGGAGGAACATACTGCCTCCTTCTTCAACGCTGTTCTACCCTTAAGATGTAAGCAGCACATTCCTACAAACCAGAAAATTTCTACCAGACCACATGGCTTCACATTACAGGTGACAGTAATCTTTGTAACTTCATTGCACTAATAAACATTTTGCACAACACGATTTGCACGTTTTTTATGTTACTGGTTTTGGCCCATTAGCCAGGCCATCATCAGACCTATATAATGTGAAGAACCTTGGTAAAAATCATACAAAACCTTGTATGATCATGTTGTATAGTGATCTAATTCCCATTACAGGTGTGCCATAAAGCATTTGTTAAAATATAGTGTAAAACTAGATGAAAATAAAAACAGTAGTAGATGTATAAAACAACAGCATTATTTGAAAAAAGTTTGTAGGCAGTTCAAAAATTTTTTTACCTATAAGGCACATCGCAGCCCCTGTTTTCACAGTATCAGAATAGACATTCTGCTGGAGGATAATCCATCGTTCATGGCACTTTCAATTATGTTCAGTATATGCAGGTGATAAAATCGAGAAAAATGAGATGGGCTGGGCATGTGGGGCGTATGGGTGAGGAGAGGGGGGTGTAGAGGGTCTTGGTGGGGAAACCGGAGGGAAGGAGACCACTGGGGAGACCTAGGTGTAGATGGGTGGATAATATTAGGATGGATGTCCAGGAGGTGGGATGTGGGTATATGGACTGGATTGGGTTGGGCATGTGGCACGTATGGGTGAGGAGAGGGGGGTGTATAGGGTCTTGGTGGGGAAACCGGAGGGAAAGAGACCACTGGGGAGACCTAGGCGTAGATGGGTGGATAATATTAGGATG
>Ga0136643_10007841_pt1 | contig 15506 bp, 8 predicted proteins | sample TergutLab28metaG_FD_96883 | JGI IMG/M metagenome (GOLD analysis project Ga0136643, IMG submission 96883) | Labiotermes labralis P1 segment gut microbial communities from Petit-Saut dam, French Guiana - Lab288 P1 (version 3) (version 3) | ecosystem: Host-associated > Arthropoda: Insects >... | reverse complement strand
CAGTACAATACATATTCTACCAATAAACATTGACCAGAAGACAGAACAGTACATATTCTACCAATAAACATTGACCAGAAGACAGAACAGTACTATTCTACCAATAAACATTGACCAGAAAACAGAAATGTACATATTCTACTAATAAACATTGATCAGAAGACAGAACAATACATATTATACCAATAAACATTGACCAGAAGACAGAACAGTACATATTCTGCCAATAAACATTGACCAGAAGACAAGAACAGTACATATTCTACCACTAAACATTGACCAGAAGACAAGAACAATACATATTCTACCAATAAACATTGACCAGAAGACAGAACAGTACATATTCTACCAATAAACATTGACCAGAAAACAAGAACAGTATATATTCTACCAATAAACATTGACCAGAAGACAGAACTGTACATATTCTACCAATAAACATTGACCAGAAGACAAGAACAGTACATATTCTACCAATAAACATTGACCAGAAGACAAGAACAGTACATATTCTACCAATAAACATTGACCAGAAGACAGAGCAGTACATATTCTACCAATAAATATTATAGTGTGATACGCATCTCGCAGTTTATTGTGTTTGATCAGGAAACCGTGTTAACTTTCGGCGTATGGAATTCTTTTTTCAGTTTATAAACATTAAACTCTGCCAAGACCAATGTTCACTTCAGTACTCAGATCCAATAAACACTTTTATGATGAAAGAGGGCTGTGTTTGCTACGGTAACTCTTCCGCAAGCAAGCTTTTGAATCGATTAGCAATTTGATTGGCATTTTTCCTGGATAGGATCTCAGTATGGGGAACTCTCTCTCTACGTCCTTTAGAAAATCAATGGTGTTGTGTGCAGTATGTACGTACGCATACACAGTGGGATCAGAGTTTTGATTACTCATGCCAGTTTTCAGTGTTAAGACCTACTTGTAATTGTACACACTTCAAAACAGCAATTAATATCATTCAAGATCTTAAACTGGTGCATCATTACCATGTGCTTAATTGCATGACTTCCGGAATACAAACAATTTGGTACAAAAAGTGTTTGTAAGGGGGTCCTCTTATTCTATTCCAATATCTTTAGTTCCCAGGGGATGAAGGATTTTCGGAGTAATAAAGGGGTACCATTCGCACCTATTTATTTGAAACATATCCTTCTAATTTCTAAATTATTATCATTCTCAATACTGGACAGCATTTCCTTGTATATGAATCACAGGTACCCGGTATGTAAAATTTGAATTTCTCGGACTTTTGAGGTATTTAAGAATTGCTGACAGTCCCAATAATATACCCAGCAAGGAACAAACTCGCATGCTTTAGATCCTGGGCCAATGGGGAGCCACTGATTTTCATCCTTGTCAATCCACTTTCCATCGACTTTTTTCCTTACTGCGATCGCTCCGCACGTGTCTGCCGTTAGTTCACCCAACAAGTAATACATTTAAGAATTCAGATGTTATTCCACGTGTTCTACTCTGTATGTTCAAGCCCTTGTAAGCAAAAAAATAAAATTATCGGCTTCATGAAACGTCTTATCTTTCGGCAGCTAAGCGATTATCAGATTTTCAAAAGACACTGTTATCTATGGTATTTAGTAAAGGTAAAAGTAAAGCAGTCCCATTACAGGCCTGGACAGGCCCGGAGGGTTCTAAGGAAGTTAAGGTTCCCAGATTTCGTGACAACGGCACAGGATGGTGGTAGGTTGTTAGCCTTACGCACCGGCCGCCTTTACCCCCAAGAAATACTCCTGGTACTCATTTCTGTTAGAAGCTGATTCGACCCCAGGGCCATGGTGCGATCGGAAGGATTTTATGTCAATGAAAGATCCACTGACACCAGCTGGAATCGAACCAGCGACCTTCCGATTTGTGGCACAGCACCTTAGTCACTGTGCTACCGCGGTCCCCTATGGTGTTTGGTAGCTAATTATTTGTAAACAAGTTTTAATGTACTCATTTCAATTGTGGCTTGGTATATCCATGATTTTATTCCGTTCCAGGATGCATTCCATGGGCTTGCATTCGGCTCTGGCCATCAAGCGCCAGAGGAAACGCCGAGAAGAACAAAAGAGGGCCAGAGAGCGCCGTTGCAGTTCCCAATCAACAGAAAGTGGCTTCACCAGCCCACGGAATAGCATTGGAAGTCTGGATATCACGATAAGGGGACGGGGGCGACGGCATGGTAGAGGCGGAAGTGGACGAACTGGGAACGATGTTGGCTCCAAAGTAGTTACCAGCATAGGCATGCTCCACATTGGCGTTGTTTTCCTGGTCTTAGGAGCTTTCCTACTCGTTTCTGGTCTTATACCCGGCGATTTATCGCAGTGGAGTTTAGAGTCTTTAGGTGGTTGGTTGAACGAGTTAGTTATCACGGGAGCCTTTGCTCTTGCTATTGGCACCTTCCTCATTATCCTCAATAGGATAATATCCAAACGCGAAGAAGAAGATTTGAATGAATATGTACAACGACAACTCACAAGGTCCAGGTCTGGGCATAGGCTGGTAAGAGACGTGGAGACAGGTTGCCTTAAGACAAAACACGATCAGCGGGCGAAACTGGAATTTCAGGAGGACGAATTCAGAACAGATGAGCAACCGTGCTTCGATGACGAAGAAACTGTGCCTGTCCATTCCCCACACCAATCTCCAAATTATTCCCAGCGTCATGACATTAATGGGGACGTCCAACCAATCTCATCGCCGCATTTGGAAAAAATTACGGAGGAAGAAATGTCAGAGAAAGGTGAAGAGGAATACAGGTCGCTGGGTGATTTCAATAAGGAAGTAATGTCCAATGGATCAACCACAGCAAGCATGAGCCCTATGACACCCTCAGAAACTCATGAATTGCTTTCAGGATCAGGACGATACTTTAAAATGTCCAAAATATGAGATCAAGATACGCAGTACGACCCTTACCCGAGAAGGTCTTCATTATACGATTATTCGAACATAATGACATCTAGAATTTAAGTTTCATTCTGGTCGAAGAAGAAAATGAGTCTGGGGCACAGCCACAATAAGAAAGTATTATCGTGTCTTACTTCTCATAAGGTTGTTGTACTGCATTATATGCTGTGGCAAATATCCTAACATCCACGTTGAAAAAAAGAAGTCATACATCCAACAACTGAAACATTCTAAGATTCCGAGAAACATTTCTTATTAGATGCGTAACATCTCATCTTAAGGAAGATATAAATAACACGATCTTGGAAGTACTTGTTACAACTATCAATGTTTTCCTCCACTTTCATGCCACTAATTTTTATGCATGCTTTCATAAAAACGGTTGTTTTAATGGAAACGCTTGTAGAACAAGCGTCAAGATCAAATTTCTTCCATCGTAGTGGAACCACTTGTATATTTATTATTTAAATGCGAGAATAAATTTTCTCCGAGTAGTGCTGTGTTCATCCACATTACACAATAAGTGACATAAAAGACGAAATATGACATCTGTATGACCCGGCCTATCCACAAGAACAGAAATGTCTTTGCTCTTTATGGTTAATAAATATCTGAGCTTCTAATTATTCAAAATCTTATTAACAGTAGTTTCTGTGTCCTGATTGACAAGGACTTGAATAAATTAAGCGAAGGTAATCTAACAGCAAACTTCGGCTTCACAGCAAAGGAGGTTTATAAATATCTTACATATTACATACACCCGTATTACAGTGTGAAATTTTTGCGCACAGTTCATTATATTAGTTTACATTATTTTAATTCAATTTGTGTCTAATTCCTTTGTTTTTATATTCGTATTATAATATGCTACTTTTTGTTATATCAACTGAAAAACGTTTCTCTGCACGCCGTTCTGTGAAAGGTTAAGTTTATGAATTCTGCACAAACTGTGGCTTTTAAAGTTAAAAGTGAAAGAAAATATGATATGTAATATCACTATGATTACACTAATAATGAGGAATAGTTTAACATCAGGCGTGAGAGGTGCAGCACACCTCACAAAATCACATCTTAATTTATAATGATTAAATTACTGTGGCTTATGTGTAAGTAACATTTTTTTAAAAAAAGATTAAATGTGGCGTCTGTACATAATAAATTCTCAATAGTTGCTTCAGTGTAAAGCTTAATAAATATGTAACAACAATTTTACATTACACAAAAGCTTTGACATAACGAAATGTTTGTATAGGATCATAACAAGGCTATCCAATATACTTACTTTACAATTAGTGTGAAATTAACAATCAAATACATAGAGATATAAATTATTTCTGATTCTAAATGCCATTTACAACTTTATTACGTGCATTCCATATTTTGAACTATTTTAAAAATTATGAAATATATTCAACACAGCCGTTTTACAGCTTTTCGTTTTCGGTTACAGAATTTTAATTATATTTAGTGATTATAAACCAAGATATTTTCCTTTTTGTTCAATAACTGTAATGAAATTTAACACTTAAAAAAACCAAGACAAACAGACACAATCTCAGCATAACAATGATGAAACAACGTTTCAGTTCTTCCCTGTTGACTGAATTAGATATCTTACTTAAATAACTTGCAATAGCTCATTGAAAACTTTTCCGAGAATGCTTTTGGCATCGTCATTCTGATTCGACTCTGTCGTTGAAAATTCATGAGCAGTCATTTTCCTTGTTTTAATAAATTCGCTGGCTTTGCCACAAGATCGTACTTGATATATTGCCATTCACTTTTCTTACGAAGTCGTCGAAGTCACTGTACATATTTTCGCACAATTAACCCCTAGTCACCTGCACAATAAACGTGATCTCAATTACAAAAAAATATATACAGTTAATTTTGTAATGAGTCACTTCACGTTAGTATTAATGCGTTATGAAGCAATGTGTGTTCATACATTCCTTTTTGAATACATAAATTTCAAAATAGTTTTCAAGAACCCTGGCTCAAGGCCAGTAATGAGTGCTGCGCTATCTCCCACAAGTAAATATGACGTTATGTCTCATCTTTTCGAGCAAGACGTCGTTTGTAACAAAATTACTTAAAAATTAAAATTTAATTTCAGTGTTATTATTTATTTAATTAAAGGCTTGCTAAATATTAGTAAATCTTTTCTAGTGTTTCGTCCTGTAGGTACAAATGACATGCTACCAAATGCAACACAGATTAAAGCATGTTGTCGTTATTGTTGTTATTAATGTCCAATTTTTCTACGTCCCACTAGTGAGCTGAATTTTGATATTATACTATAAGTGCTATTGTAATGAAATATGTTCATTAATTTTTAAATATGGTCGCTGTTTTAATGGAATATATTTTTCGTTAATTTGCAATGGTTCGAAACGCATTTATCATGCAAATATAAAAACAGTGTAAGTCTGTTTTCTTCTGTATGCATTATGGACATAAAATCTGTATACAGTATAGTACAATACAGTACAGTACAGTACAGTAACAGTAACAGTAACAGTAACTGTTGTTAACTTTCTCACAGTGCGTTTCAATTATTCTCTTTAGTATTTACGGACTTATTACTAAAATTATGCAGTCACTGATGTAACCAAATTGTAAGACTGACAGTTCTCACACCAGTGTTGGGAAAGATTCAATCTTCTAACACGTTAAGTGATGTCCGCTGGCGAATTGTTACAGACGTTTCGGAGGAAACTGCTGCTTCCATATTCAGGGTCTGTACAATCCAAGAAGAGAATCCGCGCCAGAAAATGTGGCTGTATTATACAGGTCCCATTTGATCACAATGCAATACTCTTTACCTGTATAATATATGGATAAATTCCGCAGCGGTTATTTTTTTAGGCTGATAAAGTCCAAGGACAGAAGTAGCACATTTCTTCGAACAGTCGGTAACAGTCGGTAACAGTCGACATGACGTAACATCCAAGAAAATTTCAACCTTCGTAACTATATTTTTAACATCCAAACAAATATATTAACTTTTAATTACGCATAAATTAATCCATCAAAACTACAAAGTTGCACACATTTCACACTGCGGTTTACTGAATGTGAAGGAAATCACCTGTCACAGGAAGTGCTCAAAACTTCTTTTATTTTTTATAATTCATTGTTCAATGTAAAATTTTCTTTGTGCTTGGCGTAAAATATGTTAGAAGTACTTAAGCAACAAGCGGAAAATGAAAGCCATGCTCCAAATTAATACGTATAAAAAGAACAGACGAAGGATCGCATTCTATACACAACTTTATCTTACATGTAAAAGCAGCTACATGTTTCGGCTGTACATATGTAGCCATCATCAGGCTGGATATAGAACCGTGAAAAAGAAGAATATAAAATACAATATAATAAAACTATGGGGATGAAGTCTCGTCTGTATATCAATGTAGAGTTATACAAGAACTGTAAACAATTACATAAAATTATATAAAGGTTTCAGGAAGATTGTGTAAAATTGTGTAGATTATAAAACGTCCAGCTGGAAGGCTTCCAGCGATCGTACAGAGCATATCATAACAAATACAGTGCACAGCAATGAGCAGCCTTCACAAACACATCGAATCGCACTATATATCACGTTATGCCATACATAATTATCTCATATGAAACACTGAGATAGAGACGTGATCTATACACATATACTGCAATATACATATATCTACAGTTCATTGTTAATCACACCTAATAAAGTCTCATCAGAGAACCCACAGTAGAGCTGCTCAACCTTACGATCAACCACTTAGCCTGTGCCTCCATACCTACTTTCGGAACATTATTTCTTTTTAAAGAATCTTAACGATCTTTTTCAAATCTATAGTTTTACATAATCCTTCTGCAAACTTCACATATTTTCATGTTGTTTTATATAGCTTTCTATAATTGTACATGGATGTAAAGACGAGATCTCATCCCCACACGTTTATTGCATTGTGTTTTATAGCTTTCTTATTCAAGGTACTATATCCAGCCTGATGAGAGTTACATAAGTACAGTCGAAACATTTAGCTGTTTTACGTGTTAGACAAAGTTGTGTATAGACTGTGATCCTGCTTCTGTTTTTATATACCTAAGTTTAAAATACAACGCGGATGTCCTGTCGGAAAAAAATGTCTAAAATCTCCAAATTAATATTTTTGCTTAGTTGGACTGAGAAGTTCAACTAAGCAAAAATATTAATTATAAGCTGCACGTGTGCAGAATAATTTTAATATTTACAGAGACTCAAAGTAATAAAATTTCTCGTCCCTATTCACGTCAGCAGTGAGAGACTTTCCCCAATTATTAGACTTCCGTTCCCGATCAACGGAAGTGATTGTCCTGTGGGATTTTAAAAACACTTTTGATACTTGTGTATTCCACTGTTGGAAATACATTTATATTCGTTCCTTTTTCACATTGTAAATGAATCGAACCAATTAGAGGAAAAGATGCGTAATCCTTTTACTATTTAATATAGTTTAGAACTGCGATTCGGTTAGTTCTTAGCTTAAGAACAAAACGCAAGTTTTGTCTACGACACAAAAAGTACACAGGCAAAGAATATATTTTATTAATATGTATTACGTAAATAATATTATTTGTGTTTTTACATTGAATCTCACAAAAAAGATGGAATAGCGTAGACAGGCTCGACAGTGCGGGGTTTGAATTCCGGCCGGGCTAGAAATTTGTTTACTCCAAAATGTCTGGACTTGCTCTGAGGCCTATTAAGCTTCTCATTCGATGGATGCTGACGCACCTGTTATTCGGGTATAAAGCGGTCGGAGCTTGATGGTGACCACTAACCTCCATCTAACGCCATGTTGAAGAATGAGTTAAAACACACCTCCACTACTCTCATGCATTCATGGCATGTATGGGGGTAATTTTTTAATTTGAAGAGCATTAATATGTGTTGGGTTGACTTGTTGGTATTGGCAGCTGTAAGTTGTTTTCCTCATGTAGCACTACTTACACGTCAAGAAGTGTCTTACAGAGTCATATTTCTTAGTTCTGTGGAGTATGAAAGGTATCACATTACATTTACTTTACCCGAATTTTAAGAAAACTAGTAGGAAAAATCCGGAAAACCAACATGCGACCCCGGATCTCACAGACCTATTACTCTTTTAAGTAACTTAAGCAAATTTCTAGATCGAGCTATACACTGGATTCTTTCATTCATTAGAATCACATCGTGCCTCCGGAACAATTTGGCTTCCGTAATCAGTCAAAAGTCTCTGAACTTTCTAGAATCACGGACTTCATCACCCATGGCTTTAGTCTTCAACAGCACACATCATGGACCTACTTGATATTAAGAAAGCTTACGATACAGTATGTCTCAATGGCTTCCTTTACGAACTTATCTCACTGCACTTGCCCAATTATTCCCTTTTATTCCTTAAGTCCTGCTTGAAAGGTCTTACCTTTACTGTCCACATGAATGACACTAAATCCTCCCCAAAACCTACCCCTCCGGCCTTCCTCAGGGTGCCGTACCATCGACACTATTCTCCCCGTACCTTTCCGACATGCCCCGCCCTCCGCACACACACCACGCCATACGCAGATGACACTGCCATTCTATGTCAGTCCTGGCGGCCTGATACAATCTCCCGCAGACTCAGTCAGTACATATCCACAAAACTGAAACCAAACTATTTAACAAAAGCGGCCCCCCCCCCCTCTCCGCCCCGCCTCACGGACTCTCTTCAAATCCATGACAACTTTGTGCCCTGTGCCTCGTCGGTAAGTTATTAACTCCTGGTGCTAGACTCAAAAATTCTCTATACCCAATACTTGCACACCGTCGCCAACAGTGTCATGGGAGTTCTCTGTAACATTTTCCCCTCACTCGCCCGAGATTCAAAGTTCACACAGTCCAATAATTTAACCCTCTACAGATTTCTCATCCCATCCATTCTAACTTACGCCGCCCCTATCTGCAGTTCCACAGTCCAGGTAACTCCGAGTCATCTGTAATTATTCCAGACGCACTCCCACTTGCCACCCGCACGACACACTAAACGTCGAACCCATCCCAGTTATGAACCATCGACTTACAGCCAAATTCTTTGCTCACTGTCCCTTTCACCTCAACCCCCTGGGCCAACAGATCGAGAATTATACTGTAGCCGACCGAGCGCCTGTGCACAACAAATACAAACATGAAAGTAGCCGCAGTTTTCTTTGTTTTTTTTTACTTACGCACTGCTGCTTATTTGTATTAACCTTTATTTCACTTTTGCTATTGTATAAATATTTATTCAAATTGGTTAGGGGAACAATTTTGTTATTTGTTCTCGAACATGCTGTACATATTTTCTTTGATACAAATCTTAAAAAAAAAAACTATTAGGAATCCATGAAAATTTGAGGCATATTCAGCGGTTTCGATAAACGCAGTACTCAATACAGTAATAACGATTCGATGAAGGTCCAAGTTATTTATACCTTCATTTATGAGCACAAAAGTGTTCAGGAAAGTGTTAGCTCCATAATAGTATTTCCTCGGCTCTGAAATGTCGAACAAACGTAGGTCCGTTTCACAAGGGTTATGTATTCATCACTACTAGAATGTTACAAATATAAGAATAAGCAAACATGTATGTATATAATTCTGTTTGCTTAACATAAATAAATGCACATTGTGGCCACCCTCACTTTTGACTTGCGTCTTGGCAAGTCTGTGAAACGAAGTTGAGGCACGCATCCATTACTTACGGTTGTTCCTTGCGGGATGCAGCATCCAAACTGTGAGGTGTAAAAGCTTGTTCACAGCTCCCCACTTACATGATATACCAAGTATGTCATGTTACCCACAGACATCTAGGGGTTTTATTTCTGAATATCTGGGTGGCTGGTTTTGTGGCCCCACTATTATCGGTTCATAAATCAAGGAAATGATGAAGGAGCACCTTCTCACCATCGCAGACATGCCAGAATATATATTGCAGCTGAGAGTGATAATTTATAACATTTATTGCAAATTTATTAAAAAAGAATTGTGTAATTTTTGCTCCATCGATTTGAATATTCTTGTCATGCACATAATGATAAGTTGGCAAGCCCTGAGAATAAAGCCTATGCTTATATTATAGTATATTCCTGATTGGAAGTTCCCTCGATAATAAGAAAGTAAAAATTACATCAACTCTGAATCACTCTATATGAGTAATAATATATATTTTTTTGCTCTTCAAGAAACACGTGTGTAATGTAACATTACTCCTACTAAACACAGAAAGATATTTTATCTCATACAAGACCACAATTTAAAATTTGACTGCTTTCCTGTTTGTAGAGTTCTGTTATACAAGAAAGTGCAATGCAAAAAATAAAAAAATAAAAGTCATTAATCTGGTGTGACATTCCGTGACAAGACTAAACATTTTATTCTCTGAGAAGTATTATCTGCATTAAAATAGTGTTTCTCTTGTGTACATGAAACACATACAAGTGAATCGAGAATAGTGAAGGTGAAAGCAGATTAAATAATACTGCATAAAGTTAGAAGGGTACGGATAAATACGTTTGATATCTCCCTAGAACTAAAACGTTTTGGGGAAAATTGTGATTTTTCGATGTTAACACTCTCTTTCTAGAAGACTGATGACCTTGATACTGATTTGTATAGAGATTTTGAAGTAACGTTTTCATGAGATATAAGAATACATGAAATGGCGCTTCACTCCAGTTTGTTTCTAATTGTTTTTCTTGTTATGTTGGGGCTATTTTAGATAAGTTTCTTTCTTATTTGTAATGCCTATAAGATGCAAATGACGTAATTTGTGTCAATCTTATCTTAATTTTTTCGATTTTCATGGAGTTTAATGTTACCTATTTCATGTAATCTAATAATTCATTAATAAGAAATAATAACATTCAACGTAAATTTTGTTTATTCTGAAGCCTGTTTATTGAGCGTAAACTTCTTCTTATACGTCCAAGGATTCGGCGTCAGAAATCAAGTATTTATTCTTTAAATAGACATTTAAAAGAGCGTGCAAGTTCCATTTGTTGTACGTTATCACACTGAGTGCAGAAGTACTAAATTGTGATAATACTTTATATGTATAAGTGTAGGCCAGCACGTATTCTCTCAACATGCTTCTTTTGTCCAAATTACCGTTTTTATCATATGTAGATATACTATGTACGTACATATATATATATATATATATACAAGCAAGCCTGTGATTTCTGTGTTTGTATGATTCAGCATAAAAGAGTTGTTATCGTAATTGTAACATATATATTGCGCAGACACTTCTGCAGCTGTTCCTTCAGTTTCATAATGTGTTGATCTTTTGATAATACTGTGTAATTTTTAAATAATTACCTTTGCGAAGTTGAGAGGGTGCGTTTAGTTCATGGAGTATTACGAATGACATTGATCTGCAAAGGGTTATGTGTTTATTCAAACAGTTTAATATTTGTGACAATTAAAATTTCTTTATGTTTTATAAATATTCATGGTCATTTCTTTCAAATAGAATGGATTCTATTTAAACCTTCTAAGCTTTTCACTGATAATCATGTTTTCAAACCCAATCAACTTTTTGCGTGTTATGTGTACAAGTGTTAAATTATCTATTGTTATTAAAGCCCTCTTTTATTTGTATGTACGTAAAATTTAATTATTGTGGTCCTGTCGAACATAATTCTTTTGTATATAAGGTGTCAGATTTACTTTGTGGAATTATTTGCTTTTTAAACATTAGAAATGTTAAGGGTTCTCATGCATTCTACAATTTTATTGATGTTTTAACAGTCGACTAACAGATGCAATGGTTGTCGGACAAATGTTTTTCCAAAGTAGTTGCATTTTAAATCATAAGTCAATTGCTTCTTGATTTCTCTATCCAGCTCAGGAACCCTGCTTGGATCTGATATCCAATGACGATAATAAATACCAAAATTGTACGTCACATGCATTCTGACATTCTTTAAGTCTGCATTCTTACATTTTAACTGTTGCTAAGTACCACTTCCTACGTAGATATTACGTATTATTTCATTAATATTTTCGAAAGGCGTATGACACAAATAAGCCCATAGAACCAAATACATGGGTGTATGTGTTGGTCTCATCTCTTAATATATGATTGGGACTATTCTTCAATTTTGATAGATGTTACTTAAGAATATATTATCACCTTATAAATGATATCTAATTTAATAATTTTTTCCAGAAATAAAAACTTGCCAATACTGTATAAATACTCGTAACTCAATGAGCAAAGTAAGTCAGACAAATAAATCTAAAATCCAGTTTTCATAACTATTATATCAAAAAGTGCAGTGTCAAGGTATCTGTATTATTATATAAACTGTGAATAGAGGTTTCGTCTAAAATAGCCACTATCAAGTCAGTTCCAAATGACATGATGTTATACGTAAAGTAACAGCTTGAAACGTTGAATTTTAAATTTATTCATTTGTACCAAACAATATAGCACAACGCATCAAGCAACTATGGAGGACGCCAAACACTTCTATATTAAATACAGGCCTCTGTAAAATAATGTATGAAGTTTGTTTCGTACTATAGACTAAAGCCAATCTGTAATCACTGTCTATCGCTACGCCATGTAAATTTAAATCCCATTTCCTTCATACACTGAAAACCACGGGAAGATTTAGAATCCTTTCCTTACTGTTTAGTGCCGTACATGTAAAACATCTGCGACTTCTAAGGATCACAGACAATTTAAATATATATGGCATTATAAAAGCCTCTGCTAACGTAATTTCTTACATGTTTTAAACTTCAAATACAAATAAATTAAAATTAATAAATGTTACTGATTCAGTGTCAGACAAAAAGGAGTATACTGTAGCACACAAAATGCTTGTTTTAGGAAATATAACTAGGGATTGTATATTCCCAATATATTGATACAAATAATTTCATAAACTACTACATTAACCGATAATCAGATGCTGAAGACTTTGTGATCAACTGTCACGCTCATTTAAAAATAGTACGGAACAGCTCCACGTCCCCATGCATTTTTCATCGAAGAAATTCATTGATGAATAGTCCCTTTCTACTAGTAATTGAGGGAAACCGTCCTTTTTCGTTGTATGATAAGAAATATCTCGTAAATTGTAGACATAAAATGCAATTAATATGGAGATTAAGGTTGTCGCAGATGACAAGCCTTTAATTCAATAAACAAATTAAATAAATTTGCAGTAAATTCATAGGTCGGTCTCTTTAAAAAATACATTTATTTGGAGAAATTACTTATTAATGTATAGTTTGATATATTTGTTTTAATAAGTGATGAAATCGAAAAATTTGCCTAAGGCATAGATGTCTTAATTATCCTTAATAATCATGCAAGAATATATCCAAATCCGCACACTTAATAAGGGAGAACAGTGAGGAATTTTACAGGTATCTAATTATAGCATGCTTGTATACAATATGTGTTTTCTGCTATAACGAGTCGCAAATGCAAAAACTGCTCTTTCAAAAGTAATTAAAAAAACTGATACTGCAGTTCTTTACAGTACATTATTATTCCTTGTATTTCATTACATAATCATTGCATTCAAGATCCTTCAAATAACAAATTAAGTATTAATAAGAGTTATATTTTTATTGTTTACCTATTTTTGTTGTATGTCATAAGGCCGATGAGAGATCGAGTTAACTTTATTTAAGTAGGAACCTAGCCGAGCCAGGAGTGAATTCACCTGAAAGTAAATAGAGCAGAAACTTTAAACTTAATGGCATCGAATCCAGTTCAATAATTTTAATGTGAAACCTTCTGTGGTTGAACAGACAGACGGGCGGACGGACAGCCACACTGTTCCCACTGTGTATTAATTTCGTTCAATATTTCCTATAAACGCATAAAATTGAGTATAAAATTTTTGTTTAAGGGTTTAGAAAATGTCAAAGAGAAAGAGGTCAAGTAATTCCACAGAATAAATAAAGTCTGTTTTCACGTTACTTTCTTTACATTTTTTTATAATCTGATAATGAAGTGATACATATATAGTAGCTAGGGGGAAAAGCTAAACTGGTTTCCGTAACTCATTTTCTTTTCTTAGTTTTAAAGAACTAATGAAATACAAACTTAATGTCTGTACTACTTCCAAACAGCGAAAGAAGAACCATTACTTTTGTCCACAAAATAATTGTCTCCAGTCTTATCTTTTGTACTTTTTATGAAGTTGAGTGATGTCTGACGAGGTACAACATAACTACCTAATAACTTCCGAGCCCAGTGAAAACGAGTCGGCAAGACTATCAAAGTAATACGCCACTTTTTGTTTATTACAAGTTCTTATTCTCTTACGGGTAGGGAATTACTGAACCTTTCAGGCTTCCTGGGTTACTACTGCGACAACTACTAATATTAATAGTATTATTACTAATATTAATGATAATGTTACTAGTAGTCGTAATATTACGACTGTTATTATTATTAATATTTTTTATTTTTATAATTTAATTTCCTTAACTGTTGTTGATAATGTGTTTACTGTTATAAATACATGGCAGTGCAGTGCAGTGCAGTGCAATGCTCATTAGATGTGTAACGTGCTATGCTGATATATTCGCAGCCAATTAATTGCATTACAGTGCATGGCCAAATAACTATTTATTGAAGATAAAATTCACATCCTTAAGCTAAGTTTTTCTATACGACTTTTGTATATAGTGCTTTCAATTAATAAAGACTGTTATAAACACATATGATTTTCATCTCCTTAAATTTCTTCAAAACTTTCCGTTTTAGCTTTGACACTAGCAGCGTCCAACTGTAAACATGAAACCTGTCATACGAAATATTCGAGAAAGAGCTGTGATCGGCTAACGAACCTTTTGCATGTGAGGATACTGCAATGCCGTGATGTAATCGTGATTATTTTGAACATCAGATTAATTTGTTTTCAGCTCTTCATTTTAATGACATTTGCTGGGATGTCCAGTGTTGTATTGGTACAGAACTTTAGCAGTGTTGTATAGGTACAGTACTGTAGCAGTGTTGTATTGCTACTGTAGCAGTGTTGTATTGGTACAGTACTGTACCAGTGTTGTATTGGTACAGCACTGTAGCAGCGTTCTATTGGTACAGTACTGTAGCAGTGTTGTATTGGTACAGTACTCTAGCAGTGTTGTATTGGTACTGTAGCAGTGTTGTATTGGTACAGTACAGTAGCAATGTTGTATTGGTACTGTAGCAATGTTGTATTGGTACTGCAGCAGTGTTGTATTGGTACTGCAGCAGTGTTGTATTGGTACTGTAGCAGTGTTGTATTGGTACAGAACTGTAGCAGTGTTGTATTGGTACAGTACTGTAGCAGTGTTGTATTGGTACAGTACTGTAGCAGTGTTGTATTGGTACAGTACTGTAGCAGTGTTGTATTAGTACAGTAGTGTAGCAGTGTTGTATTGGTACAGTACTGTAGCAGTGTTGTATTGGTACAGTACTGTAGCAGTGTTGTATTGGTATTGTAGAAGTGTTGTATTGGTACAGTACTGTAGCAGTGTTGTATTAGTACAGTACTGTAGCAGTGTTGTATTGGTACAGAACTGTAGCAGT
>Ga0136643_10007840_pt1 | contig 15507 bp, 14 predicted proteins | sample TergutLab28metaG_FD_96883 | JGI IMG/M metagenome (GOLD analysis project Ga0136643, IMG submission 96883) | Labiotermes labralis P1 segment gut microbial communities from Petit-Saut dam, French Guiana - Lab288 P1 (version 3) (version 3) | ecosystem: Host-associated > Arthropoda: Insects >... | reverse complement strand
TAAATTCCCAGTTTTGGTATTTTTTTTTTTTTTCTTTCTTGGCGGGGTAAGGACTTTTAACCCTCCCCCCCCCCCCCCAATAAAACTTCTGTTCTTATTTTCGTTGCATGGTGTACAGATTAATTTACCATTTAAACTTCTTTATTGTTTATTAAAGTTGTCTTTCAACTTATCTTCTGGAGCCTCACATATAATTATTTTGTGCAGGGTCTGCTGGCTCTTTGTGACACAATGGAAGAATGCTGGGATCACGATGCAGAGGCCCGGCTGTCTGCCTCATGTGTTGTGGAGAGAGTGGCCCTACAGTTTCACTTACTGCCTACTGCTGTTACCACCATCAGAATGAGCCCTCTCGTCATTGAGACTTCTCAGAAGGAGTCCAGCATGTAGGGAGCTGGACAAATTATGTGTAAGATAAAGTTACCTGTAACTAGCTAGCCAAGTAACTAACTAACTAGCTAACTAAGTACCTCTTGAAGCAGAGTCCTTCATAAGAAGCTAGTGAAGAAAGTCACCACATTTTATGGAGCCCAAAGTTTCATTTCTGTGTTTACAAAACCTCTACACTTGTTCCTCTCCTGAGAAACACTGATTGAGTATTGTTGTTGTTGTTATTGTTATTATTAACTGCAATTGAGCTGTCACTCGGTGGCAGTAGTCACTGACACTAGTACAGACAAAACAAATAAGAATAAATATACATAAATGAAACAATACAAAAAATACAAAACACAGTAAATACATGTATACATATTACCAAAACACACACACATTAGAAAACAAGTTAAAACAACCACTGTACAAGTTAAAACAAACACAGTGCAAGAGGTACCCAAATGAAATAGTCACAATACAATCAAGTACCCTCAGTATAAGGTCACCCTAATGTATGTGGCACATATCTCCAAGAACTTCACCGTAACACACTTCACTTCACTTCAAAATAAAATCACTTCACATAAATCATCAGTTCACATCACTACACTTCACATCACGTCACTTATTTGCCCTTAATCCCCACATCATTTCCCTTGCTTGTAACTGTATTCTTAACCGTCTTTCTAAACATGTTTAATTTACAGGGGAAAGATGCTAGTAAGCTTGCAGCTAATTGGTTCCAGCTCTTAATGGTTCTGTTTACGAAGGGAAATTTACCAACATCTGTTCTTTGTTTCCTAGACCTAATTTTCAGATTATGATCATCCCTACTCAGATAGCATGATTTTAGAAGTCTATTCGCTGTCACTTACCAAGCCCATCTCCCGGTGTATGCCTTGAAAAGGGCACATATTCAGGCTATCAGTCTTCACTGTGCCAAAGTTTTCCAACCCAACTCATTTATATCATATGCAAATTTAGCCACTCTCTTTTGCACCCAATTTAAAGCACTTACCTGACCTTCTCTATATCGGTCCCAACACACCACTCGATACTCAAGTACTGGTGCCACTAGTGCTGTATAAGCTAAATGTTTCGTATTATTATTTCCGTTTTTGAGTATACACATGAAATGAAGAGCCTTCCATGCTTTTCGTAGGGTGTAATTGACATGATCTGCCCAGTTTAGATCGTTGCGTAGAATTATTCCTAAATATTTAAAGCTACTTGCCTCTGGGATTAATTTTTCCCCAAAATAATACCTTATTTGTTCCTTCACCCTAGCTTTTGTGAAGCTTACTGCTTTACTTTTGCCTTGATTTATCTTAATTTTATTTTCTACCGCCCATTCCCCTAATCCAGTTAGGTCCGTCTGTAACTTATCAATGTCCCTACTGTCCGTTATTTTCCTGTATATTATACAATAATCTGTGAACAGCCATATATTAGACTCAGTGTTTCTCCAAATATCATTAACATAAGCTAGGAATAGTGGAGGACCTAATGTGCTCCCTTGTGGCACTCCTGAGGTTACTCTGACTTCCTCAGATAGTTGCCCATCCACTCTAACTCTCTGCAAACGTCCTAGGAGAAATTCCTTTACCCATACAACTTCCCTCAAATCCACTCCGGTTTCTGCGATTTTCGTAAGCAGTCTATCATGTGGATTGATGATTGATTTGCATTTGGGTTCGGGGCCTTTAAGCCCCGATGCACCTAGGCCTTGATTAGAACGGGCCCTTTGTGCCCCGTCACGGGGAGTCGGCCAGGCCATTTCCGGGGCAGCCATGTTTCCGTAGGGCGACATAGGTAACCCTTTGGAGGGGCTTCAGCTATTCCCCAGGGGTAATAGATGCGTTATATAGCCTCTCAACACTCGACCATCTGTGCATGGCGAAGAGCCGTATCCTACGAGAGGTGATCCTGTTACGCAGAACACAGCAGATCTAAAGGAGTAAACCTTTAAAAAAATATCCACAATCCTACGGTGTGAGTGCCATGCCTATGGAATGAATGGCAGTGGATGAGTCTGTCTCAAACGGCACTCTCTGGGATACGTGGCAACCTCCGAGGGGTAATTTCAGCCTTACCAATTATGGGGTTTCTACTTGGTGGACCACATATTTCCCCATTACTCGTGAGACTGAAATGGAGCACACGAATGTAAACTTAAAGGATATGGAGAGCTCCGCATCTGGGGACTCTGATAAGGGTTCCTGCACAGAGGCTCCGCAGATTGGGGCCACTGGGCGGGACTCATTTGAGCAAGGAGCGGGTGAGACTACTCTGATTGGGGAGGGAACACCAGCGTCCCAGCAATTTAAGTTCGGAGAACCTGGAGGGCCTGGCAGAGAAGGTCGGCAGTCTCAGCCTCAAAGTCACTGGTGCTGTCAAAAAGCAGGTGAGGAGGGCTAGGCTTGTGGAGGCTCCTTCGGGAGACTTTGGCGGTGGCCAACCTTGGTCTGCTCCAGGCGGTCAGCCAGAAACTTTACAGAAGCCCAGTACATCCGGGGTCCAACAAGGTAGATCTACGGAGAGTAAAGGGCTCCCAGTGGACCCAAGCAAGCGACAGCGGTCAGCCGTGGGCATCCCGAGGTGGGCAGGCTAAGAGGCCCAAACAGGTTGGGCAACTTAGTTACGCCAGGGTCGCTCGGGAGGGCCTTTAGGTGGCGATTGTCTGTGAGAACTATCTGGAGAGTCAGATCTCCAAAGAAAACTTTACGGATATCCAGCAGGCGATCAGTCATCTTGTGGTTGAGCTCCCCGAAGAGGGTTCACCCCCAGACTGGTTGATTCCTATTGGGCTAAAGGGGTGGCTATTATGGTCTGCCATGACGAATCGACCAAGGACTGGTTGGCTGCCAGGGTACCTACCCTCGTGGCCTGGGAGGTCTCCAGGCTCATGTTAGTGGGCCTGGACGCTCTTCCCACCTACAAAGGGTGGTGGCCTGGTTTCCGGGCCCTGCAGAGGATGTGGAGCGGTAATTGTTGCGGCTTCACAGGCTGAACCAGGGTCTGGACACTAGGCACTGGAGAGTTTGTGAGTGCAGGGAGGAGTCCAATGGGGTCCGCCTGGTGCTCATTATTGATGCAGCCTCTGTCACTGTGTTGGAGAGGTTGAGATGGAGGCCCTTCAGTGGTGTGGGGCAGGCCACATTCTCCCTTCTGGGCACCAAGTTGGAGGGGAAGAAATAAGAGAAGACGAGGAGGAAGCCAAACGGGTTATGGTGAGTACCATCTCTTTCATTCAGGCCAACCTGCAACATAGCATTACTGCTTCTGGAATTCTTACCAGAACAGTGGGCATTAAAGGAATAGACATGGCACTGGTGCAGGAATCGTGGTATCATGAAGACTATCAGGGGCTTCAATATTCCTGGATATACCCTTTACACTGCTAGAGGGCAGGAAAGACCTAAAGCCTGTATCCTTGCGAGGAACATGGGTGCTGCCGGGGTTGTCTTGTAGGGACCTTGTAGCAATCCTAGTAATGTATATTGAGGATGGGGCAGAAAGGTGGTTGGTTGTTTGCTCTGCGTATCTGCCATATGATTCTGCGGACCCTCCCCAGTCAAGGGAGGTGGAGGAACTCGTGCGATACTGTGAGAATGATGACATAATTGTGGGGTGTGAATCCAATGCACATCATACTGCGTGGGGTAGCACCAACTGCAGTGGTAGAGGGGAGTCCCTGCTAGAGTTTCTCAATTCTTCAAATTTGGAGATTCTCAATCGGGGCAATGAGTCCACCTTATGCAACACTTCCAGGCAAGAGGTGACTGATATTACCCTGGGGTCTTATGGACTAATAGAAAGCATCACTGGTTGGGAGGTATCTCGGGAGCCCTCCCTGTTGGATCATAGACATATTGTGTTCATTCTGCGGGACTCCTTACTGGCACTCCTGATCAGGAACCCTAGGGGCACCAATTGGGGCTCCTTCCGAGAGGGCCTGAGGGATAAGCTGTAGAGGGGACCCAAGATGAGAATGGATGACGAAGCTGGATTAGGGCTTGCTGTTCATTGGATTCAGCAGGCCCTTATCACCGCTTATGAGGATAATTGCCCTTTTAGTCCTTCTAAGAATGGGAGAAAATCTCTGAAGTGGACATCGGAATTAGAGTCCCTCAGAAGAGAAGTCAGACGGCTCTTTAATAGGTGCCAGGCTGACAACAAATCGTCTAGTTGGGAACTCTATAGAGAGAGGCTGAACAGAGATATAGGAAGGAAGTATGGAAGGAGGTATGGAAGGCTTCCAAAGAGACCTGGAGGACCTTCTGTAGCTCCGTTAACGATTTACCCAAGTCAGCAAGGTTACACAGGGCTCTATCTAGGGACCCTAAAACTAGGCTGGGATCCTTGGTGGCTCCTACCAGACAGCGTATGCAATCTGAGGAGAAAACCTTGGATCTCTTTGCTTGCTACTCACTTCCCCGACTCAGTTGCTGTGGAAGGGGGTGTGATACCCGCCGCTGTCTGCTGCGCCACACATGTGGACTGGCGGGTAGCTGAAAGGACCATTACCTGTCATAGGGTGGAGTGGGCAATTGATTCATTCACCCCATATAAAAGTCCGGGCATGGACAGGATTTTCCCGCCCCTTTTGCAAGAGGGACAGGGGATCCTCATTCTGTACCTGGTTAGGATTTTTCGTGCCTGCCTGGTGACTGAGTACGTTCCAGTTTTGTGGCGCCAGGTTTAGGTAGTGTTTATTCGTAAGCCCTGTAGGAGTTCCTAATGTGGACCCAGGGATTTTAGACCCATCAGTATCACATCATTCTTATTGAAGACCATGGAGAGGCTGGTGGATAGATTTTTAAGGGATGAAATTTTGGCGCTTTAGCCACTTCACCCCAACCAACTTGCATACCAGCCTGGGAAATCTGTGGAAACGGCCCTTCATCAGCTCATAGTACAGGTTGAGAAGGCTCTTGATCAGCAGGAGATTGCCTTAGGCGTCCTTCTAGACATAGAGGGGGCATTTGACAACACCTCTCATGACTCTGTGCTCAGCGTTAGCCAGACATGGGGTAGATCAAACCATCTTACAATGAATTAGAGCCACCCTGGAGGGTCGGCTGGCCACAGTGGCTTTCAGGGGTGTCTCCAGGAGTGTTGTGGTGTCCAGGGGCTGCCCTCAAGAAGGGGTTTTATCACCCCTCTTATGGTGCCTTGTTGTAAATGAATTGCTAGTAAGGCACAATGAGGGGAGCGTTTATGCACATGGATATGTGGATGACATCTGTCTTCTAGGGAAAATTCCCAAGCACGGTATCAGGGCTCGTACAGTGGGCCCTCCATACCGTTGAATTGTGGTGTGGCGAGCTTGGTCTGTCAGTTAATCCCAACAAGACAGGGTTTGTTGCATTCACTGGAAAGAGGAAACTTCCAGGGTTCTTCGAGCCTCGTCTGTTTGGGAAGACCCTGCAACGCTCCATGTTGGTCAAGTATCTAGGAGTGATCCTGGACACACGTCTGACCTGTAAGAAACACGTGGATGTTAAAGTGAAGAAGGCTGAAATCTCAGTGTGGGCCTGTAGGAGGTCCTGTGGTGTGACGTGGGGCCTGAAACCCAGGGTGGTTCATTGGCTCTACGTTGCTATCATCAGGCCCTCCGTCACTTTTGCATCCTTGGTATGGTGGTCAGGCTGTCAGACCGCCAGTGCCAAGAGGAAACTAAGCAGGGTCCAAAGATTAGCATGCTTAGGGATAAAGGGAGCTATGCGCACTACTCCCACCAATGCTGTGGACGCACTCATTTGCCTCCCCCCACTGGAGTTGGTGGTTCAGAGTGAGGCTAGGTCAGCTGCGCATCGACTCTGGAGCTTGGGATGTTGGTCTTACCTACATCCCAATAGAGGACACAGCAGTATTTTGATGCGGCTTCAACAGTCAGATCCCATATTTAATGTGGGGGTTGACATAATGAGGCCAGCATACAACTTTGAACCCCAATATAGGGTTATCATGTTGACAAGGGAGGATTGGACTAAAGCAACTGGTGCTCCTCCTGCAGTCAAAGGGCTCGTCTGGTTTACAGATGGGTCCAAGATGAGGGAGGGGACGGGGGCTGGAGTCTATGGGCAATCGGTAGGACAAAGGCTCAGCTTTTCCCTAGGTAGATATGCAACAGTCTCTCAGGCAGAGATATATACTATCTTAGCCTGTGTCTATGAGATTGAATCTCAGAATAGACCGGAGAAATACGTATCTGCTCCAATAATCTAGTGGCCTTGAAATCCCTGAAGGCCGTTAGAACAACATCTCCTTTGGTTCACCAGTGCCAAAAGGCGTTCAATGATATCTCTATCCGGCATGCGGTGGGCCTTTTTTGGGTCCCTGGTCATGCTGGAATATGAGGTAATGAAATCGCCGATGGGCTCACGGGGGGCATCACTGCTCTGAGGTTTCTTGGACCCAAGCCAGCCCTGATTGTCTCTAGGCGAGATTTACAAAAGAGGCTCAGCCGCTGGTTTGTCAACCAGCATGGGGCCCAATGGCGAGGTCCTGGTGATACCCAAAGACAGACTCGAGAGTTTATCTTGGAACCCAGTCTGGGTACCAGGGCAAAATTTATGACCTTTAATAGGATTCAATCCAGAGTTGTAACTGGCCCTCTTATGGGTCATAACACCCTGAGGAAACATCTTTACCTACTAGGGCTGCTGGACAGCCCCTTGTGTAGGAAGTGCGGGGTGGGAGAGGAAACCTCGGCTCACATTCTGTGGGAGTGCGAGGCTTTGGCCTCACTCAGACATGTGTACCTGGACCCCTTTTTCTTGGAGCCAGAGGATATTAGGAGTTTAGGCTTGGGGGCCATCTGGAACTATCATGTGGAACTAAATCGGATGCCTTTGAAAAATATATTATTATCGCATGTGTCCTGACTCCCTCATCCAGTGAATCCGCAATATCCTGACAAACCGTAACTACTTGACTTTCGCACGAGTACCCTGGTCTAAAACCATGCTGACCCTCATATAACCACTCACTCATTTACCAGGCTTGTCTTAGGTACCCTGGTATAACATGCTGCATTTGTTTGCAAGACCATTTTAATTCTGTTTTCTGGTCCACACCTAGATCTTCCAGGCAGTCCCGTACCTTCAGACTTTCCCATTCAAACACTGTATGCAGTTTATAATATGTGCCACGTTCCCAACCCATCACATCATTCCCTCTTTGATTACCCAAACAGTATCTTGTGAGGAGGACAAATAATGAAGAATTATGTAACTTTCTGCAGTCTCCTGTTTCATCCTCCTCCTTTGGCACAGTATCTTCCTCAGAATGTTATTTTCAATAACTCTCAGCCTGTCATGTTGCATTATTCACCATCAGTTTAATTCTACAATAACAATGAATACTTGACCCATGACAATGTATGGAACACTTGGACTTGTGTGTCCTGTCCATAGCATATCGTGTGCTGTGTGTCTGTATTGTGCAGTTACCCTCAGGCCATCTTTTTCCCTTCATGGTAAGGGACCCAGTTTCACAAGCAGATGATTAATGTTACAGATAACATTAACCTTTGTTCCACTTGGAATAATATATTTTTAGTTAGTATATAACAGTTGTTCTGTGTGGTAAAGAAAATAACTTGATGGTGTTTGGTTCCTCTTTACAGACTACATTACTAAAGTTATCCATTGAAGGCATATGTGTTCAGGATCTTCCGTGATGGTAAGTCATTATATTCAGTTTGGTCAGTTACAAAATCTATGTACTTTTAAGTTACCAGATATGATACCCTTAAAATTAAACCCAGCCATGTCCATTAACTGTTTGAAATTTAGTTACATATGCCAATGGATTCTATGCAGAAACATGTGAGTCTGTTTATTGTTGGTAATAATAAATTAAGTAATAAAAACAGTTTTAGTCAACACAGTTGTGTTTTATTATAAAAATAATATTTGCCTCTGTAAATTTAAAGGAGAGCAGTCAGATCTCTTGACTTGTCATTCCTGTGAATCACAGATATCTTATCTTTCTTGCAAGTTAGGTACTGCAGTTGTACTTTTGTATACTTTATGGAACAGCAGTGCAAGGTATTTGCCTTTTTATATATTCATGCCTGATGATGACTGTTATGGATGTAAACATGTAACAGTTTGTAAAGTAAATATTTTTGTACAGGCAGTTGTGTTGACTGAAATTGTCTGTATGTGTAGGTCAGGAAACAGTGCATTGTCTTCTTCAGAGATGAAAATCAACTGAGTTGTTTGTGTATTCTCGCTGAAAATGAACACTTCTTTTAAAAGTCTGTAGTGTATAGTGCTTACCAGCAAATATTCTACGTCCTTTTAAATTTTTCTTTTTCACTGCTTAAAGTTAAACAAATACAGTGAATCCCTCTTAATACTTTTCTGGAAAAATTAAGCAGATTAGGCATACAAAAACTAATGTTTAAGAGTTTGTAGTGTTTAGTGTACAACAACAAATATTTCATGTCCTTTTACATGTTTCTTCTCTCATTGCGTAAAATCTACATTTTTATTCCATGGCTTTAAACATAACAAATTTAGCTAAACCCCCATTTATGAAATAGTTCAGCATATTAGGCATATTAAGCTGGAAAACATTATTTTGTAATTCTGTATTGAAATTAACAGTGACTTTGTTATTTGAATAAAGGTAGACCAACTTGATGACACTTGCTTTATTATGTCAGTTTACTGCTCAACATGTTTCGGATGTTAATACATCCATCTTCAGGAGCTTGCGACTACTTGGTGCATTATTGTGTAGGTTGTATTGTGCTGACTTGAGGCGTGTTGGTGTTATGTAGCGGGATTGACTGTTGGTGATGTGGTATCCGAGTGCAGGCTGAACCATTACTCATCCGAAACATGTTGAGCAGTAAATTGACATAATAAAGCAAGTGTCATCAAGTTGGTCTACCTCTATTCAAATATCAAGATGATGCACAGTCCAATATGCGTAAGAGTAACTTTGTTGTTTTATTATTCCATATAGAGGTAGGGTTGCATTGCTGAAAAAGTCGTGCGAATCGGTATAATTCATTTTCACCATCATACCACAGTTTAGATTCATTTAATGATATAACACATTTCTAAAATTCTGAATGCCATGAACATATATATATTATATACATTGTAATTAGATTTTTTTTCCCATACAGTATACTTTTGAATGCATGCATTTATGTATTTATTTATTTACTTTTCCTTTAGTTACAAACTTTGCTGAAGAGGTGCCCCAATCATTTTTCTGATAAATGTGAACTGGATTAGCATGATTGGTATAGAAAAGTAGTCTTTGGTCTGGACAAGGCACATTTTGATTCCTAGTGGAGGCAGGAGACTTGGATCTTTTGGAAAGCATCAAGCTTGGGTCAGCAGCATTGCACCCTACCTTGTGTTCAGTGGGTACTGGGGCTGTCCTCTACTGGTGCTCTAAGTTGACTGGGCCTGCTGTTGACCTCTGCCCCCTTATAGTACCAAGGTTCAGAATGAGTAGTGCTCTTCTTCTGCTCCCCTTGCATGCCTTCATGGTATTTATCTTTTCTATAAGTGTGGTCTGCCACACAACAAACAGTTCTGTAATACCTCTCATAATGTATAATTCTTGTTAAATGTGTTATATTTTGTAATTAATTACAAATGATTTAACTTTTCTTTTCTAGTGGATTATTTTATCGAGTACCTGCACTTGATCTACAGTACCTGGAACAAAGAATTTTAGCAGAAACACAAAGTTTGTACATGTTATAGCGTATTGGCAAATGCACCTTTGCCCTTGTTACCTCCATTGATTTATCAACTTAGTTTTTGAACGTGTGCCAATTTTGAAAGGTAGTTTTATCTTTGGACAAGATAGTGTCACATAGTGCAAGCAAGAGCTTGGCACTGTGCCATGTGGCATAATGGGGAATGCTGAAGTGTTAATGGTTATCATGACATGACATATCGTGATGCAGATGAAAGCTGACTTTTGGCTACTTGGTGAATATCAGGCAGCCACATTATATGACAAGTTTGTACCAGTAGTAACTGCATATGTTATGAATGGAATTATTCTGACATTTTTATGTATTTATTTCAAAATTATATTTATCTTTAGCATTTAGGAGCATTGTATATGTTAAAAGTGTGCCTGTGTGGCATTCTAGTGTAATAGCTATTGCATAAGGCTTTGGCAGTTACTAGTTTTAAGGAAAAAAAGTGTTTTATGATCAATTAGCAGACAAACTATCATCATCATCATCATCGTCATGTACAGGGACAGTATGTAACTATCATCATCATCGTCGTCGTCATCATGTACAAGGACAGTACGTACAGTATCTGTTCTACAGATGGGCTGCATGCATAATACTGAGCTTTATATGGGAGTGAGTTAAAGGAGTGAATGGTCATTAGCTTGTATCGGATCTGGTCAGGTTGGTGGGTTCTGGATTGCAAAGATTTGTAACAGATTGTGAGATTTTGGTAGCTTTCTTGCATGTTTAATTCTAAATGACATCAGTGACTTAATCGATAAATGTGTGAGGTTTCATGTTGCCATGGCAGCAGAGCTTATGATTCATGTCTGTCTGTCTGGGATGTGATGCTGTATCAGGTGAATAGTTCCTGACGTTTTTAAGGATCATAGTGCTAGCAACTTCAGCTCAAGCTGTCCAAGAAGAATGGATTTTTCTTGGAATGCTTGAGCCTCAAGATGATAGCACAATGCTACACTGAACCTAGGAATTACTCCTCCAGTGGCAGTGTCATATCCCCGAAGACCAGCATATTTTTACAGTATACGTGACATATTTTGGATATTGTTTGGTGTCATTGAGGATCTTCAAACACATTGTTTCAGAAACTAGATCAGTTCCCTTTTTCAGCTACAATGAAGGAAAGTTTATTCTTTGTTGGAGCTGTGAGAAGCGGTCAGCGTTAGGCACTGCTCTAGTAATCTAGAAATGTTCTTCAAATGAGGAAGCTTCCGTTTCTTTACACCTGACCAAGTTTCAGGCATTTTGTGTATAAAAGAATCCAGCATGATTTACAGTGTCCAGAATAATATTCACATTTAATGGTGATGATATTTTGTAAAATCTATGTCCAAGTGGTGTCAGTATGGCCTGATGCATTTATTGTGACATTCACAGGACACATGATCACTGCTGTGAGTTTTGTGGGCTTCACCTACCAGCCTGGCCTTGGCAGGTTGCCATTTTACTTGTTCAGATTGCAGCTGAAGATACACAGTATTCTCGATGTTAGAACCTCCATGTTCGGGATTTCGACCTTTCACAATTACCCATTTAAACCATTGTTTCAACATTTTATGACCGGTTCGATGATTCTGATCGAGAGCACATGGTCTGCAAGTCATCTCTGCTGTCCTTGTATCTCACAGATGACTCTCTGCCCGGCAGCTAAGCTGTGCCTGTCATTTAACTGAGGTCGATCGCCTTCATGCTAAAATAATTTAATGTATTTTATGCTTCCAAAAAAAGAGTTTATTTTTTATTAAAAAGAAACTTTAATGGTTTTTCATATATTTTGATTTGATTTTATATTTTTTACTGTTATTTCTTAAGCTTTTAAAAGCAAATGGACATACTGCATGGAAAATGGATTCTGATGTCCATAATTCCTGTGTGCATGTTCGTTTTATCGGTCACAATTAATTACAGACATCGAGACTGTAGTGTGTCTTACAATTGAAGCCCTAAAGTGTGTCGTGAAACAATACAGGAAAGTTCATGAGATTATAGTGAATATGGTTCATGTCTGAATCATAAGTGTAGATTTGTGTAATGACTTCAAAACATTTTATGGTTGTATATATATATATACATATATATATATATATGAAATAGTCAATTATCTCAGGTTTTTAAAAATGGTTTCCAACACACAGTTTCATTGTTTTGCACTTTTACACGTGCTGATTGTTTGTTTACTTCTGCTCCTGATCCACGTTGTTCTTGTGTTACTGGATAGTTTTGTAGACTTTTTGCTGTGAGGGTTTTATTTTCTTATGTTCACAAAACCAGTGCATTGGGGTACATTTAACTTATCTGTTTGAACAAATCTTTTAGAAACAACATTGAGGGGCTTTATAAAGAGTCATGATGTCAGAGGGGTTATACAGGGTAATTATTTGATCTGTCCCTTCTTGTGACCACTGTTGCCACACATATTGGTGCAATGTGAGTGTGATGAATGAGCCAACAGGAATTGGAAGCTGATAACATGTCAGATGAAATAATGATCCTGTATTTCTTCATTAGACTTTATACTGATGATGTTGCAAGTGTAATGTCTGCCCTCCCTTCCAAGCTGTCTTTTTCATGTTGTTGTGTCATTGCACTACGTGTTGTTAATATTCTGTATAATTTGTTTACAGTTCTGTTATGAACCACCCTACAGTTAGCCATTTTAGCAGGAACCCATATGTTCTGAGTACTGGAACTTTGCTGCAAACTTTGTATGTTTTAGTAATATTGTGCAACACCCTTTTCTTATTGGAGTGGGTGTTTGACAAATCTGATTCCTGTTATATGGATAAGTAAGTACTGCTGTGCTGTGTGTCTGAGTGTGTGTGAGTGTGGGTAACAGACACGTTGGTACCGTGCTTTAAAGTGCTGAAAGTTGTTGGTAGCTCTCTTGACACCACTTCATACAGCATCAAGAATGTATGATGTGCTTGTTTTAAGGATCCCAATTTTGTCTGACATCATACCATTTCTGTTCCTGTCTGTTGTGCTGTGCACATGGGCGGTTGGCTGAGTGGGCTACTTAATTGTGATAGCAAGCTGACAGGCTGTGACAGATATTGTCAGACAAAATAATGATCGTATGTGCATGTGTGTGTGTGTTAGCGTGCGTGTGCGTGTGCACGTGCAGCCAGGCGTGATTTGTGTGCAGTGCTCTGAACTGTATGCTTCCTGTGTCGTGTGGTTAACTCCTCTTCCAATGTCAGTGCTGGTTCTAATTCAAATGATATGTGTTAGTCAAGACCAGTGGAGCCAGACCCTGTAGTTGTTTGACGAAGCCATCAAGTTCCTTTAAACTACTGCACAGCTCAGGACTTACAATTTGTTTATTAAGTAATAACATTAATTTATTAAGTAGTGTGTATTTTTAAGCATTTGTATAGTTGCAAAATTGTGTTCCTGCAGTTTTACATAAGTACAGAATATATACAGCAGACCGGTCTAAGCAAGAATGTCACTTGATGTTTTGGAGCAGTAGTCTGTATCAGTGCCGATTTACCTGTGATTGACTGACTGACTGACTAGATGGAGAAGCATTCTTCTTGTAAAGCTGCCAATTCCTCAGTCAGTTCAGAAATTCCCTGCATATTGTGGCACCACAAGATTCATGACCATGTTCACAGCAGTTCACCACGTGGCCATACCCTGATTCGGATTAATTCATGCTGCACCTGCATACTTCTGTAAGGTTCATTTCAATACTGCCCTCCCTTCTACTCCTAGTCTTACAAGTGGTTTCTTCCCCTCAGGTTTCCTGCGCCAAAAGCCTGTATGCATTTCCCTTGTCCCCGATATGCGCCATATACCTACCTTGCCTATGTTGCCAGGAATTTGATCGTGTGAATTATATTTGGAGAGAATCTTGTAGTGTTACATAATATCTGTGTATTTTTTACTTATTGGTACAGGTAAAGACCATCTAAAGTACACTGCTGCTGGAAGACATCCCTCCCCACCTGCCTTAAATCTGTGACTTGTTTTGGCCCAGCTTGAACACTGTCAGGGAATCCTACACAATACAGTAGGGGGCATCACAGATTTAACTTTGTGTGCAGTAACACAGTACCTCAGCTGCAGATGTAAAACTGTGACAGTAATTAAAAAAATAAAGTTTTTAAGTTCAGGTTTTAAAATGTTTTAAAATTACTTCTGTCTATCAGTACTTTCACTGCAACAGAATTAGACCTTGTATTTTATCATTGTCCTGCTACTATAAGTGGTAAGATGCTGTGGTGTGATTGGTTGAAGTGCTACATATGTGTGTGTACGTATGTTAGCACGTAAATCGTATCCTACGAGGGGAAGTCGGAAGGTAAGGTTCCCTATTTTATTGCCACCAAATAACTTCACATAGTGGGATGCCTCTTTATTCACTTATTACACTTCACTTATTTTTCCACATAGTCACCTTTTCTGTTGAAACAATTGTCTAGGTGGGAAATCCATTTCTCAAACCCTGTAGATAGAAGGTGGGATCCTGACCACGCAGCCACGTTTGCACCTCATGCTTGACATCATCATGTGATTTGAATCCCGACACCATTTTCGCACATGCTGCACAGTCATCACATATGAGCCATAAACTGCTTGAATTTCACAATGAATTTCAGTTGGAGCTGTCCCTTTTGCCCACAAAAACTGAGTAACTGATCTCACCTCTACTTGTGTCCGCGCACACAGTATAGTACCCATTGCAGAACTGCGTCATCCACAAAAGTTGTAAAGCTTGAGTTACGAAAGTGCTGCCATCCAGCGACCAATGTCTGAACTTTAAGTGAATAAAGAGGCATCTCACTGTGAAGTTATTTGGTGGCAATAAAATAGGGAACCTTACTTTCTGACTTCCTCTCGTAGTTACGCAGCCTCTTGTTACATCCGTAGAGTCTTAAGTAATGGCAGCTGTGTGCAAACACCTGAATAAAACTGTCACCGAGAATATAATGACATTATTTAAGAGCAGAGTCTAGAGTTGTCATCTGTGATTCAAAATTCTGACACATATCCAACTTTGATGTGAGTATTCCTTCTGCATGGAAGATGTGACAATAATGCTATCAGTAGAGTTGCTCTTCTGATCTTCACCCTGCATTCACAACCATTCATGAGCTAGCATTTCCACTTGCTCATTATTGTGGAATCAATGACCTCCCAGAGTTTCCTTCAGCAGTCCACCATATGATAGTCTAGTGGGGTAGTCAGTACTGGTGGGTGGATAGCTAACTCAGCTGGTCAAGAAATGATCTGCAGCTTATGGAACCAAAAGGTGTATTACCGCTTTCACAAGAGCCTGCCACCTCTCCGTATCCTGAGCCAGTCCAGTCCAAGCCCCCCCCCCCCCCCCCCCCCCCCTTTTTTTATTCTTTTTTATTTTTTTACCCCCTCCCCTT
>Ga0136643_10007839_pt1 | contig 15507 bp, 1 predicted proteins | sample TergutLab28metaG_FD_96883 | JGI IMG/M metagenome (GOLD analysis project Ga0136643, IMG submission 96883) | Labiotermes labralis P1 segment gut microbial communities from Petit-Saut dam, French Guiana - Lab288 P1 (version 3) (version 3) | ecosystem: Host-associated > Arthropoda: Insects >... | reverse complement strand
TAGTAAATCTAAATGTTATATCATGAGAAGTTGTTTGGCCAATAAGTGAATCGTTAGGAAGTTCTCTAAATTCGCCTGTTAAGGTGTAGTTTAGATGTGTTCCGCTAGTTATGGTTCCTACAAGAATTTCATCCGTAGGGGCTAAATCACCCATAACAACACCCTCATCGATAAGCAATGCATCAGGAATAGGAATCCTGTCTGCAACAAGCACTGGCGTTTCTGGAGGAGTGGTTGCAATATTCACAAGTTCTCCAGTTGCAAGGTGAAGCTCCACGATGTTAGCATCAATCAAAGGATTTGAAGGATTTATTGGGCCTGTTCTTGTATTAAATCCAACTAAGTGAACATCAACAGGGAATTCTGCAGTTGTTCTTATAGTATGAATAGCAGAACCAATAGTTCCATCTGGGAAGAAGCCTGCTGGTGATGATGATCCGTTTCCAGTTATTCTAGGAACAACCGCCCAATTAATATTAGGTGCCATGCTTATACTTATCATTGTGTTTCTGTAGAGTACAACATTATTACGTCTAGGTGGAGTGATATTTGTTCCAACCCAGTCGATTATAACGTCTACTTCTTCTTCATTCATCCAGTTACCATGTATCATAACTTGGTATCTACCTGTTTCACCAGAAACCTTTACAAGGTTTAGCGGTGTAATATTAAATGTATAACCTGATGACGATTGTAATCTTATATGACCTAAGTCAAAACCAAAACCAATAAGATCTCTATCAAACTGTAAAGTTATTAAAGTAGAAGTTGCAGTTGTTGATGTTCCGTTTGCAACAGCACTTATAAAGTTAGCATCTACTATCCTTATAACATAATGCTGGCTTGTTGGAAGGTTATGCACAATGCTAGCTAAACCAACACCTTCGTGCATGCTTGTATTAAAGTGGAACATGTTTGCCTCTGCAAGGTTTACAGCTCCGCCGCCTGTTTTGTGTGCAACAAAACCACCGTCAATAACATCTTCTCTTTCATCACCAAATGTTGTTATATCTATTCTTGCATTGTTTAAGTTGCCAGTAACTCTTATCATACCAATATCCGTTGTGCCTGGCAATTCTCTTAGCCATAAACCTCCGCCTCTGTTAGAAGCTTCGATTCTTGCACCACTATGAATAGCGAGATTTGGTAAAGCTGGGAATGCTGCACCTGAGCCAACTGGTGTTAATGTGTCAGTTATCCACATAACGTGGCTCGCTTGATTTTCTCTAATAATTGCATTACCAACTCTAACATGACCACGGTCTAAAGGCATAGTACTACTGATAAGTGCTGAATCCTCATCTCTAACTATATTGTTTTCAATAACACCAAAGTTAGCTAAGAATTGGTTACGTCCACCATCAAGATTTATTATGCTTCTATTAGCAGTGTTATTGCTTATAGAACCATCATTCATGTGTAAGATAGAGTTTTCTGTTATATTAATAACCGAAACATTATCGTTAGCTGGAATATTTTCTATAACGTGGTTTGCAATCGAGCTTCTACCAGACATAGTCATGTTAGCACCGCTTCTTAAAACGATTGCAGGCTCGCTTGCTGGATTTAATACCCCACCGCCGCTTATTATAACGTCTTGAAGCATAAACCAACCTTGCTCATCTCTGGCATCAATTTGCACTTCGTTCGCTCTAACATCAAGCATTGTTCTGTCAAATCCGTCTGCACGGGTAACAGTAGCCGATGGCATATTAAATGCTCTTATGGTTAAGTTTATTCTTTCATGTACAACTAGCGTATCGCCTGTGTTCCAAGGTTCGCCTGTTGCATTATGACCATGCCATATATCACCTATCGTAATACCCTCAGTCATTATATTGATAGAAACAAACTCATCAAAGCCAGTACCATTTCTTAATGGCTCATGTGCTATCCAGAATGCCTCTTCCATAGTTCTAACAGGTGCCATTTGCGTACCTGGATTACCATGTTCTCCATAGATACTAACGAAGATATTGTTAACAGCTCCTAGAGTATACTGTATCGGAGTACCATCGAATAATCTAAACGGATGATTAGGGTTCCAGTGGTACATATTAGCTTCCATAAGTGATGTAAATCTGCCCGGTCTTGCTGGGTTTTCTGTTCCGCCGTGCTTATTAACCATAACGGCGTTACGGTAAACACCTCTTCTATATACGATATTTACGCTAGAGCCTTCTAATAAGTCGCCAAACTGCTCTATCCTTGAAGCTAGAACGTTAGATTGATTGTTGTGGAAGTAAATACCACTATCACTACCTGCAATACCAATAATAGGTCTATTTCTAACTCTTAGAGTTGCAGTTCTTGATTCGTCAGGATTAGTGAAACCATCCATAAACACTTCATCTCCACGAATATCGAAGTCTACAGGCACATTATCTATCATTATCGGTAGAAGGTGTGCTACTTCAAGAGATGTGTTATTAACGATAGTTGCACTTCCTACATCTAATATACCTCTTTGTACGTAGATACCGCCACCATGACCTTGTGCAACGTTATTTTGGATAAATCCACCCATAACATTTATAGTTGCACTAGCTGGGAAAAGATGTGCATTAGCAGGTGTAAGCAATTGTATAAAGTTAGTGTTTTGGAATATAGCTCCACCTGAACCATCAAGCCTGTTAAGACCTATTCCGCTAGGGCTAGTTCTTATAGCAGTGTTATTAGAAATAACCCCACCATGTATATTTATAACAGCGTGTTGACGATTAGGAACATCAGGATTACTATTTGCAGCCGCATTTGGTGCAATAGTTGGTGTGTACATGTTTACAATCGCACCACCGCGAGAGTTAATAGGTGCTCCAAAATTATTACCAGTTGGAACAATACCCGCTGTGTTTCCATCTATCAAAACATTGTCATGTATATTAACAGTTGCAAAAACATCTCTTTGTGCATCAGTTATAGAGATAACCTCGTTAAATATTGCTCCACCACCAGGTGCACCAGCCGTGTTACCACTAATAGTTGCACGTCTTGAAGGGTCACCCATAGAGTCGCCTGTTATATTAACAATTGCACGGTTTGGCCCGCTATTAACAGCACCCAGAGTACCCATACTGCGTTGAGCTCCGTTATATATAGCGCCGCCTCTGCCACCACTATTACCCATAATATAAGCATGTTCTATATTAAGAGTTGCAGTAAGGTTAGATTGGCTAACATTACTTTCTGCTGTTCCCGGAGATTGAGCTAAGTTAACAATCGTTGCCATAACTGTGGTATCAGTACCTGCTGTTGCTCCGGCAGTGTTACCCGTAATCATAGCACCACCTGTGATAGTTAACGTTGCTGTTCTTTGAGCTACTTGTGCTGCTACCGTACCAAATGTAGCATTAGACTGATTTCTGATTGCACCTGCATGTGCTGATATACCAAAAACCATACCGCCATCTATAACCATGTTAAAATTGTTATTAATTGCAGTTCCCCACTGGTCCATTAAGGCATCACTTACACCTACATAAGTAGTGCCAATACCAGCATTGTTCATGAATATACTATTTTCAATTATAACATTATCTCTATGGTTATCTACAAGGATACCCGAACCACCATTACCATCAAAGATAATATCTCTAAACGTAATGTTGTTAACATCTGCAATCTCTGCAGAGCCACCTCTAGACATTCTAAACATTGTTAGAGTCGGTGTACTTGCTGCCCTCGTTACTGTTGCCATTCCACTAGGGTGATTTACCCAAGGTGCAATTGTGATATTTAGCTGATTCCTTGGAAGACCAGCCTCTGTAACACGGTTGTTAAAATGAACCGATGCCGTTGCTCCAGTTGGTGCTGGAGGCATAACCAAGTCTGTCATAAGGAAAATTCTAATAGGAATACCACGGATAGCCGCTGAAACTGCACGGTCAATAGTTGCATACGGTGAAGTTTCTGTTCCAAGGCCTGTAACATCGTCGCCCCAATCAGCAACAAATAGTTCCATATAATTAAGTGCTACTATATAGTTTTGTGGCCTAATAGTTGAAGGTTCAACCGTTGCACGTGCCATATTATAGTGCCAGTGTAAAGCTTCTATGTCAGTTGCATCGCCTGTTACTCTTCTAACGATGTCAGTTGTTCTATCGTCAGTAAGATCAAGCCCTGCTTTTAATTGAATTAATACGCTTGCATTTGGCCCTAAGTCGCCAACTTGCCTAACAGTACGTTGCATATTTCTCTCTGTAGATTCTGCTATAGAGCTTCCAACTTGAGCAACCCAAGTTGTTATACCACTAAGAACAATACCTTCACGGATTGTAATCTTATCTCCTCCGCTGGTTCTTGAGCCGATAATAGTATCGCCTGATACAAATATACCAAACTCTGGATTCCATGAGTAGTGATTCATCTCAATAGCTGAAAGTTGAGGAGATGGGTTTGGTACTACAGCACCATTTACCAAAGTTGCCGTACCCGCAGTAACTACCTCATTTCCATGAATTTCAACATCATTTAAGTTAAACCTTAGAGTTGATTGGTTTGTAGCACGTGTAATAGCTGTCGCAAGTGCAGCTGATGCATCAATAACTCTATTTCTACCATTTTGGTTAAGCTCATTGTTGATAACATTAACACCATCAAGCGTTATTTGCGGAGCAAATATGTGCTGATTAGTTGATGTTAGTGTTGTTGCAGACGTTATTGTATGCGTTACATTGATAAAACCACCAAAACGATTTCCTTCAAAGTTAGAATCCGTTATATTTACAGTTGCTTGATAGCCAAAAACAGCTACATTTGCACCCGTGTGTACAATCGCCATGCCTGAAATATTTGAAGTTACCGTGCGAACATGTATATCAATAAACGCAGCAGTTGCTCTTGGGCTGATGTTGTTAAGCACATCAGTATCTTCTATTATAAGAACACTACCAAGGTCAACCCTTACCAGTTGAGAAAAACCAGTATTGTCTTCTATTGAACTTCTTCTAATTTCAGTACGGCCAAGCCTGTCTTGCCCACTTTGGCTAGTAGTTCCAAGCTCGTCAACTATCATTGCAACACCTGGATGTGCAAGTGGCAGAGTGTTGTTAAGAACATAACTATCTTCTATAACAACTCTATGATTTGCAGTTCTAAATATAGCACCTGCTGATGTCGCCGTTGCACTAGTAGCATTATTTTCTATACGGCTACCATTTAATATTTCTAAACGATCTCCATTAGGTTCTGCAACAGTGCCTAAGCCATACATACGATTATACGTTAATTGCTCGTGGTCAACAAGTTGTGCCCAAGTTGGGTTAGAGTTAGAAGTAATTGCACTTCGTCCCATTCTTGCTATCATGTTCTGAGTATATCTGTGGTTTCTTAAAACAGTATTATCAAGCGTTACTATATTAGAAGCACCTGCAGCAGTTGTACTCCAAGAACCCGGTATATTAGTATTTACTACTGCAATAACTGCCACACCTTGGATAAATCCAGCAGATGTGTCTGTCCCGTTAGGGTTGCCACCATCAATAACAAGGTTTCTAAATGCAAGGCTTTGGTTAGGGTTATTGGTGATAAATTGTTGCACAAACATCGTATCCCCAGTTTGCATAGCTGTACTCGTTCCGCCAACATTTCTTGTAATAACTGGCGACCTGTTTTCTGCTTGAATAAATCCTTCATATCCAAGAACTGTGAATCTAAGTGCCTCTATCCAAGCCGAACGGCTAAGTTGTGACATTGTTAAGTCAGAAAACTCCATATCATCCATAACATGTACATAAACTGGTATTTGAGTATTTTCAACATAGTTAGCTGCACGCCAAACTGTTCTAAAAGGATTTGTTTTTGTGCCGTTTCCTGCCCAGTCGTCTCCGTCGCTTCTAACGTAGAGATGAATTTCGTCCATAGGGTCTAAAATATAGAATCTACCAACCTCATTCGTTGTAGTAACATCTGGATGCCCAGCAGTTTCATGAACAACCATTAATGGGTTCATAAACCTCATTTGAACATGGTAGTTTGCAAGACCATAACCAAGTGGGTCACGATTAGCATTACTCCAGTTTGCAGTGCTTGTAGTATTTTGAACGATTGCCGCCCCTCTATCAACAACTCTTCTGTCATTTAGATTGTCCATGTCAGTCATAGTTTTCCAGTTAATATTGATATGAGAATCAGTATCAATTCTATGCTGGAAAATACGAGCAGTGTTTTGCATGAGCCTTATGCCGTTATCGTTATTATCAGCGCCAATTCTTATATATCCACCTCTAAGCTGAATTACGTTTCCTGTGCCACTTGATGTTATTATATGTGCAGGTCTGCCTGCATCAACAATTGGACCCAAACCAGTGTGATTTTGAATTTGCCTGTTGTTTTGGATTATAACTTGCTCACTATCATAATCTTCAGTAACTACGCCACCAGAAATCACGCTAAACCTTCCAAGCTGAAGAATCGACCAGTTGCTGTTTATTACAGCAGCATGAGTGCTTAAGTTTGAAGTTGCAGATATATTAACATTTCCGCCAATCATGTTATTTTGGATAGTTGTATCTATAATCTCAAAATTGCCACCCCAGCCACTTTCATCAAAGAAGATTAGATGATTTATAACTGTCGATGTTGCTCCATGAGTTCTTGACGCTGCGATATTGTCTTCTATAATAGTGCCAATAATTCTAGTACGAACTTCCTCTCCCGGAGGTATTGCTCCTGCAGTAGGTAGACCTAAACGTATTAACCTCAAGAGGTCTCCCTGTACGTCATTATTTCTAATAATGCTATCTTCAATAACAAATCTACCACGATTTATCGAAGGAATATTAGTTGATACACTTGTTGCAGGGTGAAAATGTATAAAGTTTGCATTTGCGGTTGATGCCGTCCAATAATGCGTATTGTCAATTAATTCACTATTCGTTATTTCAATCCTTGCACTTGTAATAAACGCAGTTCTTCTTTGGTTTGAAGCAGAAAGAGCACTACTTACATTAGTGTTAAAGTTTTGTATAAGTGTATCTCTAATCGTTACGCTTGAAGCATCGTTTTCAGTTGGCACTGCGTTATTTGGTGTTATATGATGTATAAAACCAAGCTCTGCTGTGAGGTTTGAACCATTTCCATCGAAAATAATGTTATCAAGAATAATTCTTGAGTTAAAGTTTAGCTGGAACATAACAGTGTTGCCATTATTTCTTGTAACTGTTGCTCTATCAGAGTCTATTCCGCCTGCAAAGCCACTCCATGTTGTTATACGGATATTTGTATGGTCTTCAAAATTCGCTAAGTTTGAATTTGGAGAACCAATTGCAGTAAAGTCTGCAAAAGGCATATCCGTCATAACATGAATAGTTCCTGCCCAAGCTAACTCGAAATCTTCAACAGCACGAGCAATTGTTCTGTAAGGGTTAGCAATAGTTCCATCACCTAATGTATCGTCTCCATCAATATGAACATATATGTTAAGTTGCATTTCATCTAAACGATACCATCTATCAGCAGGTACAGTTGGTGCCCCTTCAACGATAACATCTACTTCGCCACCTAAGCCTAAGAAGTTATATACATTTACCTCAGTATCGTTTGCACCTGAAGTACGGTCAACAACACGCATACCTGTTGTTAAGTTGAAAATAGGTACTTTGTCTTCTATATTAATTCTTGATGCATTAGGACCAGTTGCACTTCCAACATCACCAATTTGTCTTATCAAGAAGTTTGCGATGATACTAGCATCACCTGTACCTGAATCTTGCAAAGCAGCTGGTGCCCAAAGAAGGATACCATTTTCATCAGTGTCTGTTCCGATAATTATTTGATTGTTTATATTTGTTGCCTCAACAGTTATTGTAGCGTGCACATTTCCTTGGATTGCACCTGTATTATTCGGCGTACCCGGAGTACCAGGCCAAGACATTGCATAGTTGTGAAGAATTCCTTGTGCAGTTAAGTGAATAAGTGGGTTAAACGCTGTTACACCAGGAAGTATTTCAGCCTCATTATTGCTTATGTTACCGCCATCTATCCTAAGTGCCCCGTCATTCATAATTGCACCAGCAACTCTTGTGTGCAAATTACCTTGAAAACCAGTTGTGTTGCTAACATAGTTTAAATTAGTACCATTCCAACCTGAGAATGAGCGAGAAAAAGCTTCTGCTTGGTTATCTGTTATTGTTGAGTTGTTAATAGTTAAATTACCGCTATTAAACACACCACCAGCAAGACGACGAGCCTCTGTGTGTATCGTTGATTCAGCTGTTGCGGTGTTAGTACCGTAAATGCTATTATCTAGTATTTGCGAGTTGTTTAACGTCATAACACCAGATCTAAGGTTTGTTATAGCACCACCATGGTTTACCCATATACGGTTCGCACCTGTAGTATTTTGGGTAGTTGTTGCTAAGTTTCTAGCAAAAGGAATAGGTGCTGTTATATTATTATTTCTAAACGTTACGTTGTTTGCTGTAACCCTACCATAGTTCACAATAAAGTTAGAGCGGTTATTAGGCAGATTTCCTCCGTCAAACGTCATATTATTTATAACAAGAGTGCCTCTTTCAGCAACTCTAATCATTGAGTTTGCACGGTGGTCAAATTCGCCAACGCCACGTCTATGAGCGTTGTAGAATTCTCTCATACGCTCAACGCCTGTTTCGAGTGTTCTGTTAAAAACATTGCCATTTCCATTTATAACAACATTAACTCCATGTCTAACAAATGCTTCTTGATATGCAAATGGATTTTCAGGGCTTGTTTGACTTAGATTCCCATTAACATGGATTGTAAACGTTCCATTGTTCGGGAAAGTTGCTCTTAAAGCTCTTTCAAGACTTCTAAAAGGAGCCGAAGCCGAGCCTGTTCCTGTTATATCATTTCCTGTGTTTGGATCAACAAAGATGTCAAAATCACCCATGAAACGCAAACCTCTAACGCTAGCAGTCGATGCCATTTGTGCCACTGTTTGAGTTTGCAAGCTATTTAACCAAGGGGTTGCCGCATCAGGCAACATAGTTTGCCTGTATATGCTCATTTGTGCATCTGCTTGAACCTCTGTTCTTGTAGTTGCTGTTGTATTTCCAAATCTAACAGGTTGATAGTGCGGATTCCAACGGTGTAATACTGAGTCCCAAACAAACATTCCGCCAATTACAAAACCATTAGTTGCATAATGATTATTCACGACACCTTGTGTTGATCTATGAAGATTTTCTGCATAAATCTGCTCAATATTAATGTTAGAGCCTTCAAACCCAGTTGTTAAGAAGCCAAATTGGCGAATATATGGCATAGAGTATCTGCCTCTCATATCAACTGTATAGGCTGTGCCTGAAGTGATATGCCCTGCCATTATATAACGCTCTTGAAGCCAAATTCCTGATCTGCCAGTAGGTGTTCCAATAACAAAATGCCCAGGAGTGCCTATATCAGGGTCAACAACTGAGCCAACCTCAGTAGCAGCACCATTTAATATTATTACCCATTCTGTGTAAATTTCGTTTCCTTGGCCATTTCTAGCATTATTTGCTATGGCATAAGAGCCTTCTTGCGTCCAGTTATCTGTAATAATTGTACTATTAGTAATATTAAAGCTAGTTATAGCATTAAAGATACCGCCACCTCTTGCACCAACAGCATTTTGGTTAGCTTGGAAAGCAACTTCATTTGTTATCGCTCTATTATCTCTAACTATAGTGTCTCTTAAAACTACATGATTAGCAGGATTGTTTCTGTTTACCCTTCTTACAGGGTGAGTATCGCCAAGGTTTGTTGCAGTAGTTACCGTATCAAAACCAGAACCCATAGGCCTGTAAACACTTGAATGTACACTTGAAGTTGAACCAGTTTGAGTTGTGCTACCAGCAACAGAAGTATCTTGGAATCCTGTAACTAAAAGCCCGCCACCAAAAGCAATTGGTGTTTCTTGTTCGCCTCTAGCCACGTTGTCACGTATAATACTACGCTCCATAATAAGCGGTGTACCCCATGTTTCAAAATAAATACCGCCGCCGCCGTTTATAGCTTCAAGTTGCAAATGACGATGCGTTGCATTTATCAAATTCGCAACAAAGCGGTTTGTTAGCTCTACTGCAGTATTTCCATAAATTTCAGTATCTCTAATGTTTATAGCAGGAGAACCATGTCCATTTTCGTAGATGAATATAGCTCCACCAATTCGTGCCACATTGTTTCTAAATGTAGCATTATCTATATTAATTACATAGAAAGCACCACTTGTAAACATTCCATTAAATGTTGTAGCCCATGTTTGAGAGTGTGCAGAAGCATTTAATGCCCCACCAGTTGTGTTTGTATTGTTTTCTAAAGTAACGCCGTTTAAGTTAAGTCTTGCCTGTTGATTTAATGCAATTAATGCGTTGTTACCCATAGTTTGTGCAAGGGTTGCTCTTGTTGCATCATCCCAGCCCATATCTCCATCTAAAATTATATCTCCTGTTATGTTAAGAGTTCCAAAGCTTGTAGTACTTCCTGAAGCAAAACCAAACATATTAAAAGGGCTGCTACTTGCTGCTCTATAAAGTCTAACAGGCAAAGTTGCCGATTCCCAAGGAATGATACTTATAGTATGCCCAGGCTGAATGTTTATTCCTGCTGACATAGGTATATCATCCATAAGAATTATGGTAGCTGATGAAAGCCCTCTTGCAACCATTGCATTAATAGCTGCTTGAATGCTTGTAAATGGATGCGTAGGTGCACCGTTTTCTAAAGCACCTGGATAAAAAGATGCACTTCTAACATGGTACAAAGATGCTCTTATAAACACGTAGTTATCACCAATAGTATCAATCATACCATTGCCGTTAGTCCACACAAATCTAAGTGGTTGCATATCGCCACCATCTGTACGTGTTGCTACATGAGTGTTGTTTGTTGGGTTACCAGGGTCCATGCTCATATCACTAAGATTTGTAATACTTTGCATACCAATTCTTGCAGTACTTCCCAAAGGCCCAACTATATTAGTTACATGAGCTATACTACCTTTATGATAACCAGCTACCTCACCTGGTTGACCAATAATAATATCACCTTGAAGGTTTACAACGCCACCAAGCTGAGCTAATTCTCCACCGAAGATAGCCGCTGTATTTCCTACAATTGAACCACCAAACATGTTAAATACGCCTGATTCTAGAGTGATACCACCACCATTGGCAGTAGAACGACCACCAGTGATAAGCCCGCCAAGCATAGTGAACGTACCGCCACGAATTGAAACGGTAGATTGTGTTTGCATTGCTGAGTGGAAACCGTTTATTGTAACATATTCGTTAATTTCAACAGCGTTGTTTGGAAGCACACTGAAGATCGGATTTGTGCCTAAAAGCGTAGAATCTTCATCACGCCAAATAGTTGCTTCCGCCGTATGTGCAAATATTCTAATATGAACATGGTCAGACTGGTCAGGCTGAATCATGCGTGTTTCAAAAGTTTCATCTATAATATAAATGTTAGCCCAGTGCGGATAAGCAGGGTCTGTTGTATCTGTTATTCTAGGAACTACTTCAACCGCTCTGCCAATTGTTGCAAAAGGGTTTTCATAAGAACCATCGCCTGTTATGTCGTCGCCATCTTCTGCACCTACAAATATTGCATTAACGCCTGAAATTAGCCTATAGTTGTCTCCATCTTTTTCAAGGTCATATATATGTGAACGCCAAAATAGATTGTTCAAATTATCGTCAGTAGAAACTGCAGCAGTTGCTACAATAGAACCAATACGATGACCATCTTGACCATCAAAAACAACCGAATGTGACGGGTCGGTAAAGCTTACACTCACAGGGTTAGTGCCTAACGACTTAAAAATACCCGTTTGGTCTAAAATTTCGCCAGTTGAATGGTTTACCATACCAACGCTAGAGTCTACAATAACTATTCCACCCGTTCCAGATGTTGATGCAACACGAATACCTGCACCCATTCCACCAGCAACAGTGTTATTTATAATTCTAGTATCTAGCAAGCTAGTGATACCATTAGAGTCATGCAAAATACCTGAAGCACCTGCATTAAAACTATGTCCCGAAATTTCAACTCTATCTAAATTAACTATAGAATTGTGGTTTTCTATTACTGAATATGAATTTGTTACATTATTTCCTAAAATATCAACATTTATTAAAGTTAGTGTTGCTCCACCAGTAACCGAAAACATTGTCCCATTAAATGGATCAAGTCCGCCTGCACGAGAAATGTTACGTGTGTTGCCATCTCCATTGTTTGGTCCATCAGGTGAAATTACAATCTGTCTATCTGAACCGCCTAAAGGAGCTAATGTTTGTGTTATCTCTATGTTTGTAAGCAAGATTATGTTAGTGGTATCATGTGGTGCTGATGAAGCTGCAATCTCTAACGCTCTTTCAATAGTTCTAACAGGATCTAAATATGTACCTAAGCCAGCCCCATCATTTCCATTAGTAGCATCAACATAAATACTAATTTCTCCTGCGAATGGCATGATTAAGTTTCCGCCACCATTGTCGCCTGTTGGAGGGGTTCCTATTACTGTTCCATCACCATCTACATAATCATTATCTTCTGGTTCTTCGCCGTCTTCTGGCTCTTCTCCATCTTCTGGCTCTTCTCCATCTTCTGGCTCTTCTCCATCTTCTGGTTCTTCTCCATCTTCTGGTTCTTCTCCATCTTCTGGCTCTTCTCCGTCTTCTGGTTCTTCTCCATCTTCTGGTTCTTCTCCATCTTCTGGTTCTTCTCCATCTTCTGGCTCTTCTCCATCTTCTGGTTCTTCTCCATCTTCTGGTTCTTCTCCGTCTTCTGGTTCTTCTCCGTCTTCTGGCTCTTCTCCATCTTCTGGTTCTTCTCCATCAATACCTTCGTATTCATAGCCAGGATCAGGATTTTCACCATCGCCTTCATAGCCTTCTTCTATGAAAGCATCGTGGCCATCGTCAGAATAACCATCATTAGCTCTAATACTAATCACGGCAAATAAAAACGAAGTTATTAAAACCCAGCTAATTATTCTTTTAAGTTGAGTTCTTCTGGCCTTTCCTTTCAAATATTTTCTGTTCTTTTCTATGCCCTCTATAATAGGCTGTAGCTCCTCTATAAAAAGCCTTTCATCATTTTTATTGTTATTCATGACTTTTCCCACCTTTATTTTTTTACCAATTTATATTTTAATGTGTATTAATTTTTATAAAGATATAGCAAGACTATCTTATATAAATTAAGATGCGAAAAACACTTCTCGCGTTACATAAAAGAAGAATTTTTTTATTTTTTTAAATTTATATACATTTATATTCGTTATTTAGTTATTCTACTATAATTTTTAAAGTTAAATGCCTCAATTTCTTTCAACATTTTTCCCCATGTTCATATTGTTCCATAGTTTTTTGATATATTGTATCGCTTTATTCGATTTTGCCTTAGCAAAATCTCATTGAACAATCAAGGCTAAATGTTTCGTTTCCTCTCAACATTTTTCCCCATGTTCATATTATACCATAGAATTTTGATTTTTGTACATAGTAGTTTTTGGGATATATCATTTTATATCTAAAATAAAAAAGCTAATCACCATTTAAGGCGATTAGCTCTTTTTTATCTTTGTTGATATTAGATTTTAGAATTAAAATCCTGTTGTTCTAAGCTTTACAACTTCTTCTGTTGCAAGCATAATATCTTCATATGCCCAATGCTCTATTCCCACATCTGCAAAAGATCTTCTGTTGCCAGGGTATCTCTCAAAATCTCTGCGGTTTGTAGCACGAACAATCATAGATACTGCTTCTGCACGAGTAATATTTGCATTTGGTGCAAATCTACCATCTGCGTGGCCTGCAATCCATCCATTTGAATATGCATTCATAATGAAGTTAAATGCCCAGTGAGTATTTTCTAAATCACTAAAATTGTTATTTATAGTGCTTTGCTCTACTCCCATAAATCTCACTAGAAGCGTTGTAAATTCTGCTCTTGTGATAGGTGCATTAGGCATAAATCTGCCATCAGGGTAACCCGTAATAATGCCAGCACTTGCAAGAGTATTAACTCTTTGTGCATACCATGCAGTTTCTAAAACATCTTCAAAAATTGACATATTTACAGCTACGCCAGAACTATCAAACATCTCATATAATAACGATGCAACTTCTGCTCTTGTGATTGAGTTGTTTGGCCTAAACATTCCATCCGGATAACCACTAGCTATAGGAGGCAAACTTTCAGCTATCTGCGGACGAGTTGTATCTTGCGAATCGTCGTTTTGATTATTCTGATTGTTTTGGTTGCCTTGCCCTCCTCCAGGAGGTCTGATAGGGTCTGGTGTTCCTGCTTCTGGTGGAGTATCTCCGTCATAATCGTCTGTTATTTGCCTAGAAAGCACCACGGTCAAATAACCTCTTGCTATATCCACAGATGATATGTGACGTCTTACCGTAAGATGCTCTGGAGCAGATACTTGTAAAACATTGCCTTCACTTGCTGACATTGAAGTAGATGCCCCACTTGTAACAAATACTTGTGTATCATTTAGGATAATAGTTGCACCTATAAGAACTTGACCTATATCATTTACAACATTAACAATGAAATCAGAGCCTGCTTCTACGAGTGTTATATTTATCACACCATTTGTTATGTCTGCTGCTGTAACAATATGAGTTAAGCTATTATGACCCGTTGCAGTAACAGTAACCGTGTTACCCAAAATTGCATTAACATTAAGTGTTGCATTACTCACGTTATGCACTGTTTGTAAAATAAGCCCATGATTAAATGATATTGTTATCTGATTAACAGGGTTGCCATTGCTTGTAACAACATTAATACTAATTGGCATAGGCGTTGCTGTTTCTGGTGTCCAATGTGCAGTTAATCTTATATTACCCCATGTGCCGTTTGGTGGTACTCCCGGTGTTGCTGTATCTATTGGAATTATCACAGGGATTGATGGCACTCCTACACTTTCAAGCGGTAATGCTATCCATGAGCCGCTTTGATTCACCTCCGCCGTAAAACCATTAAATATATAGCCTACACGTGTTGGTACTAATAACGTCATTGGTAATTGGCTAACCGTGTACGACGTTTGCGTTGGATTGCTTATTAACGTGTATGATGGTGCATACTCAATTGTAAACGGTACTTCTGCCCATCTTGCATATAATGTCGTATCCACTGGTGTCATAACAGTAGTTGCATCTACAATGCTTCCCGCCACAAATGTTGATGTTGTGTACCAGCCCGCAAATGTGTATCCATTACGCGTTGGCGTTGTAAAGTTTGTTGCATCTACTATTAGTGCGTCTACCGTATGATTTTGCGTTGCTATGCTTGTTGGGCTTGTTGGATGTTCAAGTGTTCCATTTAGTACGAAGCTTAATAGTCTTGTTTGTGGCGTCCTATTCGCTGTTAGCGTTAAGTTGCCCCATGTCCCAAGCCCTAATATTCTCGGAATATCGTTAGCATCATCTAATAATACGATATTTCCAGTCGCTCCTGTTAACGTTACTGTAAATCCTGCAAAGTCAAAGCCTGTTCTTGTTGGTATGCCGTATCATT
>Ga0136643_10007838_pt1 | contig 15508 bp, 12 predicted proteins | sample TergutLab28metaG_FD_96883 | JGI IMG/M metagenome (GOLD analysis project Ga0136643, IMG submission 96883) | Labiotermes labralis P1 segment gut microbial communities from Petit-Saut dam, French Guiana - Lab288 P1 (version 3) (version 3) | ecosystem: Host-associated > Arthropoda: Insects >... | reverse complement strand
TTTGCCTGTTGTTTTGTATGGGTGTGAAACTTGGTCGCTGACATTGCGGGAGGAAAGGAAGCTGAGGGTGCTTGAGAACATGGTGTTGAGGAGAATATTTGGACCTAGGAGGGACGAGGTAACGGGGGAATGGAGGAGATAGCATAACGAGGAACTAAATGATTTGTACTCCTCACCCAATATTGTGCGGGTGATTAAATCGAGAAGAATGAGATGGGCAGGGCATGTGGCGCATATGGGTGAGGAGAGGCGGGTGTATAGGGTCTTGGTAGGGAAACCGGAGGTAAAGAGACCACTGGGGAGACCTAGGCGTAGATGGGTGTTTAATTTTACGGTGGATCTCCAGGAGGTGGGATGTGCGTATATAGACTGGATTGGGCGGGCCCAGGATAGAGACAGTTGGCGGACGCTTTTGAGTGCGGTAATGAACCTTCGGGTTCCGTGAAATGCGGGGAATTTCTTGACTAGCTGCAAATCATTTAGCTTCTCTAGAAGGACTCTGCACCATGGAGTAATTAAGAATGTGAAAGGATATACTTGTGTTTGTTTCTAAGGTACTAACCGAAAACAAAGGCTATCTGGAGAGACCACAAAAACCCTAATTAATCTTGTCCTGTGTAGCGAGTTTTTAGGCCAGTATTCGAACATTTAACCCACAGGTTTGTTCGCCACATACAGCCTCTAATTAAGATCTGCAGTAAGAATATGAACCTTACGACGTAATAATCTTATTATTGAGTTGTTATTTGTTTATAAATTACACTATAATTTCTCTGTTTGCATAATATTAAATTACAACGGCATGCTAACTGGACTTGTGACAGCTTGCTTATGAACTGCTTTCTACAGTACGTTACTGAAGGGAAGGTAGAAGGAAGGATAGATGTTACAGGATGACGAGGAAAAAGACGTAAGAAGCTATTGAATGTCTCTAATGAAAGTAGAGGATATTACAAACTGAAAGATGAAGTAGTAGATGGCACTCGGTGGAGAACTGGCTTTGGAAGAGACTATGGTCCTGTCGTAATACGAACTACGGAATGAATGAATGAATTAATGAATGAATAACAGCAGAAATGTGAAACGTAGCTTATTTGTACGTAGTTATTTACGTTTAAATCGTATGTCAGGTGTTATTTGTCCTCATGGTATAGGACTAACTATGTTAAATTTCCGTGTACCTAACTCTACATTTTATTTTGGTATCATGTCAAAACGACCTAGATACACAGTGATTGTGGCTCAGTTTCATATTGGATCAGATGCTACAAATTATTTATTTTTGTAATTCGAATAAATTTCGAAACTTCATTATCACATAGAGGAATTCGTGGGCTAATTGGCGCTGCTCTTTTCTCCTACTTGTTAATTTTCCACTACCATCTTTTCTGTATAAGAACTGTACAAACTAAGGAGTATGAAGGTGATGTGACTTCTAGTTATTTCCATACTCGTATCCACATTTTATCAGTATTTTTGTGTTTAAAGCTATTATTTTATATAAGACAGAACGTGCTTACGGATCTGTTCAAAGATTAAGCTGACGAAATATCGGAATCTCTATTTTCCTTATAAAATGAGAAACTTGTGGTAAATTATTTAAATTTATTCTCATTTTCACAAGTATGAAAATACGTAGTTTACTAACGTAGTGATATTTATAAATATTATGTTGTTAGAAACTCATTACTCTTCACATTTGCCAAAACTGACTTCAAGTTTTCTGCCTACAGATACTTCCTTTGTAGATCCGACTCAACGGATGTTTTCGTAATGGCATAATTAAATACTTAAAAATGTAATCTATTAGATGACAATGGATTCCATTACACGTACAAGGAAGTGAAAGGATCTGACGTTTCTGACAGCTTACCTGTTTCTGTAACGTGCGATTGGCCCTTAACTACGCGTGTAATTGATGTGTTTGTGTCTATGCGTGCGTTAAAGCGCGCTTGTGTAAACGTGAGTCCGTGTTACTACAGACGAGAAGCATCTAGACCTGTGGTACTCAACCTTGGGTGCAGATACCCTCTGGGTGTTTGTGGTACCTTTCTGGAGTTCCGAGAAATGTCGTAATTTTTGTTAGTTTAACATTTAAATTAAAATAAATAATAATCTGCTTCATTTTGTGGATATCCTGTATATTTGTTTAAAAACATAAATTCTCATTCAGTATTTCCAATATGGTTTCGAGGGAATGTTGTGAGAAGAAAAAGGGGTGTAAGCTGCAGTAACACTTAAGAACTGATGTTGTCGACAAATCTCACATACAATTGTGGACATGTCAGTTTCCCCAAGATGTCATAAACCTGAAACTCATAATACGAATTTTTACCATTGTGAGTACCTGAAATATTATAGCCTATATGTTTCATGAGGCTAACTATTCCAAATTTTGACCTTTTGACCCTAAGGAAGGAGATATTACACTGTGACTAAATATCGGTAGCTTATCTACCACTGGGAACATCTAGACATCACAGAAGACTTGAATCTTCATTTGAGTTTCTGTAAGAACCTCAATTTTCGCATTTTCCGAGATGTTTGAACGATGTCAGTATAATAGGCCGGATTTGAAATGTATGTGTACTGTGTAGAACTGAATATGAGATTTGCGAAATAATCCTATAGAATTTAATGAAGGAAGATCCTTTATATTATTATCTCATATTTGTTCGTGTGTTCCTGTCACGGGCAGGTTCGGTCCGTTAACCTTATTAACGTTAGAAGTTGAAAATCTATGGGCTGTGCTGGTCCTATCATATGCACATTTCAGACAGTTTTGAAGATGTGTATTAACATAAATTTTTATATTTCATCTAATAAATCGATTAATTTAGGAAAGGATTCGAAATAGCTCGGTTGACCTTTCTGAAAGGTGAGTGTATTTGTTGGTTCAGATTTTTCGCCAAGTAAAGCGTGAGACTGCAGGATGTTTATCATTATGTGATTGGTGTCAAGCGGTGAAGGCTTGTGCCAACATGTTAGTTTTACTGTTTCTGTAATGTACAACATTGTTGTGTGTACAACACCAACTTTGGCGTCGGCTTCGATTGAAATGTTGGTGTCTCTCTTGAGTTCTGTAACGAAACATAAGCCGTCTGCCGCATATGGTGAAGTGCATGTGCTGCATTATTCCTTGAGGGTGAAGCGTCGGCGTCAGTAAAGGCGCCTTTGGACTGACACTGTCATTCTCCCTTCCTCTTGTGTTGGAGTATATGTTTCAGACTACGTGCTGTCTTGTGTTAATTTCCTCCTTGTGGGATTGATACAGGGTGCATACACAGAGTGTTAACGATTCTTATGTAATATTGTTTGAGATGTAAGTGGCGCTGGAATTAAACTTGAACTAAATGAGCAAGTTTTTGTGACCTAGGATTAACAGTGTACAGGTGCTGAGTGGGGACAAATTAAGTAGATTGGTACATACGACATTTCAATTCCAGTTCAATCCACACATTTATAAGCAAGAGAAGTGTTAAGTGTCGTCGAAGTAGCTTGTGTCCTTTCAGTAAGTTCCAGAAAAATGTTGGAACGTAAATAGAATCTGTTATGTAAATATCAGAAACAGTAACGGATTGATGTAAGGTCAGAGGCAATGGTGGTCAAGTAATAGGGCAGCTTCTGCCAAACCATTTCAGTGAAAACCTGTGCGCTAAGAAATCCAGTCTCGAAATGCGATATCTTGCTAATTGCATGATATTACGGTCCTCTTCTTCCGAAATCGTATCAGAACACTAGAATAGTCACAGTGTTTCCGGAAATTAAGAAAGCCCCATGCCCTTTTTTTGGGAGGGAAAGTGTTAGAGCGCGAACAAATTGAACTTGGCATGTCTAATTACAATTGATAACCAACAAGATGCAACTATTTTGATTTATTTACTTTAATCAACTCTACACGTTTTGGGCGATAATTTCATCCATCCTCAGGAGCATATCACTGTAACTACAGATTCCGGTAATGTCCACTGATGTTGCTGTTTGCTGGTGTTGTGTATATAAGCAAAACCAGCCAGCAGCAACATCGGTGGACATTACCAGAAGCTGTAGTTACATTGATAGGCTCCTGATGGTGGGCGAAAATGTCTCCCGAAACATGTAGAACTGATTAAAGTTAATAAATCAAAATAGTTGCATCTTGTTGGTTATCAATTGTAATTGTGCTAGTGATACACGGAAACACGAACGTTAAAATTTACATTGTCTATTTTACTGCCTTCAGTCACTACATGCCCATTATTCCTCCCCAAACCTTCCAACGTTATTTCGGCTAACATTTCCTGGCGTATGGGAAGAGTCTTTGTGACAAAGCGTCGTTTTGGGAGTAAACAATTCGTCATCTTCACGTTTTGGAAGAAGGCCACAACAAAATCTGTGGAACATTTCCTTGTCATGGGTTGTTACATGTTATTTTTACTTTTCAAAAGAATTCGCAGAATATTATGCACGTCATTTGTGGCATGCTTTTTTCTGGCAGTTTCTCATGTTACCTTTCTTGGATAATGAACAAAAGCCTCTAGACCGTAATTCATCTCGGCTTCAGGGACCTGTCGTGTGGCGGGGGTTTTCAATTTACAAATACAGTCACCCTAACTGAGCAACTTAACAGGATTTACGGTGTTCCATTTTTGTTGCCAATATTCGTCGACGTCGACGTCGACGTCGACGGCTTCCTACGAAACTCCGCTGAAAATCTTCCTGACAATATAATCGCAGATTTCTATTCACAGAACCAGAATAAACGCTACGCTTTCTGCACCTCGGATATTATTTTCCACAACAGCGATATTAGCGCCCCTCGTAGTAAGACTTGAAAAATTAAGTGGTGCAATTTCGAATCCTGATCATATTAAGTGTCTGAATATCAATTATCATTCCCGTGTTCTCAGTTCATGAGCAGTATTACATTAACACCTTCTGCATCTCATGTGTTTTCTCGGTGTGTTACAGCCCTAACGAAAACATCTTCCGGTGTTGAGATAGGTTGTCTCTCTTGCGTTCGATATGTTGCATAAGTGTAGCTTAGTGTACGAGACTTGGTATTCTCCTGTAGTGAAAACTGATAGAGGCTTGAAGGTACCCCTGTTTCGGAGGACATTACTGTATCCTGAACCAGTACGTCCAAGTCTCTTCACAACCAACATAGACATTGTATATGCACGCTATGAAATTGGAGGGTTTTTGAAAGACAAGTTGATGGAATGAGGACGATAATACTTATCTACAGGTAGTTTCACCCTTTCGGCAAAATTCGACGCTGTAATACCGAATGAATTTTTATTTTGGTGTAGTCTGTCTGAGACAATTCCATAGCCTCTTCCAAACTGAGTTCCCCAGAGGGCGATCTAGTGCCTCCGGTCAGGGAGTATGTCCCTACGTCTTCGTTCTCATCTTCTCATCCCTTATTTATTTTCCTCAATAACGTGTTTAGTGGGCAGTTCCTATGCACGATGTGATAAATTCAGTCATTCTTCCTTCATTTTATTTTGTGTAGGCTGTTTCTTTTTTTCTTGACTGTAATACTGTAATACTTTAACTTTTCAAACGATCTGTCCATCTGATCTTCTCCATTCTTCTCCAGCATTGCATTTAAAAATTTTTGAGAAACTTCTGATCTATTTTCCGTAGTTTCCAAATTTCAGCAACATACGGAGCAATGCTCCCATTGTAGTATGTCAGTAGTTTCTTCCTTAATTTCCTCCTTACTTTATTGAGGACTCTTTAAAGTCATGTCGAGTCGATTTGATAGGATAAACTGTGTTATATAAGACCCACGCTTTGAAGGTAAATCTTCACCAACAATGGCCTACACAATAAAGCTAAAATAAACGCAGGAATATATACCAGTGCTGTTATTTGCTGCCAACGGGCGCTGATATATACTCGTAGAGTAAATAAACGAGATTTTAATTTGTTTGCTTTCAAACGAATAACAAGACGATCAAGCACCCCGACAAACAAACAGTGCCCTGCTCTTTTATTACTACGTCTATAACTTACCTTTGGATGGGGTAAAGTGATTTCGCACGCGAAATTGACGACCCTCAAATGTAACGGTCAAGGCTGACAGAACTGTCACTTATGATGGATTGTACATTTTGGTACGCATATTTTATGTGTAAACGATACTGTTATGTTTTAAAGTGGAGTGTTATGTTTATGTTTGTGTGTATTGCCTTTAATACATCATATTTTGGTATTACATTCATCTGGATTCTGAAGCCGTGTACTTAGAGAGTTATCAGCTTTCGAAGAGCAAACCGATTCCTCCATATACCTCTGCCAAATATCGTTACATCTCGTAGGACTGTAGGTTTGTCTCCACGTCGTGAGAACCACAGAAGTGACATTCCTTGTACTGAATAAAATATTTCAGTGTAACGTGCTTGTGGACTTTATTTTGTGGTACTGCTCAAAATACGTATGCCGTTTATTTAAGTAACACACCAACAAATGCACATATATAGTTTTTAATAATCCAAAATTTACATTAAAACAATTAAAACGCTCTTCCATGTTTCGATCATGCGATCATCCTAAAGGAGCATAATTTGTTCCTTGCTAAAGTTACAGTTTAACCGTGTGTGTTTTGAACTGTAATTTTAGTAAGTAACAAAGTTTGCTCCCTGAGGATGATCGTATGATCGAAACATGTAGGAGCGTTTTAAGTGTTTTAATGTAAATTTTAGATTATTGAGAACTATATATGTGCATTTGTTGATGTGTTACTTAAATAAACTACCAAATGCACGGTGCAACGTTGAAGAGATTTACTGCCCAACAAGTAAAACTAAGCGTCAACTATAAGAACACAACGCTAAAGGTATTAAAGACAATAGCCGACGTTTCGGAACCCTCTATCAGTTCCATCTTCATGGGCAGGTGGATGCCTATGAAGATGGAACTGATAGAGGGTTCCGAAACTTCGGCTATTAAAACTCAGACGCCGGAGAATTACCCAAAAGAAAACATATTTCATATAAAACACGGCGAAAGCTTAAAATCAAGTATTAAAGACAAGTGTGTGGTTTAAAGTGTAACTTTAGTATGGAACAAAGTATGCTTCCTGAGGATGATCGTATGATCAAAACATGTAGGAGAGTTTTAAGTGTTTGAATGTAAATTTTAGGCTATTAAGAACTTTATATGTGCATTTGTTGGTGTCTTACTTAAATAAACTACAAAATAAACGGTGCAAAGATAAAGATACGTATGCCATTATTCGTTTATTTTAGTTCATCTTGAAGCAAATACAAAAATTGTAGTAAGAAACAATGCTAATTTCACGCTGTGCAGTGTAACTGTTCTGGTAACATAGCTTAGGGACAGATACTTTATCTACACCTGGAACACCAATAAATCACCGTTTCACGTTCCATGCAGCTCCGCCGTTGTGAGAGGTTATAAAGAAAGAAGACGAATTAGCTTGAGCCCATAAATATTTTATGGCAGAATTAATGTTTTTAGTCCGTGGGTCGCGGTAACACATCCCAGTATTTTATCTCTTTAACAGTGCCATGCCAGGAAACCGGGACAAATAGGGCTTTAAACTATAATTTTATAAAACGATGGCCGTATTATGGGATATAATACTGTGCAGATTTGTGTAAAAGTTACAACGCTTCGGAGGAGCATAATCCCTCCATCTTCAGGCTAATTTTTTTTATCAGGTGTGCTATTATTGCGTAAAGAACTGCTTGCGTGTGGTTCTTAATTTTAGTTAAAAATTAGTTTGTATTGTGTGCATGTGAGTTTTGTTTTGTTTAATGACATTGTTTCAGCCAGTGAAGTTATATGTAGTATAATATAATGGGAGAATTGTCATAAATGATGACTATATAATAGGTACTGTTTTAAGATACTCTTCCCATATTCGGTGGACAGAGTAGAAATATTAGATTCTCAGGATATTGCTCGAGAGTGTAACCAGAGTTTCTTCGGAATACCTCGTACAAAAACTGAAAGCTTAACAAGATAAATTTCTGGTCATTGTGACATAAGCACATATGAATAACATGCGTGTAGGTCAACAACGTACGTACGAGCACGTAAGTACGTATATTTGTATATGTGTGTGTGTGTGTATGTATGTATGTATGTAATGCAATGTAGTGTATTGATTCATGCATATATATATATATATATATATATTTGTGATTGTACATATATGTACTTTTGTGTGTAATGTCTGTAAAAGGTAAAGACTGCTATGCCATACCAAGTAGGTACTGACGAAATGTAGATATATATCTCTACCTATACTCAACTTCGGTACTAGAGGGGGTGGGTGGTCATCACCGCGCCCCGGCCGCTTTACCCGCGGGAAGAGGCCTGATACAGTATATTAGATGGTCCTTGGGCCCGGTCGAGATAAGTCTGGAAAATCTCGCACCAACCAGATTTCGATCCCCAGAACGTCCAGGCCGTAGCGAGTCGCTATGTCGACTCAGCTGTCCCGACCCGGCTGTCTCGGTGATGTATGTAATTTGCGTAATGTAATATACACGTGTATATGTGTATGTGTGTCTGTGTCTGTGTATGTATGCACATGTGTAAGTTTCGTTCAGATTACTAACTGCAGAAATCAGTATCCTTCTTAGATAATATATATTTCGCGAAGAATATTTTAAGATATGTTAATATTATTTTAATATTCCACTATTGACACCTAGGCCTTCCAGGTGGTCCGTTTCTTTCATGTTTTCTAACCAAAAATTGTGTGTACTGATCTAATAAGTACCCTAATGAATCAGGCAGTTGTACATGTAACCTTTATGTTCTAATGTTCTAAAAATTATTTAATTCTTGTACTGTGTGGTTACTGTCCTAATGTGGAGGTAGTACTGCAGATCGGAGGTCTGGGCTGTCTTGCTCGAATCTCGAAAGGAAAGCCAACTGTCATGTCCGTGGTTTTGATTGATTTCCCGGGTGTCTGAAGCCAAGAGGTAGAATAGTGACACCGTCAGTAGCCTCCACCTCTACCTTCCACGCTTTTTGAGACTCGTCATAATCACGCTACATTTTAACACTACACAACCAAATTAAACGGTAAAAGAAAAATAAACCGATAATTTTTTTTCCCCAAACCATAATATATTTACACACACCGTTGCGAAGTATTTACTCTTTTGTTATTTAAAGACACGTCTGTTTTTTTTCTTAAGATCTGTGCCAGCGTTCACGTAACTTCATGGAAATAACAAATTGGAAAGAGTGTAATATGGTTTTCTTAGGAAATTGGTCTTGACATCGACAGTAGATTCGCAAGGGCAAGGCTGAAGTTCACACGATAATTACAAACAAGAGATTTATTGCAGTTGCAACACATTTGGCTGAAGTGCATTCTTGTGTTGTGTGTGACTAGCCTTGTGCTTAAATCTGACTTCAGACTTGTTGTAAACTGAACATCTAATGAAAGGCTACCGGTGGGAAGGAAGGTAACAGCTTTCGTTGTGGAGCTTGGGAAGTAATAATTGTGAAGCATGTGGATCGTGTATGTAAACAAGAAGTAGTCGAGAGAAGACTAGCTTAACGTGTTTGTTCTGCGGACGGAAGAACAGCACAGCACTGTGGGGTATCAGCGACAACGGTAAAAAACATCAGAAGGGAGAACAAACGGAGGAATTAAGGAAGCGGTTTGAACTCTCCGGGAAAAAAAGATGACTGTAAATTCTGAACGAGTTGCTGGCGACTTTGATTTGCGCGTGGTCGAAAGGACACACGTATAGTTTATGTTGAGCAGATAGTTGTTCCTTCATTGTTCTGACACAATTTGAGAAAACTGCTTTTTATGTTTTCATGGTGACCATGAATTGTGACGTTGAAGAACATTCAGTGTACTCGGTAAGAAGTTCTAAAAAGTGGAAATAAATTGTTCTTTAAGTTGACAATTTTAAATACGAAATATGGTAAGCTGAAAAGGCAAAACGTTACTTAAATAGAGCGTAACTAAAATGCTTGTGGTAATACCGACAGAAGGTGGAGTTTCGTATTTTGTACTCATTTCCGAAGCGTCTTGCGGGGTTAAGAAATGGAAGAAGAAAAGGGAGTGGCAAATTGTAGTCACGGTAAATATAGGGAAAATAACAAATCTGAATAGACGAGAATTATTGTTAGATATAATTGTAGGTGAATGGATGATAATAACACTGATTTTAAGGACGTAGTTTATCGTTGTATGTTAGGTTCTCGAAAAGTGTTTTACTTCCGTCCGTCCGTCTGTCCGTCCGTCTTTCTGCCTGTCCGTCTGTCTGTCCGTCTGCCTGTCTGTCCGTACGCCCGTCTGTCCGTACTTCCGTCCGTCTCTCCGTCTGGCCGTCCGTCCGTCTGGCCGTCCGTCCGTCTGTCTGTCCGTCTGTCCGTCTGTCCGTCCGCCCGTCCGTCCGTCTGACTCTCCGTCCGTCCGTCCTTCCCTCCGTCCGTCCGTTCGTCTGTCTGTCTCTCTGTCTGTACGTCTCTCCGTCCGTCCATCAGCCTGCATGTCCGTCCGTCGACCTGTATGTCCGTTCGTCCATCCATCTATCTATGTGGTTGATCTGGCTCATAATATGGAAATTTTGTGGGTTTTTGTGCATATTAAGAGCTTTCAGGTTCCATAAAATACGGGGATTTTTTGACTGGGGTCCGGTTAGCTGCTCAGGAAATACTCTGTTCCGGAAGTTACATAGACGTGTCCATGCATACATTGATTCAGGTGGAAGATGTTTGAGCGATTGTGAATTGTGACCTGATGATTAATAAGAATTCAAGAGTTATTAAATTAGGAACCTGCACGGTAAATGTGTTATATCAGGTGTTTGTCAATTATTACATATTTGAGGTTCGTATTATTGAATGTATTCTTTCAGTTAAACTCAAGAGCCACTGATTTCCGGACACATTTTTATTTGCAGTTTTCATTTGTTTGATGCATTTTAGATGAATCCTGTGCATGTATATAGTACTGAAAGTGCTAACGGACCAGCCAGTATTTCTCAGTACATTCGTTATTTTAGTTTACACATAGAACCTTATTGCACTCAGTTTTTGGATAGAGTTTGAAGGGACCGTGAAGCATGGCGTGTTGTTTGGCTGCTTCAAAACTTGCCCTCCTGGCGCCATTGCTACAATTTCACTCCACTTTTGACAGCTCTTGCTGCCAAGTTCTGAAAATAACCCCCGTCATGGTATACGCTCTAGAGATGAACGTCATTTTTGCTTCCGAATGACATGAGCGGTCCAGGATAAATCTTTTATTTCACTGGCTCTTCTCTGGCATCAACAATTGGAAATATCAGGCTGGGTTTCAGCAGCATCGTGGGACAGCCTTCAGAGAAAAAAACAAATGACTTGGATTTAGTAATGAAACAGCTGCCCGACTGGCCCTGCGCCGACTCCAGGGCATTTGGGATTTATTTCTGAATATTTTGCATGGGTACATTATTAACGCCTTATTCAGTGGTATACACCATTTTACCTCTTTCTTAGATGCTATCCTCAAATATTCTCCATTATTCAATACGCTATTAAAATATATTATGTTGTTTCAAAGAATGTTATAAGTAAATACATTATGTTTTTTAAAGAATGTTATAAGTAAATACATTATGTTGTTTTAAAGAATGTTATATGTAAATATATTATATTGTTTCAAAGAATGTTATAAGTAAATACATTATGTTTTTTAAAGAATGTTATAAGTAAATATAAGTAGTCTTTATTTACTTAAACATGCTCGGTGTCAAAATGTAATATGAACACCAGTTATTCTACATAGTTGAAAATAAAGATCTAGAAAGACAGGAAAAACGGAACAAAATAAATATCAGGAGAATGGTCACAACAGTGGTGATGATGTGATGAGGATGATGACGATAATGATAATGATGCAGTAATTAAAGTCTTGTGACAGTGATTCCGACACTTCTGGTTACATAAACGAAGGAATGATGCTGACTGTGTAATATATGCAATTAATTATAGTGTGTTTCAGTATGGCTGCGACTCACGTTTCACAGTCTAATATTTTTGTTGCACACAGGCCGCTGGAAAAAGTGTTGTTTATGCGTAAAGATTCAGTTTATTTGCTCCTAAGTAAAAAAAAACATTTATTTCAAAATGCTTTGCAGCCACACAGTCTTTAAAGTATCTCAAGGATCTTAGCCCATATGTTAGCAATATTATCTACGGACAACGGTTATTTGTCGCAAATTGGTGGGGCGAATTTGTAGAATATACAGGAAACGATGTGGAAGAAAGCGTTATTTCCTGCTAGCGTGCCAGGGCGAGAAACGTGTCCTGAGATTTGAGATATGGCGTTCTCCAACACGTGGTCGCCAGCAACCTTGATCCTTGACGAGACACCGATGCAGTCGCATTTGTACTCAACGTGCAAATTTTCAACCTTCACAAGTGGATTACCACCTCTGTAAAGTTGATTAGGTTCAGTCCTCAGCGTGAGAGAACTTTGACCACGGACACACTTCGAACTTCCGTTGAGGAACCCCTGAAGACTGTCAGGAATTGGCCCACAAGTACACTAGGTAGTAGCTGAGGAGCCCCGTGAGGGAAATTAAGCCCCCAATGCACAATAAACGAGAAAGTGGGGGAGCCCAGGGTAGTGACATATATTGCTCATACCTACACTTGGAATAGTGTTTGAGGAGTCCCTGGACCAATCAGTGCTAATCCTGGGGTCTTATCGCACAAATTGAATATTATGTGCATACATTATTTGTGTATCATATAAACTTCTTGGAAATCGGAGTCCTCATTGCAATAGAGATCGGTTACTTGTTTCAAAATTGTGTTTACAGTGTGCCATTTCGGAGAAACAAGGTACCTGTCATGGAAGCATATGTGGACGCCGTGTGCCTAATTTCGAATTAGCAGAAACGAATAACCTTTTCCTGGATTACCTGTCCGAGAGAACACTTTTCATATTTACCTTTCTTTCTATGACACCCCATTATGTGACATCATGAGGACATGCTAAGTGACTGTTAAAGACGTACTACTCAACTTCTCACAATTTACGTTACAAGTAACAACTATTAATGCAGAATTCATGAAGTAAAATGATTTTAAAATATTTTAAAATAATATTAATGATTTTCAAGCTCATACAAAATTTTCTATGCATGCTGGACAGCTAAGAAACGCGTATGAGGATAATGTAAGAATTGGTTCCGACACTAAAGATGATCTAGTGTTAGTCAATGGTCCTTGTTAGATGGCAATACACGCTAGTTGATAATAGGAAATGTGCAGATATCTCAGTGTAATATTGAATGGAAATATTGTGTGGATAATACAAATAGAAATGATCAAAGTCAAGGTCTACGGGACTTTTATTAGCGTGTACTCCGTCTTTACAAATGGGCGACTAAGCGCAACCATTACATGGAGTCTCATTATGTAATAACTTACGCCTGCCTCCGCTTGGGAATTTCTTTTTACATTTCTGCACGTGCAAAACAATTTTCTCCGCACAATTGGCAACTTTCTAAGTCGCAAAATGCTTGTTTTTTTCAACGTCCATTAATATTTTGCGGGCTGAGAGCAGAAAATTCGCCAAATAACAAAAATAAATATTTCGCAACATGGGACAAGGAGCTTGACACAGGAAACGTAGAAACTCAAACTTAGTGGCGCGTTATGATCTATATCGTTCATAAGAAACTACCAAGTCCTCAGCTAGTCAAAAATTCCCCGCATTTTTTGGAACCCGACGGTTCATTACCACCTTTACAATCCAATCTATGCCTCCCCCATCTCACTTATTGATGATCCATTTTAATCTTATCTTTTCATCTGCGCTAGGTCACACACATATATACATGATATACGTACATAATTGTAATGATGTAAATACGTACTGGTGTAAGACAGTGGGACTTCTGGCAGACTACTAACCCGCTCTCTTGTACGGTGAAAGCTCAAAGGCTCTACAACAGCAAATTCTAAGATCTCAGACAGTTATAGAATCATGACCCGCAAGTGGAGTAGGATTAAGGATCTCACTTTTTTAGGAAACAAGAAACGGAACACTACTCCAAAGCTCTAGACTGGCTCCGGGACACACCTAGCCTCCTATCCATTGGGTCCCGGTTTTTTTATAAGGGGAAAAGCGGCCGGGGCGTGAATTTGACCATTTACTACCGTCTAGTGACGAGCTAAAAATGAGTAGAGCTGTGCTTCTGCTTCTCACATGCGCCTTCATGGCGTGGATATGGACAGTTTTTCCTTTGTTCACAGTTTTCTCTGACTCCTTTATTTGCGTCTGTGATCCGCCACTCTGTAGCTTGCCAGCAGCATGGGGAAACACATCTCTGCCGTTCTGACTGCTGTTTTTCTCTGTCAATAGCCCCACTCCAATTCCATATAGCACCGTCAAAAACGTTGCGAGTATCTCGTTATAAATCATTACCTTCTTCCAGTTAGTTAACGATCTTTTCATCTCATTTGTCTTACGCAAATTTTAGCGTTGAAACCGATTTGTTTTTAAATAAAAATTCAATTATCCATTTGTCCGTGTGAACCAGTCAGAAGCATTTGTAAATTTGAATATCTGTATACGTGTCTTTCTTTCCACGGCTGTGTGTCTCTCTTCTTCTTTATGTTGTCTTCCAACTAACAAATGTCTTGCTCTCAACAAGAGAGAGCAGACTTTCTTAGAGAGAAATTTCTTTCAAGTAGAGCAATGCATTCCTATATTATGATATACTTCGAAACCAGCCAAATTCTGGAACTACCTTCATGATGACACCCATACGTACGCAACTTCTACTTTCTTCGTCGTGTTATGCGCTGAGAGATTACATCACTCTTGATGTGTAAATGGATATGAAAAATAAATGGGTTGTGTTTGAAACGTAGTAGATAAATGTACGTATTTTAGGGTAGGAATGCAGTACTGACGAGAGGAAATATTTTGATGTGTTCAGTCTTCTCAGATACGACGCCTTGTATTGTTACCAGAAGACAGACTAGATTTTAAATAAATTTTAGTACCTATATACCTACATACACGTTGTCACATCCCAGATGACTGGAATTATCATCAACCCTTCTGTAAGAATCTCAGATCTCTCGGTGGAAATATCTGGTCATAAAATGTTCTGTTAAGTTAAGTGTATGCAGAAATTTTGTACTGTGATATGTGTGTTGACTGCAGTATGAATTTTGTATATTGATATAATTAAAGGCGAACGTGGGTCACGATATGAAACGTACTGTCCTAATTAATCCGTGACTTGAATAATTGTTTGCAAATTTAGTTGATATGTTTGTGCCGGTGGTGTGGAAATGATAAACCTTAGCTAAATGTTTTGAATTCAGGTCATGCTTTTCATGCTGACGATATTTATGAAATTTTAAGAAATACTTATATCGGTATTTAACCAATTTGATGCACAAAATTTGTTTCACAGTAAGTTTTATTTCATGCCTCTACATATTTCGAGCACACGTGCTCATTATCAGGAGGTCAAAATTGCATTACACAGCGTCTGGTATCATCACACCTATA
>Ga0136643_10007837_pt1 | contig 15509 bp, 8 predicted proteins | sample TergutLab28metaG_FD_96883 | JGI IMG/M metagenome (GOLD analysis project Ga0136643, IMG submission 96883) | Labiotermes labralis P1 segment gut microbial communities from Petit-Saut dam, French Guiana - Lab288 P1 (version 3) (version 3) | ecosystem: Host-associated > Arthropoda: Insects >... | reverse complement strand
GACCCTGGAGTCGACTCAGCCTCTAACAGAAATGAGTACCAGGAATACTTCCTGATGGTAAAGGCGGCCGGTGCGTAAGGCTGAACACCTTACTACCTTCATGTGCCAATTGTTTTGAAATCTGGTAGCCTCAGCCTCCTGGAAACCTCAGGACCTGTCCAGATCTGTAAGGGATTGCTTTACCTTTACTTTATCTCATTAATTCTAGACGACGCTGAACATAATTTCCTCTTAATTAATTATCCCACCTTGTCAGGCGAGGAAACCTAACATTCCAACCGATGAATGACCAGAGTTCTTAACGACAGTTCACGTATCAATCAGGTTGCATTATTGCGAGTTCTCAGGTTTTCTCAATGGTGTCGCTTAACATTCCGTTTTTCTGCGATATGAGGTTGTATCAGTGCCAAATGGATCCGAATGTTTCGAATAAAGGGTTTTCCTTCATCTTGAAGTTTGGAGAAATCCTGAAAGACTGATATCTGAAGACAAAGAAGTACATTCCTTCCACCAGTCGAAATCTAATTCCCCGAGAAACTAAGTCACATCCTAGAAGAACTAAATTATCAAATCAGTTTTTATTCGTCAGCCTATCTTTAATTAGATGGGGGAAAAATTGCCTTAAGTCATCAGTTAGTATAAAATAATGTCAGTAAATAGCCGCAAGATGCTTGCAGTAAATTAATTTGGCCACCATGTTGAATTATTATGATATAATTCAAAGACTGATGTGACAATCAGCACCAACGTTGCGGAGGAACGTGCTACCTTCACTTTCGAGGTACAATAAACCTTGTTTCTGTAATGAATTTGGAGTTTGCTGGTTCCACAAAAACATTGGTATCTATTATACCACATAAAAAATGAAATGCAAATTTTCTAAATTAGTATCTTAATTTTTATTTTTTATATCTTCTACTTTTTCTAACCCGAGGGTTCATCTTCAGGAAGACGGTTGTGTATGCAGTTATAGTAAAAAGGTAAAAGTAAAGTGATCTCGTTACAGGCCCGGTGTGGCCCAGAGGGTCGGTAGAGGTATAGCTCTACTCTTCCATGACTACGGCACTAGAAGGGGGTGAGTGTTCAGCAGCACGCCCCGGCTGCAATTTAACCCCGGGAAAGACCCGGTACCCATTTTACAGGAGGCTGGGTGGGCCTCAGGGTCGGTCTGGACGGACGGAAAATCTCGTCCCCACCGGGATTCGATCCCGGACCGTCGAGCCCGTAGTCCGACTAAGCTACCTGGCCCACATATGCAGTTATAGCATGGTATAAAAACATACCATAACTGTATATACAACCGTCTTCCTGAAGATGAACCATCGGTTTCGAAACATGCGAAGACATAAAAATTAAAAATTAAAATATTAATTTAGAACGTGTACATTTCTTTGCCTTATGATGTACAATTGTACTACAATACACGGTGCAAACAACATAAAATTGGTATCTACCAAATTATGCACTTTAATATTCAATGTCTCAGATATGAGGGAAAAAGTCTGGAGTTTTTCAACACCACATTTTTCCTATCTGTCTGCTCCTCATTCTATTCATTTTAACTGGATCAATTAATCACCATCTGGTGAGGTTTTAGTAATAGATTATCCCTTTCTCTTGTAGCTAGGCGTAGTTAGAACTATATTACATTATTAAGATGGAAAGTACACAAGTTGGACATGAGGTGTGGAGTGGATTCAAGTGGCTGTGTTTAAGGAACAGGCTTGAGAAAATGTCAGATGTGCTTACATTCTCTTCATATTGTTTCTGTTTATTCCCCGATGGGTTAGGAAGAACACAGGAATTAATAAATGCAAAATTAAAGACTGGAACAGAGGACAAGAAACGGAACTGAGTGGGAGAAGTGCTTTAAGGAGGAGAAAGACCGCATTGGGCTGTTAGTACTATGTAAGATGAAGAGGAAGAAGAAAACGGTTACGAAGGGCTGACCAAATGTATCTTTTGAAAGAAAATATAAATGGGGAGATGAAATAGTTCTGAACCAGAAACATTAGAGCACAGAATGATGGATTTCCTTAGTTATGATATTCACTTTGCGAAATATTGCGATATGGTGAATATTGAAATAATTAATAAGGAAGAATATGTCCCTGTGGTTATATTGAGTTCTGTTAACAAATACCAATACAACATTAGTCAAAATTTTAAGGACAAAATTGGTGAAACGAAAGTTGCTAAGGCACAGGAACTATTGGAGCTGCAGTGAGGTATTGTGAAGGCGCTGGTTATTTGTACGGCTTGCTGATTCTGTTTTTATCGGTCATTAATCTGTTGACACAAGACTTTAATAAATAAGAACTGAATTGAATTTTGCCACACTCTGTAACTGTGTGCTGGTTGCGATGTCCACAACAAATATCCATTTTGTCCCTAAACATCCTGAACCGGATGGTCTTTGTAATGGACCCAGACTGTGTTCTTTCTGAGGTAGAATCTGAAGCTGTACATACACACAGTTTAGATAAATGTCCGTCTTGAGAGGGTTAAATATTTGTTCTTTCTGATTTGGATCCCTAATCTAGTTTCGAACACACCTATTGTTGACCTAACGTGGATGCAAATGAAATATAAGCTCTTTCGGTGCTTTTTATTTTCAATTGGCCTCTTGGTCTGATGTAGCCCCGGGAATTAAAACCATGCTACCGTATAAAAATGTAGAAGAGGGATATTCGGGGAGGCTATGCCAGAATGGGCACGTTTTATTGAATACAATAAAGGTCGCATTACACAACTTAAACCCATTCGCTCGAAAGCAGCTTTGCTCATTCATTAATATGAATGCTATGGTTCGCATAAAGCGGTTTTCAATTAAAAGACTCGCGCTCAGGCTCGGTTCACATTCTCTGGTTGGACGTATCACACACGGCGAGCCTCGTCCCGCGAAGACATTGATGGGCACCAGAGCATGTGACCTGCAGCAAATAGCCGGCCAATCCTGGTGCTGTGGAAGTGTTGGTATGTAACAGGGGCCAACGACGCCTTCATGCTGGCTGAGTTTACAGGAAGTAGGCAGATCTGTGTACAGCGAATTGTGTACATATGCAAAGCTATAAGTATCATGCGGTTCAGCTTGAGGGTCTAATATGTGTATTATATTGAGCCTGCATCCTCTAATTTTTAGCGGTTTGACCATCGAGCAATTTGTTTATTCTTTCGAAAATATATCTTGTTGTAGTTCATAACTAAATAATAAACAGGATCTCAGTCAACAGTCTTCTATTGTAAAACTCACATTTGTGTGTATAAAATAAGATAATTTATTGATTTAAAAAAATCTTAAATGTTATCTTTTTAATATAATTTTAAAGTTAAAACACAAGGATTTGACTAATTTTATGATATTCCTAAATACGAAAATTTTTAATGTGCTTATAATACTATAACTTCCGTACTTTCTGGCACTATACAATGAAGGTGTATGAGATATTTTTTTAAAGATAATATACTTGTAGAAGATAAAGATGTAAGAAAGAGTTTTCTTTCATAAGAATGACTATTCAAGGTATCCTGTTTGGCTGTCTTCCATTTTTTTAAATGCACATTATAATGACCCTTAGGATTGAAATATGTAGCATTTTACAAGGGCAAATATTTTGTTTATAACAAAATAAAGTAATGTCGAAAAAACTCGTCTGATTTAGATCAACTTGTACTTTGTACATAGTGCACGTTCTGAATCTAGTACAGTTTGCTATTTAGGGCGAACATTTTCTTACCATCGGTTTGTTAGTCATGCCTGACTGACGAATACAGCCACGAGAAAGTAAATTATCCGATCCTGCAAAAATCTGTGCAGCGTAGGAAGAACCATTCGCTGACTCAAATTTGGAAAGGGGGTCACAACACCTAATGCCTGCCACCACGATTCGGATGCAGATCGCCATGATTAACCTTACATTGTTGTACTTACGGTGCTCTGTATATTGATTGCGATACGTGTTCGACTATCTGCGGCTCGAATCCTCTTAGGTGAAAAATATTTTTCTCTCCTCCAAAATTCGAGACCAAAACTGGGACCCATCCAGTCTCCTATTTCAGGGGTACCTGTGTGGTTTTGGGGGAGGGGTTAAGTGGTTGAGGTGTTATGTTGACTACTCACCTGCATCTAGTATAGAGGGTAAGAATGAGTGGAACTATAACTCCCCCCCCCCCCCACATCCCCTTTCAAAGGGTTAACGGGGACATCTTTACCTTTTATATCGTTATAGACTATGTGTAACAGATGGGTTAGTAATTTGTTGACAGACACTTTTGTCTTTGATTTAGATATCAGTCATTAAGTTAGCTACATATAAGGTTTGTATTTTTATCGTACGTATGTGTTTGGAATGGTACATGCGCCGGCTTATGCTTCTTGTGACCATTGATACAGCTGACGTCGTCACAGTTAGTTTAAGCTCTGCCACGATAAGCTGCACTCTCAAAAATTTTTTAAATTCGATTTATGAATTTGACATTCAGAGGACCATGCATCATGTTATATTGTTATAATTAAACCAACGAGATGTACTAATTCCTCAAATTTATTTTAGGAAAAAAACTCTACATGTTTCGGACAATTTCTCTGTCCATTACTGTACACACAGCAATACATACAGGTTATGCTGACTGCTTGCTAGCAAGCAGTCAGCATAACCTGTATGACATATATCTATTGCTGTGTGTACAATACTAGACTCCTGATGATGGACAGAGCTACTGTCAGAAACATGTAGAGTTCTATTCCTAAAATAAATTTGAGAAATTAGTGCATCTCGTTAGTTTCATTATAAGAATCGACTTATGAAATCTGATTTAGGAACTTCGTGTGTTATGTTATGTGACGTGTTCAGAAAATAGGAATCCCTTCCTGAATTTATTTTGTTGTGGAATTTGCAATTAGGCCTGTACATTGACACCCGCACTGCAACTGTATGTCCTCTGAGTCTCAGAATGATGTTTGTAATTAATCAAATGTTCTGTCTTGGTATCTAATTTGCGGTATATACATGGCTGTATGTACACTGGAATGGGTGTACTCTAAATTACGTTAGACTTACTGCAAAACTACGAACCTTTAAGACTAACAAGACAAAATTGCATGCAAAGAGAAGATAAGAACGGTGTAAATTCAACGAATGTTTGCCACTGTTTGATTCAGGGTTATTTGTCTTCCATATCCTCTCTAAAAACACAAAGAATAAAATTATACAAATTACAATTTTGCCTCTTGAAACTGGGTGAGAAATCTGGTCACTTAATATTATAGGAGGAACATAGGCTGAGGATGTTGAGGGAAAGAGGTGCTGAGGAATATGGGAGGAGCAGCAGGAGCCTTCAGACGATTGTATGAGGATCCTAATGAGTTCTGTTCCTCGCTAAGTGTTAATAAGCAATCAAGCAAACGAGGAGGAGGCTGACGATGCTTGTGACACGCATGGGGATTGTATACGCATGTAGCGTTTTGGGAACTGTTGGAAAGAGACCACTAGGAAGACGCATGAGTAGATGGTAGTTAAGATAAAGGTAAATCAGTCCCATTAGAGGCCCGAGGTGGCCAGAAGTTTCCAGGAAGTTAAGGTTCCCAGGTTACGTGACAATGAACCATAATGGCGGTAAGGTTGTCAGCCTTACGCACCGGCCACTTTTACCCCCAGGAAATGCTCCTAATATTCATTTCTCTTAGAGGCTGTGTCGACCCCAGGGCCATGACACAAGAATCGAACCAGCGATCTTCCGATTTGTAGCACAGCACCTTAATCACTGTCCTACTGCGGTCCCCCTGAGTAGATGATAGGGATGATATTAAAATGGATCTGAGAGAAATAATTCTGGAGGGCGGGGATTGAATTGATCTAGCTAAGAATAGGGAAAAGTGGCGGACTGTTGTTCACACAGTTGAAATTTCGGGTTGTATCAAAAGCGGCGAATTTATCGAATAGATTAGAAACTATTAGCTTGTCAAGTACCGCTTTGCTGCTTAGTGTTAGCATTTTACACGCTGTTAACCTTTTAATTTATTTAAACTGAAGTCTAATTAAACATTCAGGTCTACCGCGCAGTAAACACTTTCTCTCGGATATTAAAACCAGTTAATTGATTGTGTTATGGATACAGTCTCTGTTTGTTCTGAGATTCATACAAATTACGTAAATACCCAGTTTGCTGACAGAAAGTAGAATCCTTGAATATCAAACCCGGCGGTAAATATACTAACCACTAAACTTTAACGGTTTAAAGTGGTATAAGTTAGTGGAAAATTCATTGGCTGAGATTTTAAAGACGTTACCAGTTTTGTAGGACAAAAATCCTGTCATTCGCAAATAATTTTCGTTTTATACATGCTCAGTGGGCAGCCCTGCTCACAGGCGAACAGGCGACGTAGCGACAGAAGAAGTAGGCCTGTGATTACCATCTATGAAGACGAGACACTCTACCCTATTAGACAGCCTGTTTTTTTTTGTTAAACTCTTTATTTATACTCTCGGTCTGTAGTAGGCCTTCAGTACATGTGTGGAGAAATGAGTACAACAGTCAGGTACAGAGACATGGTGAGGGGCATTCCAGTGAATACCCTCAGTTAACAGGAACTTTTAGGTTATGAATTTGTGAGGCAGATCAAACGTTGGGCAGATCAAACGGTGATTAGACAGCCTAATTTCGCTTTCGCCTTAGAGACACGATAGCCTGTGCCTGCAGTATAGAATTTAAATGACATCACTATATCGATTTTTTTAAATTTCATTTTTCAACAGAGTAAAATTAGACAAATTTCATACAGACTGTGACGGAATGGAGCAGAGTACGTGCTTAGTGTTAGAAATGGTGTATTCTGGTGTCATTAGAGCACTGAATGATGATTAGTTCTGTTAAGTGCTTTTCCAAATTTCGAACACGCTTTGCACCCAGTGCATAAACCTTCCTCTGCACAAATGTTGATAACCTGCCTACAGAAATGGTGAATATGTTGGACGTGTTGATATATTTTCCTTAATATGCCCGGGTAAATGTGGGAAGAAACATGTGTATTTAAAATAGAAGGATTATATAATACTAGGATATATCTGACTCTGAATAGGGACTGGTGGCGGTCTGTTATGAATTCAGTATTGGATATACCGTTTCCATAAAATGCAAAAAATTTTTTGACTGGATGGGGAAATGTTGGCTTCTGGAGAAGGGCGCTGCTTGATGGATTTAGTCAGTCAATATGGGGTTTCGGGCTTCATTTACCTGGCTTGCAACTAAGCTTAGTGCTAGTTTGCGGCACGATTGTAGACTTTCATATTTCGGGGTTTAGGAATGTTGAGTGGCCAACAGATTTTGAAGAAAGTGTTTGCTATTATTGCTGCTGCAGGTTGTGTGGCAATATTTTGTAATCTGGTTGTGATTTTGGATGTAGGAGGAATAAATCAGTCTCGGCCTGTCATTTTGTCATATCTTGGCTTCTGAGTGTAGACAAAACTCTAACGGTCCAAACCGTCTTCACTGCTGAAAATCTGATCACGTGCAATTAGAAGCAAGGTGAAATGAAGCCTGTCGCGTTATAGATCCCACTGTGGAGATTTTGAATAGGCAGAAGTACACGTTAACATGAACAGCATAAACGTATGCAATTTCGTGGCATAAACCTACCCAGTTTCGTGGCACGACACTCTGTATTCGCGACGAAACTGGAGTAAGCTCAACAGTTGACTGTAACAATATTAAACAGATGCTGAATGTTATAAATATAATACCGCGCAATGCAGTATCACAAAAGAGCGGGTAGATTACTCTGTTGGTGTAAGCAGTAGGTTGCTTTAGGCCCTGGGATATAATGCCGCCTCATCCTGACACACAGTGTGAGACACGCGAGTCACGTGACATTCTATGTTCTATGAGTGCACTCAACACAGCGAACAGTACACACACCATACCTATGATATGCTGCCACACCACCGTATAACATATAACGACGTAGTTTTTACCGAATTTCAACCTAAATATAACTTTAGCCAGGTTCTAGTGAAGGCTCCCTGGTGACGGTCGTAGACCGAAACATGTAGGAGCAAGTCAAAGTGATTTTTAGTGTAAATTTTAAAACTTCGTCAATTTTAATAATAAGTGCATTTGTTGGTGTAAGAACTTTATAGAGACAAAATGCAGGGTACAACGATAAAAATTTAAAAAATGACTTATTTATTCAGCCTAACACAACAAAAGTTTATTTTAATTCAGATTGTTACATTTATATTTGTGCTACTATTATAAAATTTGGAATTAATAGAAACCTTTGTTGTGTTAGATTGAATAAATGTAGTATAAATATAATATTTTGTAGATACATGTCCGTGTATTTTACTATAGTTTCCTGATAGTGGCCATAGAGACGTGTAGGGACTTAGATGATAAGTTTTTCAATTTTGTAAGTTTTGTAAAGGCTGAGGGAATTAGCGTGTCGTTGATCACATTAGTTACCGCGAGATGTTCCTGCTGATGAGGGTTTTCTGTAAGACGAAGCTGCTGTGTTCGGTGTCACGATAAGGGGGACACATCACTTTAATGGTTGTTGCTTGCATTGATGACAAATAATAGAACAACATGGACTGTGCTGTGCTAGTGAATAAGGAATTGTTACAGCAGTACACAATGGCCACAAAACAGTACCGTTTTGTGTAGGATTTTAAGAAGTGCCTCCCATTTATATTTAACTTTGAAGAATTGATTTTATCTTGACATAAATTTATTTTTGTGTTAAAAGTGTATACCGGATTGAATTAACTCTGCATGTATTTTTAATACAAAAAAAATTGTCAACCGAAAATTTTCCTCATACTTTATATATTTGTGTTTGATTAGTATTTCAAAAAAACACAGGGCATAACTTGTCTTCTTAAGTCAATAACATATCCATCTTTATCTGTGTATTCTTTCTGTGATGTTATGGCAAAATTTGTTACTGGTTTTTCGTATGGTTGTTTAGGTAAGCTATGTTTGAATTTATTGTATAGTCTGTTGATAATAAAAGTTTCGGTAGCAAAACACAAGAATATATGACCAAAATTCCGTGCTGTCAAGTTTATTGATACCGGTGTATGGTGCGGATTGTAGTGCCATATTGCTAGGTTACCTGCTAGCGTATTAACTTTTACAAGAGTTTGTAAAACGAATTAAAGGTTAATTAGCCCCAGCGGAAAGTAAGGTATTAGCTTTTAAAGCAATTGACCATCAAGCTTGTATGCAGCTACAACTCAGAGGTTCGCTGTCCGCGGATTAGAGCAAGAGCCAGTGAGTGGTAGCAGCTTTGCGATCGCAGCTCCATGAAGAAGCGCAGTGGCTTTCATATCGTTCTCGTGATCCACCGCACGGCTGCTGAAGTTGTGCAACAGCAGCATAAGGACGTTGCTAGTACTGATGATAAAATGCGTCCTTTTGAAAGCAGCTACATACGAGTCAGTAGCAATACTCGAGTGGCACTCACTGTTTCTTCATTTACTTTCTTCAAACACATTTATCGGTACAGTTTTGAACTACATTGTTAAAGTGCACTCCAATTACATCTATAAATATACCAGCAAATTACACTTTGTGAGAGAACTACCAATTATTTGTTCTAACCATTTAAAGGCGAAGAGTAGACTGATTTATTTAAAAGACACATTTCGTACCGGGCAGTAAACACTTCGCATCTCGGTTATAAAAAAATCTGTCTGGACAGGTGCAAAAAACGTCTCCCCACCGGGATTCGATCCTCGGACCGTCCAGCCTGTAGCGAGTCGCTATACAAACTGAGCTATCCGTACCCCTGCTTACAATAAGAAGGACATTCAAGACCATTACTTAACTTGCCGATAATAAGACAAATACTTAAATGAGATTAGTGAATTTGAAAATGTTTTGATCTTGCAGTTGACATATATTTAGAACTTATAACCAACAAATGCACGATATATTAATATTTATTTGTATCTAAGAAGCTCCGACGTGTTTCGATGCCTCAGTGTTTCGTCTTGAAGGAGTTCTTTTGTTATACCGACTTTTAAGTGTTTGTGAACTAATGGACTGTATTTTAACTGGCATGTAACTCTGGTATAACAGAAGAAATACCTGAAGATGATGCAAGGAGGCGTCGAGAAATGTACGAGTTTTTTTAAGAGACAATTATGTATTAAATTGTTGGTTATACGAGATAAGTGAAATATAAGATATCTTGCGATGAAGTATTACAACTATTTTCATAAATACAATAGCGTTAAAATGAATCAAGAAAATGGGCATTCAGTTTTGCCCGCCTGTATTTAATGTTTGGGATGGGTCACGTCTGTTTTGTTATTTCACTAATGGTCTTGAGTACCTTCTTGTTGAATTAAATGTTATCCCTCAAGATGGCCCATGGACCAAAACATGTTGAAATATTAGAGTAAATAATGTGTGAATTTTTACATAGTGTGACTTGTTGGTCGCATTGCTTCAGCATCAGTACACGTTACCGTATCTGATTTGACCGTCAGCGCATTGATGTGGGTAGGCAAATATTCATACTGCAACATTCAGATTGCATTAATACACATAATTCATACGTAAGAACCTACTAGTTGTTCAGCTGGTTGATGGTATCCCGCCTTTCGTTAGAACACAACAGGTTTCTGCTGATTTTAGAAGAAACCGCCACTGGACCCAATCCTGAACCAGCCGAATCAAGTCCACATCATCGAATTATTTCTCCTACATCATTTTAAATATTATCTACCCATTTATTTATACTTCCTACAACCAGTCATTTGTTTTAATATTCACGACAAAAATTCTTTAGTCACTTCTTGTCTCCAATAATTGTCGTATGTCCCGTCCATCTCATTCCCCTTTATTTTATCACCCTAATAATATTGGGTTAACAGTCGTGCGTTCTTCTCACGTGTCACGCATGGTTTGTATGCACGTACTGTGCGTATAAAACCGACATCCTTATTAATAGCGTTGAACAGATTTACTGTATCTTCGTATTTATGGTGGACCTATAGAAGTTGTGTTTTAGTTCAGCAGATTAACTGATGGGAAAAACAGAAACGGAAGAAAAGTATCAAACAACTATTCCACGGCGCAGAGTCCTTCTTGAGATGCTAAACTTCCTCAGCTGGTCAAGATATTCCTTGCATTTTGTGGAAAAAGAAGTTGTATTACCATGCGATTTGTTCTTATCCTGAACCAGATCAATCCAATTAACGTTCATATCCCATTTCTTGAAGATTCGTTTCTTCCCATCTATGTCTAGGCTTTCCAAGTCGTCTCTTGCCCTCACGTCTCGACACCAAAACGCTGTATGTCCTTTTCCTCTCTCCCATACACGTCACGAGCCCCAGCACAAAAGTGCGAGCTGTTCAAATGTACGCGAAATAAAAATGTCTTGCTCGTCTCTGCACATATTTCCTCTTTGAGGCTGAAGAGCAGAGTTTCATGATCTAGGTTATGGTATTTGAGTCGGCGTGAGTACAACAGAAGTTGGTCTAATTAGCACTGAGTTTTGTTCGTTCAGTGTGATAAGCCATACTAAAATGCAACTCAAATGCAACGTAAAAAGTTTGCCATAAATATTTGTCGTACAAATAAAATTGGTGCGTAGCAAAACTTGCAGATTTAATCAAACTTAATTATCAGACTTGGATCAGTTTTGGTTGGTAGAAGTGTTTAAAGAAGTAGAAGGGAAATGATGCATGATTCTGTGCGATCGGATTGGTTTTCCAGCAGCAGCAGGTATTTGCAATTTAACGTGGGGCAGAAGCTTTGAATGTCCCAGTTTAGCAAGAGAAGGGAAAACATTGAATGTAAAATGTATAACCCTGCGCTAAAACTATGGTTACGGTGAAATCACTACCAGTGATTGGAAAATCACAATCTTACCCGTGACTGGTCTGCTCAATAAGCAGGTATTCGAAATAACCAACACCGCTCCCTTAAACACATTTCCTTCCCAGCGAAACACGCATATTATGGGTTCACTAGGCTGGGCCGCGGAGTGTGCAGGGGACAGCCAGGACTTCAAATGTGCGCATGTGCACAGGGCTGTCACTGAACAGTACCCCTATATCACAGATGTCGTTTATATCTTTTTCCGTTTTCTACAGTCTGGGTAACTGGACTGATGTTTGCGGGATGCAGCGTAAAGTTCCACTAGTCTGGCCTGCCCAGCTCTGATGCCTTTTCGTGGCATAAGATTCATAACCGAACCGTCGTCTGAGTTACCAATTAATATTCTTACGTTATACCCCAGTTCCGTGATTAAAACTTTTCTCCACATAGTGATGAGAGTTTAATTGCACATCCTTAATCCCATAAACTGCCCGCGACAGAGTAATTACTGTCTCGCATCGCGTACTCAGTGACTTTCAGTTCCATGTGTATTTTTTCTTTATAGATAATTCTATCATTCGGAAAACTTCTGTAACGCAAAACTAACGTAACAGATAGGCATAAGAATATGTTCCTGCTGTTAACAGCAACCATTCAACCTCAAGTTTTTAGAAAAGTATGTTTCGAATTTGAATACATTTTTGAGTTGCATACGACGTGAAACATCTTCCATCTTCTGAAAAAAAACATCATTACTACTGTAATTATGGTCATGGATAAGACGGACTGCTAATGGGGTTTCCACTATAGCTCTCAATTTCAGCTGCCATGTAGCAGTGAAATCGAAAACTGCATTACCCAACACCGTTCTAGTTTGGTAATGATCAAACTTATGCCAAATCATTGTCCAAAATTGTTTGATATTAGAAATGTCACGGATAACTCTGGAATCGTAGAGAAAACAGTTATCTAATAACTGGTTCAAATTTGAAGGGTCAGTTTCTTGGAAATTTTGTTTATTTTTACAAAAATATTCCTTTCAGTTAAAAAAAAACACAAATTATCATGGTTACACCGTGCATCGACGAAAATAAGTGCTTTATTGTCCAACTAATGCACTGAAATATATAAAATCGTTGAAATATTTAAAACAATTAAACTTATAAAAGCTGCTCTAACATGTTTCGGTTCACGTAGGAACCATTATCAGGGAGCAACGAACAGTACTTGGCTAAAATTACAAATCTTGTTCAACTGTGCGTGTCGGAACAGACGTTGTCAGTGTTATGGAGGCATATGCAGCCATAACACTTTTCCATGCTAAAGTCTCACGCAACATAACAAAAGACACACACCCATAGTCAGGCGCATTCTCAGCAACGTTCACTAACACAATAAGACATGCTGCCACAGCACCCTGTTAATATAAGGGAATTAATCAGTGAATGTTTTTAAAATGTGACTTCAGCAAGGAACAGTGTAGCTCCCTGAGGATAATCTTAGGATCGAAACATGTTGGAGCGATTTTAAGTGTTTTAATGTGAAATTTTATGTATGTATGTTAGTTGGTGTGCTGATTAAATGACACTACGAAATGCATGGTGCAACGACAAAGATAAAAATATTAATTTATGTTTGACATGGGGCCGCAGTGTTTTTGTGAATGTAAATATAATTTTAAAATATTTTTTTTTTTAGATTAACCTTACGCTCCGGAGAGTTAAACTGTGTAGCCCTTATGGTTCAAATACTGGCTATTTTTTTTAAGCACTACTCCAATAAAAATATGGAGATATTTGGTCACACGTTCGTAAGTTTATCATAGACCACTCTTGCTCTAAAATGAGTCTGCACCCTCAACAGAGCAACAGATGATAAGCCCATACAGAACACAGGCTTAATAGCCAGACTTGTGTTCATTCATTTCAGCAATTATTCAAGTCCTAGCTTGGTTAATAAGCTACGTGTCCAGCCTGCAGACGCTATAAGCTTCACTTTCATTGAAATACTTGACTTTTCCCGGTACGGTCATATATATATATATATATATACATAGCTCTTTATGCTACTTCATATCCGTTTTTTCCTGTGGTTTCAGAATTTATCGTGGTTGTTATAAAATACAAATTGCCAAAGACCGTCTATATAGAGAATCTTTTAGATCATGGGTTTGAATCCTGCTTTGTTCAAATACTGATCAACAGTAGAGACGGCTGAAGTGTTGAAGATTCAAGTCTTCCGCGATGTTACGCCGTGTAGGTTGGTAAATATTGAGCAAGGTTTTGGCGGACGGTAGCAACTGAAACGGCCTAACATGACATGACTGTTGTGAACGCCTGAAGTCTGTCAGCTGAAGTGTTTCTTGGTCTTCTGTATGTCTCTGTTTGTACACACTCGTCAAAAAAAAAATACTGAACTTTAAAATTTGTGATTGCTAAAATATATAACTTATAACAATTTGTAGAATTTTCTATCGTCTAACTGAATACAAAATTTCACATGCTTGACTTGGTGGTTTATTGCTTACTATTATGAAATGGAAACTGAATTAAAACTTGCGCATTGTCGCGAACTCCATGGAGCAGAATTCTTTCTGAGAAGCTAACAGGTCCTCAGCTAGTCAAGAACCCCGCATTTTATGGAACCCGAAGGTTCATTACTGCATTCACAAGCGCCCGTTACCTCCCTATCCTAAGCCAGATCAATCCAGTCTATACCCCCTTCCCACTTCTTGAAGACCCATTTAATATTATCCCCTCGTCTACCCATGGGTCTTCAAAGTGGTCTCTTTCCCTCACGTTTCCCCACCAAATCCCTGTAAAAACCTCTCATCTCCCTCATACATGCTACATGCCCCGCCCATCCTATGTTTCTTGATTTGGTCACTCGAATAATATTTTGTGAGGTTTACAGATCTTTAGTGGTGGTTACGAAGCCGATGTTTTCCGTTCCACAGAAAAGAACTCTTATCTGTTGAAGAATATTTTCCAATGGTCTCTTACTTTAGATCGTACCAAGCTGACTTCCACCTCATACGTTTGCGCGTCTGCCGTGTTGTTAATCTTAATTGTAGAATATTAAAATTTCCATATTTGGATGGCATCAGGTTCTTTCTAAACTTTGTGAAAATTGTTTGCACCCGTGTGAAACATTCGCATGTATAGAATATTTAATAAGCAAAAATTACATCTTAATCTTAGTAGACATTCAAAATTGTACTTACTAATTCTTGATGCTGGATATTTTCTTTCGGAGATGAAGAGATCATAAGCAATTACTTACTTACTTACTCCATGGTGCAGAGTCCTTCTTGAGAAACTAACTGGTTTGCTGCTAGTCAAGAAATTCCCCGCATTTCATGGAACCCGTAGGTTCATTACCGCACTCACAAGCGTCCGCCAACTGTCCCTATCCTGGGCCAACCCAATCCAGTCCACAGACCCATATCCCACCTCCTGGAGATCCATCCTATTATTATCCACCCATCTATGCCTAGGTCTCCCCAGTGGTCTCTTTCCTTCCGGTTTCCCCACCAAGACCCTATACACCCCCCTCTCCTCCCCCATACGTGCCACATGCCCGGCCCATCTCATTCTTCTCGATTTTATCACCCGCACAATATTGGGTGAGGAGTACAGATCACTTAGCTCCTCGTTATGCAGTCTCCTCCATTCCCCCGT
>Ga0136643_10007836_pt1 | contig 15509 bp, 8 predicted proteins | sample TergutLab28metaG_FD_96883 | JGI IMG/M metagenome (GOLD analysis project Ga0136643, IMG submission 96883) | Labiotermes labralis P1 segment gut microbial communities from Petit-Saut dam, French Guiana - Lab288 P1 (version 3) (version 3) | ecosystem: Host-associated > Arthropoda: Insects >... | reverse complement strand
TTTTGGCGCCGGAATTATTTTTTTTAATTTTAGCACACCTGTATATAAAATGTGAATAATACAGGAACCAAATATGTTAGAATTATGAAACAAACTGCATTTTGAAGAGAAAGAAACGGAGAGTATATACCACGTTTAAAATATTCAGTACATATATTTGTTGAATAAATATATAAAATGCAACTTTAGAGGTTAACGGTGTGGTACGACCACTATAGTTGACATTAGGCGTCAAAATGTTAAGTAGATTTAAGGTTTTGGTCATTACTCACAGTCCTGGTGCTTGTTATTTCCGCAATCACGCATGCTTGAGAGTGAGGGACCAAATCAGAGGTGATCTGGGGCGTCCATTCAGTGATACTAAACCGGAAGTACTTGGAGATAGTAACTGAAACGCCTACAAGCCATTCAGCTGTTCAGATCAGAATGTGTTATTGTATGCAACTTGCCCAACCACCAATCATTTATAGCACGGTAGTTACTGCACATAACACATTCAACATCCTACACACAAGTTTTACTTTACCCAGTGTAACAGGCTCAGTACAACTCGCAGGATAACCAGCGATTATCCTCTAAAGTAACAATTACCAACTGATCTTTGTAATAGAGACGCAGTGTGTTTACTATGCGGTAAGATACGAATTTCTGAACACATTAAGTTCACGAAATGAAGTGTGAGACCAAATAGATGCAATAGATATGATTTACTAATAATCCATTAGTTCAACATGTTCCGGGCATCATTATGCCTATCTTCAGGAACGTTAGTCCGTATATTACTGCATATGGTTTTCAGCAATTGATGTGCTGGCTGGTGTCTTGGGAAGCAGGGCAGCAGGCCGTGTGCACTGTGTGTACACGTCACCAGCCAGCACATCAAGTGCTGAAAACCATCTGCAGTAACATAAGGTCTAGCGATCCTGAAGATGGACATAATGATGCCCGGACCATGTTGAGCTAATGGATTATTAATAAATCATAACTGTTGCATATAGTTGGTCTCACACGTCATTTCATATTAAGGATGCACGGTCACACGAACATCAAATTTACATGAAGTTCAGTTTAATTTCACCCATTGAATATTTAAAGGCCTATCATGTAGCATGGGTATGCCCATGTAGGCCCGTTCTTAAATATACCGTAAATCGGGTATTTTCAATTGTCAGTCCCTTTAAAGACACTTTTAGCTACACATTTAAGTAACAACCATCAGCGTTTATCGAAATGTGGTCCGCGAGAACTAACGAGGGTGTCCGTCAGATTACTTCTGCAGCTGTATGTACACACTACAAGAAAAATAATCGTACTGAATATTTTACAAAATCCAGTTTTCTGGAATAATAGTACAACACGGAGTTTCTAAAGCTCAAACACAAAGTTTTCTCCTTAAGGTTTTCTCTAGTCTTAGTGCTATCGTCACTACTGCCAGGACAATCACAGTTTAGTAATCAACTTTCACAATGACTTGATAAATGTGTGGGCCCGGTAGCTCGGTCGGTATAGCGACTGAGCTACGGTCTGGATGGTCCGGGATCGAATCCCGGTGGGACGAGATTTTCCGCCCGTCCAGACCGGCCCTGGGGCTCACCCTGCCTCCTATAAAATGGGTACCGGGTCTTTCTCGGGGGTAAAGTGCGTCCGGGGCGTGCTGCTGACCACTCACCCCCTTCTAGTGCCGCGGTCATGGAAGAGTAGAGCTATACATCTACCCACCCTCTGGGCCACACCGGGCCTGTAACGGGATCACAACTCTTTACTTTTACTTGGCAAATGTATTCATAAGAGTTTACGTAAGTCTCTTGTTGGTATTCAGTCCAACTTCAGATTGTAGCCGAACACTGTACTACACATTTGTTTATGAGGGAAAACGAGTGCTAGTACTCAGCTATGGGGGTCCGAAGCCATCCGTATACATTAGACTGGCGTCTAAGCGTAGTGCTCACATCTCGAGTCCTTGCCGTCCGTCTTAACACTCGAAACAGAGGTCCATTCAAGGAACCTCCACTGAGGGGCGGAATGCAATTGCTCCACAAATCTTTAAGGCTCGAATACCCTGCGAGCAACAAATAAATGAAAAAAAAAACAGTCTAGTTGACTAATTCCTAATAAGCATGGGCACAACATGAAGTACTCATAGGGACCACAGGGTGAAACAGCGATCACACACCAATAAACCTTGAACACAGGGGCACAAAAGATTCCATACTGACCAATTACAGTTCGACACCATCATTCAAGTAAATTCTTTAACTGTGAGGGGACGTTCCGATATATGGAGGCAGTCGAAGTTCGTAATTCAGGTGTCTATCACAGTCAAATTAAAGGAAAGGATCACATCAGTCAAACACAACAGTATCTTTATAGTATTCTTATAATATAGCATTATGGGCTACATGTTTCGACTCCTATCGAGTCATCTTCAGGACCTCAAGATGTAGATCCAGACATATAAACACTGCATTGTGGGATCCCCGACGCATACAGAATAATAACTATACATGTATGTCTGGATCTACATCTTGAGGGCCTGAAGATGACTCGATAGGTCGAAACATGTAGCCAATAATGCTATAATATATTATAAGAATACTATAAAGACACTGTTGGGTTTGACTGATGTAATCCTTTCCTTTCATTTTATATTTCAAGCACTTCGGGATGGTAAACGTTAAGTTTAATTCTATCATAGTCAGTTGATCTCACAAAAACCTGCATATTGTTAACCATTAATAGACGAGGAGGACGGGTGTCTACTGAGATGCACTAGTAATCAGACCAGGCAGTTAGAGTGACTCACAGACATAAAGTTCACCCTAGAACAGGCCACGAAGGCCCAGTGTGGGAGTAGCTCTACTCTTTCTTTAACCTCGGCGCTAGATTGGGAGGGGCGGTTAGCACCATGCCCCGGTCGCTTTACCCCCGGGAAAGACCCGGTACCCACTGTATAAGAGGATGGGTGGGCCCCAGGGCCGGTCTGGACAAGTGCGGAAAATCTCGCCCCCACCTGGATTCGATCCCCGGACCGTCCAACCAGTAGCGAGTCGCTATACCGACTGCGCTATCCCGGCCCACAGACTCACAGACATAACAGCTAACTTCTAAAACAGTTAATCGGACTCCATAAACAGAAAGGCCTTGGTAATAAAACAAAAATTCAGATGTAACCAAAAAAATCTTTTATCAGATTCGATGAACCCCACCCGCATCCCGAAGAAGTCTCACCTATTATACTGAGCTAGATAAGAGCACAAAACGTCCGTAGGAGGTAAGCGTGTATAAGACGTTAACGCAATGTGTGCCTTAGGGGGTCCACAAGTTGGAGATAATTTTGGGGAACGGGTCTGCAGAATTAATGCAACGTTGTAAGGGTTCACCGATACCAGGAATTTCAAAACCCTCTGTTTTATATGTTATGAAAAATCTAGTCTGTTTTCAGACAAATAATTCTAAATAGAACGATGCACCGACTTCCCCCAGACACACTTTAAAATTCGACGACTCGCCACGTTCCCTCAAACATACTACAAGACCCTTACACCTGCAAGCTAACTACACTGCCTGTTTTCTAATCGAGATGTCATGCCCCAATAAGCATGGAAGGTGGATAGGGACTGAAAAAAATACAAGACAACCACAGATTCGTTCAACACAAGGTAAGCATTGCAGTGGTAGAAAACGAATCTGAGGCAAAACAATGTACACTTGAACCAGCACACCGAATGACTAGAGATAATTCGACTGGACTCGACAACAAGCATACCTTCGTGACATTCATTCACTTTCACTCGGAGTGTGTTATACGCCAAAAGCTATGACATTGCTTTCATTGCTTTTGACGTTTCCAAAGGGGGGTGGGGAGGTCAACCATGTGTATGCAGGTACTCGGGACACTAAAGAACAATGACGGACACACTGTGTTTTTCTTACCTGTAATTATACGACAAGAATGATTAACACTAATTGTACTCCATTCTTCCTTCTGTCCTACTTACTCCATGGAGGACAGCCCTTCTTCAGAAGCTAGGAAAATTTCCCGCATTTCGCGCAATCCGATGATTCATCAACGTGTTCACAGAAGGCCCTCATTGGTCCCTATCCTAAGCCGGATACATCCAGTACTCATTAGACCCGTCCCTCTCCACGTCATGAAGGCATATAAGGGGCAGTAAGTGTACACCTCCACTCACTCAACCTCGGCACTGGACGGCGGTACGTGGTCAACATCACGCCCCGGCCGCTTTACCCCCGGGAAAAATCTTCGGTGCCCATTAAGTAAGAGGTTGAGGCTAAACTATACCATCCACTACCTCATTTCTTTAATACCCATTGCAATATTACCCTACTATATCTGCCAAGATCTTCCAAGTAGGCTCCTTCCTTCAGATGAGCACAAAGAAACCGCGTAAACATTTTTCTTCTCCCCCGGAAACCCTATCTTCAAATATAACTCACAGGAAATTCGTGCTTGAAAGGGGTACAAGCCTACTAATATTCGTCTTCTATATATTTCCATTTTATGTCCAATGCACATTCCAAAGAACAAAATACAATAGCAGGTGACATATCGGAAGTTCGCACTCAACCTCTATGCGTATGCGGTTTCTTGTGCCAGCTTCCTCTAACGAAGTTTTGACATGTAGTCAGGTGTACTTACAGACCCCCTTGTACGACTTTTTCTCAGCGGATGAAACTAAGTGCTCAAATGAGTTCATAACCCGTGGCTATTTTCCCGTGGACCGCAATTCGGTCAAAACATTAAAAAAAAACTCTCAAGTACAGACGGCACCAAGACGCTGGATACACAAAAATTAAATAAGTCAATTTCTGTCTTCTGAGATGTGGCCCCACATACCGGGGTGCTGATAAGTCCTTAGCCCGACAAGGAAGGAAACAAGCTCGGAAGCATGTCAGGGACGCGCGCGACTTCAACAAAATCGAGACACGAGGTGTCATCGAATTTATTTTCCTGCAAGGCAAGGCGCAGAGGGAAATTCATGCCATTCTGACAGAAATATTAACGCGTTTCCTTCCTGATAGGGCTAAGGACTTATCAGCATCCCTGTAGTATTGTAGCGAGTTACCGATGTTTCGGAAAACCTGCTGCCTTCCTCTACCCTAATGGTAGAGGAAAAGCAACTCCTGCAACCACATTGCGTCAAAATGCAGAAGAACGCTGTGACTTCAGATCTCACATTCAGTACGCCTTTAGTGGTGCCACGGCACGCTACCTGGCAATGCATTATCGCTTCAGTGACATTACGTTCTGTCACTTGCTGCAGCTCTTTCTCAACTTCAAAATGGCCTCGCTCACCGACATGCACAGGCACTTACAATTACCGGAATGATTATCTGGACGACAGCTTCATCTGGGGTGTATGGTTTAAAGTGACGTTAACGTGTACTTTGCTATCTACATACCAAACTACACGGCGTCAAATCGATCACGTTGGCTCAAGCGGCAGAGGTTTGAGACTATTTCTGGAGTCACCCGATTTGAAACTCGACGGGGGCAACGGGTCATCCGGACAGTTCCTGTTGGTTTTCGCCAGTCCCTTCTAGCAAATGTTTGGACAGTAGACTGCTTTTGAAATGTTTTGGCACACGCGCAAAAACCAGATTTCGTCTTTCGGCGAAACGGACGAGTCCATTCAAATCGGCAGGGGTGTCAGTTCAGTCGACTACTGGCAGCCGAAGTGTGCGCATCAGCGGTAGTAATGCTGGATACACCATGTTCCAGAGGTGGTGTGAAGGGTACTGGCTACCCACTCTATTCGGCAGTTTCCCCTTCACTTCCCCTCCCGTGCGTCACCGTATGCCATCACGTTTCAACTGGACTCTACCTCAAAACAGGCAAAGGCAGTTTCCTTCCACACGATTTCCAATTATTTATCTACAAAACATCTCTATATTCGACACCATATAATCTGAGCTGGTCACAGAGTCGCCATATAAACCACAAACAAATAAATAGACAAATAAATAAATAAATAAATACACATATAAATTCCCGTAAATGAAGTTACAGCCTAATCTTCACATGCATCCGCTGCCAGGATTTCAAATCTGTCGCACTTAATTTAAATCGAAAAAATGGACACAAACAGTTCGTTACAGAATCCCCTACGCCAAACCTCACATAACTTACTTATTAATTTTGCATCCGCTTCAGCTCCAAACTGCTGACAACAGAATCGTAAAACGAATCGGAATGTCAAAAAGAAGTCTCCTCGCCCTAGTTTTGTCGCGAAAACCAAAATAAACTCCTTTTGTTATTACAGCCATAACATTACATTCCCATCATCATCATCATCATCTCCTGGGAAGATCACTCAATGGGCCAGACGAAACACAGCAGTAGAGAGCGACGACTGAAAGTGACAATGAACTTGAAAGACAAAGTTTCCCATCAACAAACCTAAGTAGGACAAACATCATACACTAATGCTACATCAACACGCACGTTAAAAAGAAATGTAAACTAAAAACAAGTCCTTCCTTAGCCAATTTAATTCCGCAAGGCCTGTACATTCACTACAGGATCATTATGAACAATAAATTTTCATCACAATCGATACAAACAAAAAGTGCCATTCTTCTATTTCCTATTGATTTGCGGGAGCTTGCCCTCCAGCCAAAATCCACTTAATACGAGAGAGCCGACATCCTTATCTTAGGTCTCTATCTGTGGGCAAATGATTTCTTTCAGTGACTTAGGTATAGGTGTGTGTGTGTGTGTGTGCGTGTGTGTGTTTGTGTGTATGTGTGTGTGTGGGTGGGTGGGTGGGTGTGTTTGTGCAGGGGAGCACAGATTCTCCATAATCTAACAGCCACCTCAAACTTCCACGTGCCAGAAGCGTGACAAGAAGCAAGCTCTATACTGGTAAAGTTCACCCTAGAACAGGACACAAAGGCTCAGAGGGGGAGAGCAGAGGTATGACTCAACTCCTTATCAACCTCGGCGCTAGACGGGAGTGGGTGGTTAGCGCCACGCCCCCGCCTCTTTAAACACGGGAAAGAGACCCGATACCCTTTGTACAGGAGACTGGGTGGGCCCCAGGAGGGGCCTGTACGGGTGCGGAAGATCTCGCCTGCTACCGGGATTCGATCCCCAGACCGTCCGGCCAGCTGCAAGTAGCTACACAGACTACGCTATCCCGGCCCACAAGTTCCGTACTGACTAAAATATCCGGTGCGACCGTACCAAATTTGGTCGTCTGGGATTTGTGCACCTTGTATAAATGTATACAAATACAAATAAACTTGTAACTATACTGACTACGCTATCCAGAATGGAGTTCTTGGGAGAACAGAGACGGAAAGTAGAGTAGCTATTAAATGAATGGAAATAAATGACATCAACGCTTGTAATACAAGTGTCATATCAATTTCATGTTTTGTATACATGTAAAATAACCAATGCCACCGGGTAACAATCCAATTGCAGTAAATAAATAAATAAACAAATAATAATAATATATGGAGTTCCATAAATGCCTATCAACAGCTGTAGAAATACACAAGTTAAACTTCATTTAGGTATCAAAATAAACCTAGCTGAATCAAACCAGTTCGAGACAATTATCGTCTGTCTATCATGGGACCTTCCTGGCGGTCTGAGCGGTGTTAGCTCTAGGAAAACTGAAGGTAATGAAATTAACAGACGCGTTTCAAAAGGCATCTGAAATTTAAGGGGGGGGGGGATAAAATAAAAAAGAAAAGCGAATGTACTACTCTGTCTTGGTATCCCAAAGCCACACTCTTGAAGATACGGAAAGCACTCCACAGTGCGCTCGGTTCACCATTAAAGAAGCACATCCATTTTTCAAACTCTGCTTTTTACTAATTCTTACACAGGAACAGTAACACGTAAGGACACACCGAACAAGCTGGCTAAGGCGGAATACCTCTGCGTTTTACTCGGGTGATGCCCGGCACGAAACACTATCGTGACCGTGGCCTTTCGTGGTTCTCCTCAGTCCATCCAGTTAAGTGCCGGCACAGTACATTCAAATAGGCCAGACCGATTTTTTTTCCTAGATAATGGGTGTCCAGCCTTTTTATGGCAAAGGGCCATATCCGTTATTGTGGGCAAGTTCGCGGCCCGCAAGTGGGAAAATTAGTGGTATACGTAACCGCATAAATTAGTGTGTTATTTTTTATAGGAAATAATTTACTAATACGGCCGCGGGACGCATAATACAACCTGAAGGGCCGCGGGTTGGAGACACATGTTCCAGATCCTACTTAAATTCATAATTCGCTATCATCCACTAATTCGATAACAAATGTTCTGTTACTGACGGCGCCGCTAAATATAATACGAATTAAAAATACACACGAACTGGTTACAACTTGTTGAACGATGCTCTCGGTATCTCAGATTTTGTTCGTTTCTGGCGCAACAGCCCCCAGTGGGCCAGTGTCTCCTCATTAACGACGTTTCTAACCACGCACAACGACGCACTACAGTCGGTAGGACTCCTCTGGACGAGTGAGAAGCTCGTCGCAGAGACCTCTACCTGACAACACACAACACTTACGACATCCCTGCCCCCGGTGGGATTCGAACCCACAATCTCAGCAGGCGAGCGGCCACAGACCTACGCCTTAGACCGCGCGGCCACTGGGACCGGCTGTATCTCAGGTTACATAACACAAAACGACAGGCTGATTACTGACCGAATGACTAACCACGCGGAGCAAAGTCATTCTTGTACAGTTTAGGTCCTCAGATAATCAACAAATTCCCCCCCCCCCCTCATATTGCAAGGAACCCAAAGATTCACTACCATGTTCACAAGAGCCTGTCACCTCTCCCTGTTCTGAGCCAGATCAATCTAGTCCACGTCCTGCCACCTGATTTCTGTAACATCCACTCTAATATTATCCTCTCATCTACGCCCAGGTCTTGAAAGTTGTCTCTTTGTGATTAATGAATAACGAAAGAGAAAGGGCGTCGGATGAACCAATTATGCTTTGATTTGAGATACCGTCACGGGATTCGTCTGCAGACCCATTAAAACAAGCAGAAAACCAGTCAGGACAGTCGGTCTCCGCACTGAGATTGGAACCCGGTATCATCTTGAGCACAAACGGCTTCCGCCCACTTGAGAGCGCCGTTCGGTTATAAGGACGCGTGCTTAAGCGGAACATACGATAGCACGTGCGAAGGCGGCAAATTGCATTAAACCCGAACATTAATCTCTCCACTGGTATGACACCGGCCACAAGGAAATCCGTCTCATATTACTAAAACTGAACACACACGGGAGATCCCCAATACGCCTACTTACTCCAGGCAGTCACTACGTCTTCCCCCACCAACACCGCGAACTTCACTTTTTACCTTCCCTTCGTACCGGTCGACAGACCGAGAGTGAACGCTAATGGTCTTTTCTCCAAAGGCCTGCTCACGTACCGAGCACTAACTTTTACTGTGTAGCTGGACACATGGCCGTCTGTCTAGTCTTTCGCAGTGCGGAGTGGAAAGGAGTTAACAAATAGTCGATCAGTGATGGGGGCAACTGTGGTAAGGATAAAGAGGGTGACTACTACGTACCACAAACGAACACGACAGTTTTGGGACCTGTAAAGGGAAGACTCGGTGTTCAGAAAGCAACTAACAGGTCCATAACAAGCAGCGTACGGACCTTACAGGCATTCATTTCACCTTCTGTCAACAAACCAACTTTAAGATCCTGCTCCAAACTTCCTAGCCAAAGAAGTTCATTCCAAGACATTCGTCCGAGTGTGGTGTGTGATAACGGCGAAGTGAGCTGAATTCTGATACGCAAACATTTCGAAGCAGCGTGTACAACCAACATGGAACACAGCGCAGTCTGAACGCACTTCCTCCACCTACTTGCATGACAGTGATATTCGAAACATCACTTTCGCGTCTTACAAGCTAAGAGTCGGAAAAGAATCATGTTCTAGTGCCCGAATTAAAATACAGTACGGACAGTCGTTAAGTGTGGGAGTTTTATGGACATTGTTATATGTCATGTGATTCGGTGATAGGTGTCAGGTCTGCAGATGAAGTGACAAGGGTGATCAGTACAGCGATGAATCGTGGCAAGAAATGAAGCTTTACACATAATCAACTGATTCTAAGAACGGCACATATAACCTTCGTCCTTTCCGTGTGTTCGTGAGCGATGCAGTGCGGAGATCTAAATGGTGGGATAGCAAACGAACATAGCCCACAATAGCACACTTTCGACATAAGAAGGAACGAAAAATACAACAGAACACGCATACAAGGTTTATGTGTATGTAATTAGCGAGTGAGTGTCCTGAGAAGGTTACTTAATGGTGTCAGGAGGGGGGAAAAATGATCGCAAAGGAATACGCAACATCAAGTAAGATTGTCATCGTTTGTCATCGCTACAGGCACTGATGACATTGGATGACAATTGTCGTACAACTATAATCTGTTTAGCGAAGTCTTCTTTCACGTGACTATATACAGATGAGAAGCTAGAGATAAGTAAGACATCATATTACAGCCAGGAAGGATACATTGATAAGTGGGTGATACAGCTACTGATCATCGCAAACAGGTACATACATCAGGAGAGGGCAGACAAGCGCAAGGGGTAGTTCTGAACGTCGCTCACGCGTTAACTGGATCAGAGGTCGACATAACAAGCCGGTGTGCATCCATTACGCCAACAGTAAGTAACGACAGCACGCAGTTACTTTAAGGGTTAGAAGAATGCATGACACACTATGCTGCGCTAGCATAATTATACTGGTTAATATCTTTTCCATTCTGAAATTTAATTACAAGACGTACATTATAAGTACGACAAAAAATAAACGCAACGAATCAAAACAAACAAAATACACGGTATTTAGTGCCCTACATGTTTCGGCCTCTCGCGTCATTATCAAGGAGTGTACAAATACATAACACCGTGTACATCAACAAAAAGCCGAGCTCAGTGGCCGCGCGGTCTTAGGCGTCCGCAGTCGTTTGACTGCTGGAATCACCAGTTCGAATCCTGCCGAGGGCATGAATGTTCGTCTCTCGTGTTTGTTGTGTAGGTAAGACGAGTTGATCACTCGTTCAGAGTAGTCCTACCGTGTATGTGTCTGTGTGTGAGCTAGAAACCACAATAAACAGGAGACCTACGACCTATTTGGGCTGATGTGTCACAGAAAAAACAACAATCCACTTACGTATATACAAATACAAAGACATCAAAAGTTTAAATGGTCAACAGTTGATTTAAATATATACTAAAATATATAAAACGGTTTGTTGATATATATATACATTTTTGTATCTTGTATACTTCTATTTGTAACTGCTTGAATGACTTTCCTTGGTAATGACTCGAGGGGGCCGAAACATGTAGATCAGTTAGGAGGTTCTCCCTAAACAGAGTGCATTTTGTTGGTTTTCATTTCTGGGACTTAAAGGTTCAATGCCGCGTTCGAAGTGCCCGCCACCTGTCGCTATCCTGAGCCAGATCAGTCCGGTCCTTGGCCCCCATCCAACATCCCGAAGATCCATTTTAATATTGCCCTCCCATCAACGCCTGGGTCTTCCAAGTGGTCTCTTTCCCTCAGGTTTCCCCACCAAAACCCTGTACGCACCTCTCCTCTCCCCCATACGTGCAATATACACCGCCCATCTCATTCTTCTCGATTTAATCACCCGAATAATATTTGGTGAAGAGTACAAATCACTAAGCTCCTCATTATGTAGTTTTCTCCACTCCCCTGTTTCCTCGTCACTCTTAGACCCAAATATTCTCCTCAGCACCTTACTCTCAAACACCATCAGCCCACATCCTCCCTCAATGTGAGCAACCAAATTTCACACCCATACAAAACAACAGGCGAAATTATTGTTCTGTATATATTAATGTTTACATTTTACGATAGCAAACTGGAAGACAAAAGATTCTGCACCAAATGATAGCAAGCATTCCCTGACTTCAGTCTTCTCTTACTTTCTCCCTGCATAGAATTTTGAATGGTACGCCGTTTATTATACCAACTCAACGCCCAGTCTTAATTAATACGAACATCAAATGAGCCTCTCCAACATATTTTGGTACAACTGTACCATCTTCAGGAAGAACAATACCAATTCTTACAAACACAGTCCTACTGCGAAGCGGTTACTTACAGGTTCCTTGGTGTGTAGCAGCTTCGTAGTTGGCATTAATTAAGCGCAAAAGGTACAAACATTTTAAAGTAACTGAGGCTCAACAAGCAAATGTGATTAGCAACTCTAAGAATGTCAAAAATTACTTAAAGCCAATACGGCGATTTGTTTCGTAAAGATAAAAGCAACTAACACCTAAACACGTAAATATTGAAATGAAAGGTAACAACCAACAACACAAAAACACAAAACTTGCAGCAGTAAGATACAGGTTTTTAAATATTTTGTAAAGTTGTACGTTTTATACAATACGCCAACGACAAAGCTGCTATAGACTATGTACCTACAAACAAACGCTTTACAGTAGAATTTGGTTTTAAGAACTGGCATTTTGTTCTCCCTGAAGATGGTACACTTGTACCGAAACATGCTGGAGGGGCTCATTTAATGTTTGTATTGATTACGACTGCGCATTTATAGATACAATAAACGGTGTACGCTGACAAAAAAATACAAGGTAAAGTTAAAGGTAAAGGTAAAGTGACCCCGTTACAGGGCCGGTGTGGCCCAGACGGTGGGTAGAGGTATAGCTCTACTCTTCCATAACCGAGGAACTAGAAGGGGGTGAGCGGTCAGCAGCACGCCCCGGCCCCACTTTACCCCTGGGAAAGACCCGGTACCCATTTTACAGGAGCCTGGGTGGGCTCCAGGGCCGGTCTGGACGGGCGTAAAATTTCGTCCCCACCGGGATTCGACCCCGGACCGTCCAGCCAGTAGCTCAGTCGCTATACTGATTGAGCTACCCGGCCCACACAAGGAAGGGACAACTTCAAAATAATGGAAGCACCAGTCTCACCCAAAATTCGAATTCTTATCAACAAAACTACACTCAGTCATCCCAGAAACCCCATCACAGCTGTCAGAAACGCGAACTTCACACGACAGTAAACTGTTCTACATACTTTTTTTTTTATTCTCATTGTTACACCGTGCATGTTGTCGATTTACTCAATACACCAACTAATGCACTTATATAAAAGTTACACATTAAAACACTAAAACTGCTCCGACATGTTTCGGTCCCAAGACCATCATCAGGGAGCTATATTTTCCTTGCTAACGTCACATTAAAAATAGTCACTAACTTCGTTGTACTAAAAGGGTGTTGTGGCTGCATGCCGTGTTGTGTAAGGATATGCTACGAAGAGTGCCCTGCTACGGATGTGTATTCTGTGCTTCGCTGCGTGATAAGTGCATTAGTTGGTGTATTAATTGAGTAACTGCTCTACATACATTCAGAGCGGTTCCCCATGTCATACTAATTCAGTTCAATTTATTATCAACCTGCAGGCGCAACAGTTTAGGGACAATTATGAAATCCGCACGAATACATAAATAATCAAACAGACAGGTAAGACAAGATTACACAATCGCAACGAAAACTAAACAAAAACAGAAAACATAAATGTGAGTACTGACTCGGTACCCTCCCAATTATTTTTCAGGTTTTAATAAAATTGTAACACACAAACAAATGTGCGATTTGTGACCTAATATACTCAATTAATATAAAATCCGTTTTCAAAAGATTTTTTTAATTGGTCTACATATCTGTAGACCAAGTTTGCTACTTTCACGCACCTAGCAGAAAGACAGTTTTTGTGCATAACAGAAAAAGAAATTTATGAGTCACTAACATTACGAAATAGAACACGGAGACCAATGGTGTCCAAAACGGTTGGCCAATATTTGGAACAGTATAAATTTCAACCAAAAAAAAAAAAAGAGGTTAATAGTTGCGCGCAGCAGTTACTGCGTTTATCTCACAATTTAACTTCCTTCACATTCACTGATTTGTATTCAGCTCACCTGCAAGAAAGCTGTCGTGACTCAACTGCGTCACTGCTCTGTCGCCATTTCCCCCCAGTGACAAATTCTTACGTCCTACGTCAGTTCTTTACACATATTTTAGGAAATACCTTCCATAAATTTGAATTGTAAAAATGTCAAGGGCAATGTCTTCTATCTTGCGGGGAGTTGCACAAACCCATTCACTAGGTCATTCCGTTGTCAATCAGCCAAATTAAGATGTCTTGTCTCAGTAATTCGTTCAGAGGTTAACTCACTCTATATGTCAAACATTAACAAAGTCCTCTCTCAACCTGTGCACCGGACGGCCACCTACAGAGTGTGACGATACCAGATGCTGTATAATACAATTATGACCTCCCGATGATGAGCACAAGAGTGCTCGAAACATGTACAGGAATATAATAGACTTATTATAAAACAAGAATTTGTGCATTAAGTTGGTTAATTACTAAGATTATACTGAGATACACGGTCAGCAAAACATAAAGAAAACAAAGCCGTTAGCGCGTCTCAGAATTACACAACTGTCAAACACAAAATAAACAACTTACAAAAGTGCGAGAACAAACTGGCAGAGTTTTCATGCTTGGCAGTGCATTTCTAGCACTCATACTAATGGACAAATGAAATACGTTCATGTTGTAAATAATGGTATCTAAACACAAGTACCTGTCTATATTTACATGGTCATTAAGACGCGACCGTAAACATCTATGTAAAGGTTACTCTAAACTGGAGTACACGCATTTTCAAAACGTGTTTTGTCATTTTACACACCTCGGCGTATCTGAAGGTCTATCTATCGGTGACAAAAACCTCCCGGACGAAATAAATTTCTTTCTCCTCCAATCAGAACTTGATTTCAATAGTGTACAGAATATGTCTAAATTACAACGCCCTTGTTCACGTACACATTCTTCCCTATCCACCTCCCCGTGTTAACCTATCATCCCTCCCAAAACGTACTACCTAAACCCTAAATGACAGTCACATACCTATCACCATAAAACCTCCCTTCTAAAAATCAAAATCAATTATTAATGTTCAGAGCAATGAATCCCGGGGTCCTATCCCGGGGCGTGAAATTGACCACAGAACTCCACTACGAGTCTGGATGAACCCACTAGGACTCTGCAAAATATCAGAGACAAAAATCATGCTGGTCAGCCTACTAGAGAACGTGCGACACCCCGTCGCATCCACGTGTTTACCCCGTTGAACGGCCGTGGTTGGAAACAAGTCCTTTTCAAAAAACGTATGTATATGCAAGACATTCCGCGCAACCTAACAGAGCGCAAAGTGTTGAGTTTGTGCTCCGGACAAAGGGGCTTTTTTTACCCTTACGCATATATATATATATATATATATATATATGTGTGTGTGTGTGTGTGTGTGTGTGTGTGTATATATATATATATACAGGGTGTTTCACGACTTTAGGGCATAACTGCAGGAGGTGATTTCCTAGGTCTTTGTGATCAAAAAAGTTCATATAAACATGTGTCCGATT
>Ga0136643_10007835_pt1 | contig 15510 bp, 14 predicted proteins | sample TergutLab28metaG_FD_96883 | JGI IMG/M metagenome (GOLD analysis project Ga0136643, IMG submission 96883) | Labiotermes labralis P1 segment gut microbial communities from Petit-Saut dam, French Guiana - Lab288 P1 (version 3) (version 3) | ecosystem: Host-associated > Arthropoda: Insects >... | reverse complement strand
CGGAAAGTACTGCAATGTGAAGCTTGAAGCCTGAGCGGTGGGGATCACCGCTGGTTCAAGAGAAGTACCAGGAAGAAATGCCTGTGACAGGAGACATACATATTGTATAATAATAATAATATCGCTTTCCTTCTGAAAGTTCCTACAAGTAATGACACAAAGTAACAATATGCAATAAGTATGTATAGAGTGCTTATTACTCATCGCATTCCTCCCCACAGGCCCAACACACACACACACACACACACACCACACAAACTTCTCTACTTCAAAGACTCTCATTTAGAAACAAGCAGCCCACGTTGCATCCAGAATGCATTCCTACACAGAAGCAGTGAACACGTGTAGCAGAACATTCGTTGGGCTGTTGATAGTTACTCAGTTACTAGCAAAATTCCCTGTTGTCATGTAATATGGGAGTCAACTACTGTTACCAAAATTCCAGCCATTGCCCCTGTCACGTAACATTTCCGTCCAGAACACTATTACGTAAAGTCTAAGGCTGTCATAACGTCTACTACACGCACAGCCGTCTACAGGGGTGCGTTTCTTTGCTGCACGACAGAATTCTAAGAATATTTCAATGGAGCCCACCGTCTAACGTACCACATTATTGTACTCTCATAAAAACCCGAAGTTCTAAGCAAAGTAAAGAATAATTCATTACTTTTAATAAAAATTATAATACAATAATATTATTAACACAGCCTGTGATAGATGTAAACGTATAAACTATATCTGTAGGGAAATTCCAATATCAATCAAACAATTGTATAAATTGGACACGTGCACACAGAGCGTATTTTCTGAAATCCTGGGTTCAAATTCTGTGCAGCGTAAGCGTAGTTTCATGTGAAAATCTTCTAAACTTTCACACCGACATGTATAATAAACTCGTTTTGTCACTTCCCTGACGCAATGTTACTACATAACTAAATAATTAACAGATTTTCTTTGGTGGGAATACAGGTTCATAAAACATAATATAAACTTCGTTGTTAAAATTTATACTTCAATTTACCGAAAAGCAATTTAACGTGTGTGTATAACGGGCTTAGCAAATACATGTGATGTCTAGTTCAGGTATCTGTAAATTCGAGGTGAAAATGATGTTTTTCGCATCACAGTTAAGCACAACACGACGGTTTCATCAATATTAATCCCATGTTTAACGGCAGGTTTCAAACAATTTTCTATATATTTATCTCAGTATTTAACCAACTTGATGCACAAAATTTGTTTCACAATAAGTTTTATTTCATGCCTCTACATGTTTTGAGCACATGTGCTCGAAACATGCAGAGGCATGAAATAAAACTTATTGTGAAACAAATTTTGTGCATCAAATTGGTTAAATACTGAGATAAATTACTTCTAATTGTTTTCATGCAATAAGGATTATCAAGGTTTTAAAATGCACACAACTCTTGGTAAGACATCTAAAGTAGAGTATGAGGGACCATTCAGAATGCCTATAAAATATTAATGACCTGGACAAGATAATTACCGGTTCTTGAAGAGATTATAGACGCTATAAAACTTATTGTGAAACAAATTTTGTGCATCAAGTTGGTTAAATACTGAGATAAATATACTGAGATGCACGGTCAGCAAAACATCAAAATTTCTACATATGCAGTAAACTTGCATAACATGTTTCACAACCAGTGGTATTCAAAGAATGCTACTTGGATAACCAACTATGGTGTGTGCCACTGGCGGGGCGTGTAATATGCACGGTAGAGGCAAAAAATATGTATTTTTATGGCTCGACAGCTTTCGTGATCCTAGGCCTCCACCGTGTCGGGGTTTCGAGATTACACCCAAGACACGCCACAATGGGATGGACTCAGTCGGACGAGTGATCGTCCTGTGGCACAGACAGCTGCCTGACGATACACAACACTTTCAAGAGACAGACATCCATGCCCCTGGCGGGATTCGAACTCACAATCCCAGGTAGCGAGCTGCCGCAGACCCACGCCTTACACCGCGCGGCCATTTATAAATTATTAACCGAAAAACTTAACGGAACAGACTAACTCAGTGACTTAGGTCTAAAGGACAGGACATATTAAAATAAATCATGCTGAAATACAAACAAATGTAATCATGACTGAGGAAATACACTAGTGACGGATTTTATAAAACAGTAATGAGCACTTTTGTTCCACGATAGTTCGGAGACATCTTGAGATGTTGAGAAGTGTTAGCTTCTCATGAATACGGATATGTTTTACACATAAAATTGGGGACTTCAGTTCATCTAACAGGTTTTAAACAGCCATATTATAAAGTTTCAATACTGTATAGTATTACTGCGACTTTAACATAGATTTCTATTTTGTATCCCGTTGTTTTATGCTAAATGCACCACAACAAATATTTTTTAAATGCAATTGTGTGTATCAGAATGGATAAGAAACCAACTAGATGTCACTTTTGTGTTATCCTTTATTTCTCCTTTACAAGTTGCTCAACATGTTTCGGGCAACCATGTGCCCATCTTCATGAGCCTCGTGTTGGTATTGCGCCGTGACTGCAGGAGGACTGTAAGAACATGTTAACAGGTACTGTGTCCATTGAGGAGTTCGTAGCACGTTCGTCAGCTCCTGAAGATGGGCACATGGTTGCCCGAAACATGTTGAGCAACTTGTAAAGGAGAAATAAAGGATAACACAAAAGTGACATCTAGTTGGTTTCTTATCCATACTGAATTAAGATGCACGGTCAACCACACATCAGATTGTGTTTATCAGTTCACATACGGTGTAATGTAGCGGCAGTTTTATTGGTTCAAATTCTACGATATTAAATAGCTGGATAAATAATACACAGTAACTTGTATCGGGAGTAAAAGGACACAACCGTGACCTCGTCTGAAAGAAAAATTCCAATTCTTGTCTTCAGAGACTGAGGAAAATCACCACATTTCTCAGAATTGGCAGTGTCTCGTCTCAGATTTGAATTCACGACCTCAGAAATACGAAGCAGGAGGTCTGAGCACTCGACCGTGACGTTCAGTTAATCCCATGCATTATTCATACCAGTTTCCATTAGCCCATCAGCAGATATTTTGGCAAGGTCGCCAAACACTGCCAACAGGCCCGTTGCTATGACACTGCACTCACATAACGACGGTTCAATAATCATACACTCTGACCAAGTTGTCCTTTTGGCAAAACTTGCGGCTACGCAGTCTCTTCAACTGCTCGGTTTCTCTAGTGTTAACTGCTTCTTCTTCCAAAAGCATGTCTAACAAAACCATATCAAACGCGTTAAAACATCTTCCGTTAGCAAAGCCTTCCTGCTCATCGGATTTCCTACTAGCCCGTCCACATAGCTGTTCAGAGAACACACACAGTATAATGTATAAAATTATTTTGACCCAAAATATCTCATCACCAGGAAACCACAAATAGTTTAACGTTAAACATAACTTCCTTTTTTATTTACAACGCAATTAGAAATGCGGCGCCAAGCAGTAAGCAATAAACAAAATCACGTAATGTCACAGCCTTTCTTCTACAGAGCGTGTACTCAATAACTGCAAGCGTGGGTTTTCAGGATTAGTTTTTGGATACTGGTAATCCCTAAGCTGTTTATGAAATCTCTAAACTTTTGAAGAACATGAAGATTCGAAACAGACTGTCAATGAAAGCTGTCCTGAGCCCAGTGAAACAGTGTAATGGTTTCAAACTGGTGAATATGAAGACCAATGTTTCCAGAATGCGAACTTTGTTAGGCATATGCCCTTACGGCTTCACAACCAACAAGACAATAGCCTTCATGCTGCAACTGTACTCAGTCCGACATTCTTATAAAAAAAACCAACTACAATTACTAATTCCTCAAATTTATTTTTGGAATAAAACTCCAAATGTTTCGGACAGTTCCCCTGTCCATCATCAGGAGTTTTTTACTGTACACACAGCAATGGTATATGTCATACAGTTTGCTGACAGCTTGCGAGCAAACTTGTATGACATATACCACTGCTGTGTGTACAGTGAAAAACTCCTGATGATGGACAGAGGAACTGTCCGAAATATGTAGAGTTTTATTCCAAAAATAAATTTGAGAAATTAGTAATTCTAGTTGGTTTTATTATAAGAATTTATCACAATGCACGGTCACCTGAAAGTCAAAAAAAAAAAAATACACATGACTCTGCAGCAATGGAACACCTAGAAATACATTATATATTTAGAAACAGAGGCCACAGAACAAGCGCAACCAATAGGAAATTAGGAAATGATTTGGACCGGGGCTGCTTTTTCGGCATACAACAAGCTCCAAAGGCGCGCGAATTATCATCGGATTGCCAGGCTTAGTAAAGCATTCCAACATAAAATGTCGCAAGTTGTACATTCCTGTGAAAAATTGCTAAGTCCTTACGGAGCCTAGTGTCCGAACGACACGGATAAGAGTTGAAAAAATGGGAGGCGATTATCATGGGCAGAGACGGACAACGTGCTTTCTCTTGAAAGAAGGCGTGAAACCGTCAGATATTCATCGTCGGTTATCTGCGGTTGGTCGACAGAAAGCACCTGCACGCATCAGCACTGTGCTGTACTGGGTATGGGGCTTCAACAAATCGCAACTTGAGACAAAATCTCGACCTCAGTACTAGATGGAGGTGATTTGCGAGCGTCACGCCCTTGACATTTGAAGGTTGACGGAAATCCCCGTACCATACTACCTACACTGACTGAGCTACAAGGAATTAATGTACGTTTTCATAATATCGGGACACTTGCTTACTTACTCCGTGGAGCAGAGTCCTTCTAGAGAAACTAACCGGTTCTTAGCTTGTCGAGAAATTCCCCGCATTTTATGGAACCCGAATGTTCATTACCGCATTAACAAGTGCCCGCCACCTGTCCCTATCCTGAGCCGGATCGATTCAGTCCATGCCCCCACATTTCACTTCCTTAAGATCCATCTTAAAATTATCCTCCCGTCTACGCCTGGGTCTTCTAAGGGGTCTCTTTCCCTCAAGTTTCCCCATGTAAACCCTGTATAACCTCTACTCACCCCATTCGTGCTACATGTACCACCCATCACATCATTCTCGATTTGATCACCGGAACAATATGGTGTGAGGAGTAAAGATCAATATCGGGACACTAAATACTAATTTTTCAATTCATATTCCTATTTGGAGGAGAATATTAACTGAAGCTTCTTGATGTCTCCAAGCTATAGCAGCTGTAGACTACAACTGCTGCGGAACGCAAACGTACAGCTAGGTAAAACCATCCCTGCATAGGCCTGGAGAGGATCTTGGGGCTCCAGGAGCTTGAGGCTCCCAGTATTAGACAGTCGGCACATGGAGGTGGCAAGGATGTCAGCCTTTCGTATCGACCGTCTTTGCTCCTCAGGACATAAGCATGGTACTCATTTCTGTCAGGAGTCGACCCCAGGGCCATTGTGTGGCCGGAAGAATTTCAACGAACCCATTGGGAATCCACCCCGCCACCTTCCGGCCTGTAGCGCTGTGCCTGAACAAAAATGCGCCACCGTGTGCCACACTCACATACAGTTAACCAACGAATAACGTGGAAGGAAAAAGAAGCCTGTACCGAGAATTGGAATGTTCAACGCCTATCTGAACTCCATCCTAGCAGGATTTACACATTACATGATACGCTGAGCAGTCTTACGGGTATAGAAATACCTCACAAAACTCGGTCTTCTTCAATATACACCCACAGGCGAAGAACAGTGACAGTTCTTGTCTGAAGCACAGCGGTGAATACAGACACAACAACCTTTAACACTGCAGAAATTCGCATTTTGTAAACAAAAAAATGTATCAATTTCGTACGATCCCCTGAACACTCTTTTTTAATGTGCGTTTATTAATGACTCTGTCCATTGCTGGAGGCCATAAATGGATGGAGCACTAAGTATTGATCGTATGACATTTAATAGGGTGAAATAATTGGTACTCGGAGGAAAAAAAACCTGCATGAGTGCCACCTTCGCCCGGAATCGAAAAAGGGCCTCCGCAGTGACAGACAGGCAACTAACCGACTGGCTTATGGTGCGGCCATGACCCTGCCCCTGATCTAATTGTCCAATTTGTCTTCGTAAAACCAACACACCGTTCTCTTAAGGCAAGAATTAAATTCTTATATATTGTTTAAATAGATTTCAGGATTCGTTTAAGTGGGTCAAGATAAGCATCATTCGAGCGCCTCGTTTTCAGTCACTGCATTTGGATAATAATCCTGTGGGAGAAGACAGTTGTATTTGGAAGATTTGGTAAGCAAAGGGAAGCAATTTGACACGTAATGCTTTCAGCTTGTATCCTAGTAAAAGAGCAGACAGAGAGAGAGAGAGGGAGAAACAAAATTAGCGAATCGGGAGAGCGGTCCCTCAGGAAGAGCAACTGCGCACTTCTCAGTACGAGATCAGCAATGATTTATGGACGCCGAGTATGTGTAATGGTTCTTGGAGTGGGCTCTGCTAAGTTATGTCAGTTGCATAACAACAGTGTTGTTTTGATATGAGTGAGTGAGTGAGTGAGTGGGCGAGTGAGTGACATTTGAGTCTCTTATACAGTGCTCGAGAGGATTGCGCTGAGGAAGACCTTTCAGCCGAGCAGGTACGTAACAAGACGAACAGCAAACTGCACAGTGAGCAGATTCATCGTCCATATTCCTCACCAAACATTATTGGGGCGATGAATTTACAGAAGATGAGATGAACTGGACATGTGGCACGTATGGGGAAGAAGCGACATACATAAATAAATTCATACATACATACATGGTTTCACCTTTATATTACTCATCTCGTTGCTGTTTTCACACTTCAAAAACATCATCAAATGCAGTCGAATCCAAATAATATTTACGTGATTTATTGAAGAAAATACAGCCCATGTTTTGCCTATATCGAAGACTGTATCAGGCTGTACAACAAAGAAGGAAGCAGTGACATGTTTTCAAAATTCACATGTGATAAAATCACGTTTGAGTTCCATCTGTTACATTCATATTCGTGATACATTAAATTTCCATATTTATATCTGTCAGTACAATGGTCTATCGTAGCTGTATATCTGTTCGTTAAAATTACGAAATTAATTTAAAATTAAAAACATTATAAAATTGTTTAAGTTCAACAAGTGAATAATACTCGTATGTTGACAGCGTGAATTCGCAGTCACTTGGCGCAGTCGCCAATTTTGTCTAGCGCGTAAAGTTCTGGTTATGTAGTTCGCGTTTATGGTTGTAAATTGTATTGTGTCTTGTTACGTCATAAAGCGAAATAGGAAGTTTGTAATACTGACATATCGTTTTCACTTGTAACTAAGTCATTTTCATGTGAAATATAACATGTGTTAGTCGAAGAATAAAAGGCCAACTTGATGTCACTTGCTATTTTATTTCACTTCTTATGTACTCAACATGCTTCGGACATTAATATATCCATCATCAGGAGCTTGCGACAGTCGCAAGCTCCTGATGATTGATATATTAATTTCCGAAGCATGTTGAGTACATAAGAAGTGAAATAAAATAGCAAGTGACATCAAGCTGGTATTTTATTCAACTATTACAACGATGCACGGTCCAATAAACATAAGATATAACATGTTTTTTGTCAATCTTAGTGTGCCTTCCGCTGCCAACTATAAGTGAAGGTGAATTTCCCAGACAAGGAAACTTCTGCTTCCCAAAAGGATTCTTCTTGTTTACAAGAATGTTACTAGTGATGACCACGTGGTAACCTTCGCTAGTGACAAGCCCTTTGTGCTGGTTGACACAGAACAGATGGGGCTAGAGAAAAATACGAAGTTAACTGAAAAGAGGATCTTTAAAAATAAATGGTAATAGTAATTCATTTGTTTTTATGACAGCCTCGAGGGAACTAACCCCCTATAGCCCAGAAATTCACTTTCCATGGCCACTGTAAACATTCCCCCCCCCCCGTGTTGTAATCAGCGCCGCCACAATCATTTCGAGGAAATCACTATAAAGCGCGGCATATCTTAATTCTACTCTTGTTTCCCATTTTATCATCTACTTATTTCTAATTTGACATTATGAAATACAAGAACCCTGAACTGCAGATTATAATAATTGCCATTATTACAGCACTATCATAGAAATATCAAAATGGCGTACGGATATATAAGTTGTACAAGCATCAGTAAGATTAAAACACGACAGGCTATTGTATGGATATACAAATAGACTGGATGTCTAATTTCTTAGTATAGGAAGCCTTCAGCAACAGCAGCAGTGTATTGTGACCCACAGAATCGCACAGGTAACATTCATGTAGTTCTTTTGAGTTCATAAGACATGCGGCATGAATATCCATCACAGAAAATATGGGCTATATGATTTGCAATTTTAATGAAGTCATCCCGTTTTTCATCTATATATTCACTTTATTACTATATAGTGCCGTCAACACAACTATACTAGAATATAATACTAATGCAACATGTTTCAGGCTACGCTAACGGTTCTTAGCGTAGCCTGAAGATGACTATTGTAAGTCGAAACATGTTGCATTAGTATTATATTCTAGTATAGTTGTGCTGACGGCAATATATAGTAATAAAGTGAATATGTACGATTTGCTTTAACCAAAAAATCATTCCAAGCAGCTACACCTTTACGAAAGTATACGCTAATTACAACGCAACAATCTCGTTCTAATACACGTTTTAAAACATAATATTCCAAATAATATCGTCTTTAATCAGAGCACAGATATTTGTAACGCGGTAAGGACCACAAGCTGTGTTCAAATTTCACTAAAATCACACTTGTATAGCGACATATATTGGGCTGTCACCATCTGCAAACACTAAAATTTATTTCGTAAAAATTAGCGAGAAAGCAAATTATCTACTCTCGAGAGAGGGTAATTGGATTTAAAAAATTTTTTTTCCCAGAAGGAATAAAACTTCTCTACCACGCACATTCCGTGAAGGTTTCGTTCTATGAATTTTTAATACCAGCATTCGATATCGATCCGTCATTCCTCTATCTTCCCTCATCTTTATGGGCGAAAATTTCATTAAGAGCAGAAACCATTCCTTGTTAAAAATTCAAAGTAACGATATACATTCCTTCAATTGCTTTAAAATCTTCTTCGAAAATTGGAATTGAAAACTGCAAACTATATGATCATTTCCCATGCACTTCTTTCAATATTACGAATTACCACAATAACCTTGACTTACTCTTGTGTGTATATATATACATACATAACGCCTTTGGGCTGGACGGTCTGGGATCGAATCCCGGTGGGGACGAGATTTTCCGCCCGTCCAGACAGGCCCTGGGGCCCACCCAGCCTCCTGTACGATGGGTACCGGGTATATCCCGAGGGTAAATCGCGGCCGGGGCGTGCTGCTGACCACTCACCACCTTCTAGTGTCGCGGTCATGGAAGAGTAGAGCTATACCTCTACCCACCCTCTGGGCCACACCGGGCCTGTAACGGGATCACTTTACCTTTTTACATAACGCCTTACATCTGCACATATGTATTTAAAAAATTAGAAATATGTACCTTATAATCAATACAGTAAAGTGTCAATCCAGGAAAGCAAGCAACAGAAGCACATGTAACAAAGATTTTCCCGAGAATTAATTAGATTGTTACGCAAATGTAACAGGTTTCTTCTTCACAAATCCACCATAGCACTATATGTATCTATGACAGTTCGTGTTACGTTACCAGCAGACCAAGTCTCCTCCGAACCGACATTTGGCTTGAAACATGTTCACTACGTCAATTTGACAACGAATAACTGCAGTCAATTTACCCCTTATCCCTGTAGTGAAACCCATCGTAGCTGAATATGTTTTGTGCACGTGCAACTGCGATTTCTTGCCAATATTAGCAGGTTATATGAAACAGCTTTTGTGTACAGACAGGTGTGTCGGTGTAAGGCACCTTGCGTACAGGCCAGAGGCAAATAGTAACTGAACAAAAGGATTACGATCGGAAATTTCAGGTTTACTTTCAAGTTCATGATAGGAATGCGTACCGGGATTTAGTGGAAAAACGGGAAGGAAAGATAGCCGTTTGAAGACATAGGCTGGGATGGGAGATAAAGGTAAAAAGTACATTTTTCCCATTCCACGCCATGAAAACATATATGGCGAACAGATCTACAGCCTCGCACATTCTTAACTTTGACACTAGATTGAGGTGAATTGGTTTAGTGTAGCCCAGGAGACGGGATCTTGTGAAAGGATTATTAACATTTGGGGGCCATAAAATACTTACAATTTCTTGAATAACTAGTTTAGTTAACTGGTTAGTTGGTTAGTTTTTCAATTTCATTTCAATGTCATATATTACACATATATTACGCCGATAATCAGCTGATAGTACGACACAAGAAATTAAAACGCTTCCAGACGTCTCGAACCACCAAGTTTCCAACATATGTTAGCATCTCACTACAGTATCTCATGGCGCAACCCACCGACAAAGGGCTCAGCACTGACATGTCCAGCCGACTGGTGTCCCAGTGAGGACGTACCCAACAGCCCTCGAGTTATCGATCATTCAACAGCCGCCAGCACCTTCCAAGCAAGACAATAATATCTGCAGTCAATAACGTCCTAACTTTAACACCGGGCACGGAACACTGATAGCAGAAACAGAACTTGTTAACATGACACACTCTTAGCCACGCATCAATACGAAACATTCAAGTTTACGTCGCGTCCACAGGTAATTGTGAGCGACGACAGGAAAGATCGTAGTGCAAGACGTTTTTTTATTGTTGACATCATCAATGAAAGCACTACGATCCTTCGAATTGTCGGTAACAATATGCCAGTCGACACGGCGTAACGTCCAAGAAGACCTGAGTTCTAAACACAGTCTACTTCGATTCAATGTAAGCACAATTATATTTAAGGATGTAACAAGACAAGCAATGTATGTATGAGGCAGCACTGAGGCGCCGTTGGTGCAGCCATTGTTACATTGGAAAAGCAATAAGGTACACGTGTTTCATGTTCTCAGTGTGTGTGTGTGTGTGTGTGTGTGTGTGTGTGTGTTTGTAGTCTTAAATGTCCCTCATGCACCATATTGTCTGTCATCTGTGGTCCGTCCGGCTCTACAGTGTTTTCCCACATTATCTCATAAACGGCATGATTTAAAAAAAACATTACTTAACAATAAATGTGTATTTTGATTTTCTCTGCATCTTCTACTTGAAACATTTCTAATTCTAAGAAGAGCTGAGCTAGCTATGATCAAAAATGTATACAGATCTTCATGTAATGTACCCGCTATTCGAGTCAGATTTTAACGAAAATTGAATCGAAAAATGCTCATATATCAGATTTTATGGAAATCTGTTCGGCTGCAGCCGAGCTGCTCCATGCGGACGGAGGGATAGACGGACAGACAGACATGACGAAGCTAATAGTCGCTTATCGCAATTTTGCGAAAAAGCGCCTGAAAACGCATAGTTGTAACTGTTCCAACAGCAAAGGCTGAACCCGTGATGAGGAGAGGATATTAAGCAAATAGGCCGTGACATATTGCAAGCAGTTGCTGAAGTATAACGGACCGTTATCGTTTCTGTTATGGGTCTTTTGTTCCACCTTAGGAGGTAGGTATGATAATATCACAAATATTTCAATAAATATTATGGGTGTGTGTGGACTGGATTCATCTTCAGTCAGGAAACGTGCAAATAAACGAAACAAACTCTTGTATAAAATGGTAATGGAACTTCTTATTCTATAAATTACGAGGATTTTCTTGACTAGCTGTGAAACTGTTAGCTTCTGAAGCAGAACTCTGCTCCGTGTAGTTAGTTATTTAGGGGTCGAATAATACTGAATGCCATAACAGATACACATTAAATAAAGCACCAATCAACAATATTATTACTGGAAAGTGCAGGTTGCTCCTCCGGTCAATGAACTCCCAACCTCTTACGAAACATACAGTTCAATATTATATTTAGAGGAGCCCGCTACACTGAACAGGGCAACTCACTGAATAGCGCCGTTGCTTCGTAATCGTGAATTCAAACTTAATTCTAGATTCGAGAAAGAGACTGGAGATTTTTGTGACTGTCCTTACGTCCCGTGTGCAACTTCAGGTTCAATACCTCAAATATAGCCACGACCGCTTCATTCCACACAATTTCTAATTCATTATTTGCTATTAACTTAAAGCTGGACATTACAGAATCAAACTTACTGTCAGAGTCTTAATATAAACCATACCTTATAATTTTTTTATTATACAAATATACATTATAAAAATTTCTTACTTTGTAAGTAAATACAGGTGTGCTGGTAAGTACTTAGCCCGACTAGGAAGGAAACAATCTACATTCCCCGCATTTTATGGAACTTGGATGGTTATTACCACATTCACAAACGTCCACCACCTGTCCCTACCCTAGCCAAATCAATCCATTCCTCTGCCCATCACACTTTAAACAGACGCAGCTTGTTTTCTTCCTGGTCGAACTAAAGACTTATCGGCACCCGGTAAACCCTGTTTTGAGCCACATAAATCCTGTCCGCAGATTCAGATACGATTTCTTTAACACCCATTCTAATATTATCCCCATCTACGCAATGTGTTCCAAACGTTCCCTCCTTCACGTTTTTGTGACTTTGACTGTGAAGGCATTTCACACCCCTGTCACACGTCGTACGAAGCACCCATCTCACACTCCGCTCATCTTATCGCCATAACAGAGACTTGTGAACAGACACAACTTTTAAGTTCTTTCTCATAACATTTTCCCCATGCTTCTGTTACCATCTCCCACGTCCGTCCATAAAATGGTCACAGAACCCTGTTGACAAACACTCACAATTAGAAATAAATAAACAAAATAAATAAGTCTGTCCAATGTCAACATTGCCTGTAAATAAAAATGCCAAAAGGCTTCGGTGCTTGTAAAGTTAAAGGTCAAATAATTATATTTCATGCTATGACCTTTGTAAGCGGCCACTTACTGGATTGTAAAATCGCATATGCTATGACTGAACACCTCCACTAAGCAGCTAATTAGTCTAGACTGAGCTCTCCATTCAGCGACCACCAGCATGCGGATGTGCTTGCGGATCGATGTATATACAGTTACACTCCCACGAGAAATAACAGAACGTATTAGCTACTGTAGGGAAGCACGTTATGTCATGCAATTAGTGGGCAACCCATGTCAATAATCTTGCTCAGCTGAGGCGTTACATAACCAAAATTCTTATCGAAATATCAGTCTCGTAATGACCTTGGAAAATCACGGCAAATAAACTATATGACTTTCCAATTTTAATAGAAATTTATTTGTAATGGGTACGTATTATAGACTTCAGATTAATAAAGTTTAGAAACGATATTTGGGCTCACAAAACATAAGGCACTGCGAATTTTTAAGTATTACTTCCAGATGAGCAGATCTCGCTTTGTTATCGTATCGAAACTCCCGAGTTCAGAAGTATAAAAATATATTCACCCCACAAGTTAAGTCTAGGTGAGTCTGAGATTGACGACTTCAGTCCAGATAGATTTTCCCATAATTGCAGTGTTAAAATTGAGAGGGTGGTTCCAGATAATTTTTTTCGTCCGAGAATAAAACATATCCATTCTTATGAAAAATTTATAAAAATACGAAATGACAATTCAAGAAGCAGAAACATCTTCTGAAACTGTAGGCGGCTTCTCTGGGTCATCACTTCCAGTGTCCAACAGAACATACGGCGGTGCCAAGAATCCCTGAAAGTTACGTGACGAAATCAAGCACTTAAGACTGGGGAGATAAAGACCTCTTCTCCTTCAGAATTTCCTCATTGAAAGCAAGAATCCTCATAATAACTTTTCCAGTTGTTTCTGTACACTGTTTTCTCGAGTCCGTGCCATCAAACACCTTGATGCCACCTACATTCTATCCACGCCCCTCAGCGAACTTCAAACCGTCATGGACCTGTCCTTCAGCTCATGCTCCGGTTCCTCAGCTTCTGCAATGGCACTTTGCTTCCGAATTTCAGCAGAACGGTCGAGTGTGACATCCTCATCATGGTAGTTCAGCAAATGTTCAGCCATCTGCAACATCGTATGTACGAATTTGCGGGCTTGGCTTGATATAACTTGGGGCAAACGGCGTAGGTGCGGAACAACGAAAGTCGCAGGGTGACTAATTACGGAAATGTACTCAGAATAAAATAGTTTTATTCGATCGAAACATAACAACAGCATACAAACATCAGCACCCCAGTATTGCTACATGTTTCGGTCTTTTCTAGACCATTTTCCAGTAGAAGGTACAATCGGTGCGGACTATACATTATGGGATCCCATAATTCCATATAAGCGTTTTTACGCACATCCTGCAAACAGTATGGGATCCCATTATGTATAATGCACAACGATTGTGCCTTCTATTCGAAAATGTTTGCCTGAAAATGGTCTAGAAAAGACCGAAACCTGTAGACATACTGGGGAGCTGATGTTTGTAAGTTGCTGTTGTGTTTCGATAGAATAAAACCATCTTATTTTGAGTTTTAAAAACACAACGGGATGTCTTCTATTTAAATACAAGAATGTAGCTTGCATATAAATCTGCTCTTTGTGATTCTATGTACTTAATGGTTTTGATATGTATCGCAGACTCAAATCCACTGTTGCGAACTAATAAAGTTACAGATATCAGGGTGCATGAAGCCATGGATTATTTTCAAACTTGGTGTACGTTGATGACTTTGACTACATTTCAAGTATTGACCGCAGACCTTGGCATATTTTATGCCATGTAATATGTTTTGGTAGGCTGTCACTTTCAAGAAATTTTACAAACTTTAACTCGAAATTAATGTAAAAAAGTTGTATTCGGCTGATATAAACTAAAATTAAAATCGGCTGACAACTTTTCATGTAGACCACAAACTCGAAGTGCCTCTGCATATCCAATTTACTCGAGTCTGAACAGTGTAGATAAAAAAACAAAAATAAGGCGTGAATTGTAATAAGATTTTGAAAAGGATTAGGACAAATATAGCAAAGTTTTCACGCATGATAAAATTCGCATTCTAACAGTCAGCCATAATTACATCCGAAAACGCAATACAGTATACTAAAATATAAACAGTACTATACTTTCACAGCTGTTCGGAGGACAACATACCTCAATGAAACGTGAGGTTTACAAGCACATTGCCATTCAAAGAACTAGAGACTATAAATATTGTAATATCTTTTCTATACATTTTTACAAAAAAGATTGATGATGGATTTACAGTAAGCTAAGGCAAGTAGATAGACTGCAAAAAAAGCAACCTGATTCATCACTAAAGGGTTGTGATGGACGGATTGTTACTGTTTTTGACCATGGAAAATATTTTGACGTTTTGCTGACCGTGCATCTCAGTATATTTATCTCAGTAATTAACCAACTTGATGCACAAAATTTTTGTTTTACAATAAGTTTATTTCATGCCTCTACATGTTTCGGGCACATGTGCTCATCATCAGGAGGTCAAAATTG
>Ga0136643_10007833_pt1 | contig 15511 bp, 10 predicted proteins | sample TergutLab28metaG_FD_96883 | JGI IMG/M metagenome (GOLD analysis project Ga0136643, IMG submission 96883) | Labiotermes labralis P1 segment gut microbial communities from Petit-Saut dam, French Guiana - Lab288 P1 (version 3) (version 3) | ecosystem: Host-associated > Arthropoda: Insects >... | reverse complement strand
TAATCGGTAAAAAAAAAAGAGCCGGAAAAAGCCCCGTGGGGGGCTTGGTGGGCCGGACTGGTTTGGGTTGGGGGGGGGGGGGCTGTGCGGTCGGTCGGTTAACATGAAACTAGTCCGCCACAGTCTTCTGCCATGAATCGAATCGGATCCAGAAATGCGCCTTGAAACTTCTCCACGTCACTTAGCAGCCGTGTATACTACGGGATAAAATGTAGGTGTGCGATATCTTTGCATTATCTCCGTGCAATATATCAATGGCAAGCAGCAGTAGACTGAATATGGTGTGCATTTTTCCAATTCATGCAAGGTTTTCCTCGGTTTCACTTGTTCATAGACTAAAGGATGATATGGTGACAGTGCTGTTTCGCCGTGCCCTGTCTTCCGACATTAACATCTAAACACTTCAGCGGATGCCTGTCAATATTATTACAGTTTTGCAATGGTGCGTCCCACGCAACAATTAATACAATATTCGGCCCAAATTTATCAGCCAACTTCTAGCCTCTGCTACATATGCAGGCATTCCACTTTCCAACCTACTGCCTTCCCCAGCCAACATTTACCAGAAGGACGATAGGGCATTTCTGTGAACCTTCAAAGCTTTAATTCTTGTCATGATGTCTAGTTGTGTAGTGTCGTTTTATTGCGCCACCCAAGAGTTTTCGCCCTGCCTTCTTGCTGTTTCTTTCCTTCTTTCTTTCTTTCTTTTTCTTTCTTTCTTCGTTTCTTTCTTTCTTTTTCTTTCATTCTTTCTTTCTTCGTATGGACCAACATCACGTACATTATACTGTATGATGCATATTAAAGATATCATATGTGCAGCGCGTTAGTTCAGCTTTGAATGGAGGATTTAGTTACTTCAGTGATTTTGCCGTAAATGCGTAGTGTAGGCCGATACTGTTGGCGAGTTGTGCGCGAAATGTGCGCAGTTTTTTTGTGACGTTGGTCCCTACAAGTAATAGCCCTTCGCAGCTCACCGCGGAGCAAGCAAAGAATTGCTGCTAAGTCCAACTCGTCTCGTTGATAACTAAGCTTTTAAGCCTGGAACTCAATTGCCGCCTCGGCGTGTTCGTATTTGGCGCTGTGCGTGTCGCATGTTTGGAAGCATTTCTTGTTTCAGAAGTTAATTCTGAATTTCCATGGACCAGAAAGTTCATTCCACTGTAGCTGAGGTGGAATTCTGTATTTCACTAAGGAATATTATAAAGCTAGTCTTTTGCTTCACGCCTTAGTTGCGTTCCTGAGAAAGTGAACGTATATGATATGAAATGATATATTTGTTAACTGCAATTGGGTTGACACCCTGTGGCAATAGTACAGTACACATTTACACAGAAACAATACACAGAACAGCACAATGAAACAGAATACCTAGAACGGAACATACATAACAATAATAATACATAAACATAAGAAAATTGATATTTCCATAAGAAGTAATGGGATAGGTAGGTGTTAGGGGCAATCGTACCAATGTCAGCCTGTTCACGTGCGGTATATGTACATGTGTTGTATTTGTATTGTGTTGCTGATAGTACGTATAGAAAGAAACAATTCATATCAATTTTCGGCTTATGCAAATTGAAAAGGAACATTAAAAATCCTCGATATACTGTCATGGTTGGTACTGTACATGTCACATATCATCGCCGTCACGGGTGACTAAATTCACTCTCACAGTTTATTATCTTCGTTAAGATTCTTGTTGTGGTTAGAGACAGATACAGAGCTGTAACTGCAAGAGAGCACCGGGCATTAGTTACACCTGGGATGCCCAACATGCGGCCCGCGGGGGGAATTATTTACGGCCGTCGGTCACCTGAATAGTTTTAATAATACAATTTGACAGACATAATATATCTACAGAACATAATATGGAAACTTTATTAGCGGAGAAAATGTTTAGAAGCTATAATTAATCATTTTGAGGGAAGCACACAATTAACCAACGTTTCTGTGTGTTTTAACATCAAGTTTAGTAAGGCCTGTTACCTTGTCATTCAACCGTACTTTGAGCGTAACTTACTCTTTGCAAATAACAGACTTCTAGTGAATTCAAACCCCTTTTCCGATATATGTATATACAGGTGCGTCTCCGCAGGCGAGTCTTTAACGAATCACGTGGCCCTCTTGTGGGTTGAAGTTTGCCAGCCCCGAATTACACTGTGTTATATCAGGGCTTGTATTTAGAAGAAACTGTGAGGTGATCTGGCAGCGAACGTGACGTTCGGACGTGCGGCACTCCTGCCCTTATGCGGATGGTTCAGATTTCGTCTCGGAAACAGGCTGCCCTTGCTGAAATTTCTTTTGGTTTTTCTCAGTAACTCGCGGCAGTTTCCAAGATAATACTTCAAATAAGGCCACGAGTACTTCCTTTCATATCCCTTCCAATTCATCACCGAATAACCAGCCTATCATTCCACCCTGTATAATCTGAACTGCCGACAGTGTCGTTACACAATAAATAAATTGCGTTCTGTCATTGGTCACAATTAGTGTCTGGATCGCATATTCAGAACACTGGCTGTATAATGCAGAGTCTCCTGGTAAGACGTAATCCCACAATAAAAGTGCTGAAAATTTGCCTGCACATAAACATACTACTCATTGCATTGAAACGGTGTGATTCTGCTTCCCGTGTTATGCGGGAGGTTCTTTAAATACTTCTCCTAAGACGGCTGGTTTTTAGGGTAATTACATTGAACTGGCCGCGGTTTATTTACAGATACGGGTACTGTACCAAAGTTCCCTTTAACGACTGAGTAAAAACACGAAAACTGATTGGACCGTCCGGTATTTGATCTGGCAGCTGCAGGATAAAAGTGAGACGCATTAGCGCTGTGCTCGCACATTCATTCCCATGATAGACCCGTGCTTATTCCTAGAGTAAGCGATTTAAACTTTACTTTTTATTTGGCAACCGGTATAACATATTTGTATATACAACTTATTTCTTTAAAACCTGAAATGTTTCAGAATTTGGTTCTTGCCTCCATTACAAAGAACACCGGGTTTCAAGACGAGCAAGCGGTTCGTATGGTTACCACTGTGTTGTAAAAGTACTCAGATGATCTTCCTATTGTCGGTTGAACTCCGTATGTATAGTTCGAGACTACACTGTGAAATAATTGTGAACGGAATTGGTTCGTGTTCGCCGTTTAATTGTAGATTTTCGAATGAATTTTGGAAGGTAGTTTATCGCTGTAAAGCCTAGCTATTTCTTTACGTATCACCAGGTTTAACGTTCACAAATTCTACATGGTGCTCGCTTTGCGTTAAGTGTTTTGTACGGATGTGAAAACAGACAGCGACCTTTGATTTATACGACATTAACTGCTTGGTTTTTATAACCGTGGTGGAAAGTGTTTATTGCGCGGTGCGGACTGATTCCTTATGTAAGGCAGATTCGTTTATTCTTTGAAAGGTTAAGGGCACTGGAAATGCCAAGTGCATTTCTACACCCATAGCCATTCACCACCCGGGACTTGCGTTTCGTTGCCTAATTCGCGCCATCACTAGTAAACGCTCTTTTACCTTAGTTGACATGTTTCTGGCAATATTATATGTGCCTTATCAGTTTACCCCTATTGACATGTATGTTGTTTATTATTTGTCAAGCGTCTTTTCTGATTTGAATTTTAAATTAATTACGTTATTTATGTGTGCCGGGTAGCTCAGTCGGTATAGCGATTGACTAGGCCGGGACGGTCCGGGATCGAATCCCGGTGGGGACGAGATTTTCCGCCCGTCCAGACCAGCCCTGGGGCCCACTCAGCCTCCTGTATAATGGGTACCGGGTCTTTCCCGGAGGTAAAGTGCGGCCGGGGCGTGCTGCTGACCACTCACCCCCTTCTAGTGCCGCAGACATGGAAGAGTAGAGCTATACCTCTACCCACCCTCTGGGCCACACTTTTACGTTATTTATACCTAGCTGTGACTTATTGACTCGCTGCAGTTAAAAACAGGAACGTGCTATTCTCGAGTACAATACTTATATTGAAATTTAAATTGCAAAAGAAGCCTGTCAAATAAACCCAACAGTAGTGTCAAAGTGGTACAATGAATTATGTATACAAAATATTGCCAGGCTCATGCTAACTGGGGTAAAATAGGTAGTCACTGATGATAAGGCAAACTGTGCGTGGAGACGTGTGACTGGCGAATGATTATCATGCGCAAGCAGACTGTTGACAAGTTCAGTCAACTTGTGTTTTTGAAGGTCACATGCTGTGCAAAGAATGAACTATCAAAGATAACCCGAATTCCGGGACAAATTTGCGTAACTTAGAAGTCATTATCATTTTTTCGTTATTATAAAGCACTAATCACGTCTGTCGCCACTTTTCACATTGTAAGCGCCTAAAGGTACAGGAACGCTGAACATTTTTATTTTTCTGCGGCTGGTGGACGGTTGTACTGGTCGAAGAACGACGTCACCAGGGTTTATCCTCTGCAGCAATGTTACAGTTTCACATATTTCTCGGCGTAATTTTGCAGTTTGTTAAACTTACTTTTGGTTTATTGTGGGCCGGGTAGCTCAGTCGGTATAGCGGCTGACTACGGGCTGGACGGTCCGGGATCGAATCCCGGTGGGGACGAGATTTTCCGCCCGTCCAGACCGACCCCGGGGCCCACCCAGCCTCCTGTAAAATGGGTACCGGGTCTTTCCGGGGGGTAAAGTGCGGCCGGGGCGTGCTGCTGACCACTCACCTCCTTCTAGTGCCGCAGACATGGAAGAGTAGAGCTATACCTCTACCCACCCTCTGGGCCACACCGGGCCTGTAACGGGATCACTTTACCTTTTTACTTATGGTTTATTATAAATATTACATAAGCGGTTTATCATATCCATGAAGGGATGTGCTGTATGGGTAGTGGAGTTGCATTTGGCTTAGTAAGGCTAAATGTCAGCATTGCCCGACTTATTCGCACTTGAAGTGAAAGTCTCACGTTTAGTGTTTAAATATATCTGTCCACTTTGATACTACGTCAAAGACAGACCGACTTATATAACCTTCCACATAAGACGTCCGCTTATTACAGACACTCCCTGACGTAACATAATGTCATGTTACGTAATTTTATACTAACGCAATTGAAGAAAAACAGAAAATGAAGAAATAAATTGTTGAAACACACGCCAAATTTTCTTCTTGTGGGAACGAAGCACAGTGAGACGAAGGTGGCGGAAGAATGCTGCTGGGCGATAACACAGGCGGTCGGACCGACATGTTGCGGCCGATCAGGGTCCAGTGTGCTGGAGTTTGGATTTAAAATGGGCTCCCTTATGTACATATAATGATCCCTTATATACATATAATGACCATATGTATGGTCAGTTTCGATTTGCGCCGCACCTACCAGAACGTAACAGTCGCGTGATTTGGCGAGGGTCTGCACTCTGCAAAGTGTGCCTGAACGTAATGGTGTCTTGAAACGTTAGTAGCCTTAGGAGTGCCATCTGTACCAGGATTCCTGAAGGCACCAGCAAGTTTTTATGATGTTTTCTTGATACAAAATTTAATGGTTATACTGACATGAATCGTTCGATTAAGTTCAGGCAGTGACCGTTCCGTTGTGTCTCGTTTTACTGAGTCCACAAAAATAAATTCCACAGCTGGGTAGAACGACGATCCCCGATGCATCCCGCTGTGTGCCTACCGTAATAGCCCTTTCCAACCCACTCTGATATGTGTCTATCAGCCCAAAGCGCTCGTAGCTAGCAGAGGTCATCACTACCGGCATTCCTGTGAAGATAGACTGGAGCGGAACATAAACGGAAGAGGAAGTGTACCAGTACTAAGAAAGAGATGCAGGGTGTGAATCGATGGGACATCTCTCTGTGCCTACCATGTAACATCAATTTAGCTACTGAATCATTCAGCCTGTAATGTTTATGCTGCTTAATTTAACTTTGTATCTGGGTAAATATGTGTAACTGTGTTGCGTTATTGGCAGATGTTTGGGTGTCGTCTTAGCTGGGAAGTCAACATCAAAAGCAATGATCATTGAACCATTTCAGAGGATCGAACATGGGGTATATGATCAAGTGTGACGAAGTCACGTAACTGGCGAGTGACAGTACGGCCTCGATACAGTGTGATTGCGATCAATCACGTGAGCACGTGAGCTATTGTAAGGTTACAGTCGGAGTCTGTTTACCGTCGCCAGTAATTGTATCAGGTATTTGTGGCCTCATGCTCTTCTCCATATATGACGTAACGTGTGGGGCGGGGAGGGGTGTATCCTTAACGTTCCTTCGCACTGCCTTAGGCCTAGCGCGCACGAGCGGTTTTTTGCCGCAGCGGTGAAACAGCCGCAGCGGCCGCTGGAATGAGACGTTCTGTTTTAAATGGAAGCGAGCGCTCAGACGGTTATTTCACCGCTGCGTTTTCTCAAACGCAACATGCTTCATTTTCTGTGCGGTGCGGTGGCCGCACAGCGGTTGGCGGTGGCAATGTAACACGAAAGAACATACCTGCTTGCGCGCACGAGCAGCAAACAACCGCACGCCCACCGGTCTTCGTCTGCCGTTCCAAGCAAGTGCAAACGTCATGGATCTAGACTTCAAGATTTTTGACAGTGAGAGATTAATAACTGAGGTGGAGAAAAGGCCGGCACTGTACAATTGATTGATTGATTGATTGATTAACATTTGGGGTCGAGCCCTAGCGGTCCCGATGCACCTCGGTCTTATATAACGGACCCTTTGTGCCCCATAATCTGTTGTCAACTCAGTGGAGCCCTGTCCCTTGCTAAAGTTCCAGATGGTCCCCAGACCTAACTTTTAATGTCCTCTGGGTCCACAGAAGAGGAACCCAGATATCCATCCATATATGGCACTACAGCCCCTTCCGGGCCTTGGCCTCCCTCATAAGACGCCTCCATTCATCCCTATTTTCAGCTCTTCTCCTCCATCCTCTTATCCCCAGCAGTTGTAATGCATCCCTCTGGACCACATGCGCCCATCTGGTTCTTGGTCTTCCCACTGGTATTGTGGTGTAGAAGTTTCCGTTCAAAACCTTTTTTGGAATCCTTTCTTCTTGCATTCTTATTATGTGACCTGCCCATCCTAATCTTCTGATTTTAATGTCCTCCACGATGTTTGACTCATTGTACAAACTGTACAGTTCACTGTTCCATCTGGGACACCAGCGTCCCCTTTCTTGTGTTGGGCCACATATTCTTCGCAATATTTTCCTTTCAAAGGTGTTTTAGCATCTGTTCTGCTGTTTGTGTTAGTGTCCAGGTCACACTTCCATAGTATAATATTGGCTTAATGTTTTGTACAGTCTTAATTTGTTGTTTCGATGGATTCGTTTATATCGGAATATGGTTTGCAGGGAGCTGTAGGCTTTATTAGCTTCCAGGATCCTTGCTCGGATTTCTTCCGTTTCATCATTGCTATCATTTATTACTCTCCCTAGATATTTAAATCTCCTGACCACCTCAATCTTGTGATCCTCAACAGTTAATGTTCCTCCCTTTCCAAGTCTCCTGTTCTGCACCATTGCTTTTGTTTTATCAACATTTATGATAAGCCCAACTTCTTTTGCTCTCTCTCTCTCAGTTCATCATATACATCTGAAACAGCCCTCTTTGTTCTACCCACAATGTTTATATCGCCTGCATATCCAATTAATTGCTCTGACTTATGAAATATTGTTGATGTGGTTTGTATCTACAGGTGCCTTATTGCGTATTCCAGTGCTATATTAAAGAGGGTGGGTGCCAGTCCGTCTCCTTGTTTTAATTCAGTTCCTACCTTAAAGCCATCCGTCATAATTGTTCCTATCTTTACACAGGAAGTTGAGTTTTCCATAGTTGTTTCGTTAACCTTATCAGTTTATTCGCGATTTCAAAGTGCGCCATTATTGCGTGCAGTTTGTCACTTCGGATAGTGTCATATGCTTTCTGAAAATCAACAAAGATTTGGTGTGTCTCTACGTTATGCTCCCAGGCTTTTTCCAATAAACTTTTAGCTGTAAAAATTTTGTCTGTAGTCGATTTTCCTGTTCTAAATCCTGCTTGGTATTCTCCAATTATATGTTCAATGTATTTATATTATCAATAACTGTAGTTAATATCTTATACCCTGTGCATAGTAATGATATTCCTCTGTAATTTTTGCATTGAAGTTTGTCTCAACTGTTTTTGTATACTGGAACCCAGATATGCACTCTCTTTTTCTCTCAAAAGCCCCAGTAAACGAACCCCTCCAGGTTCCCCAGCAAGGCCCTATGGAGACAGCTGCCCACTTACAAGGCCTTTTTTTTTTACATTTATCTCAAATTTCTTATAAAAATTCCCCTAAGTAAAAAAAAATTAGGAAAGCGTCCCTCCATTTTCCCCCAAAAGCGGGCACCGGTGGAAACGTCCATTTCCAGAGCCTTACTTAGCATGTTTGCGGGGTCACCAGTAAAGGAGCCCCGCCTCAAAGTTCCCCTCACAGAGCTCCCCCGGAGAGAGAGAGAGAGAGAGAGAGATGCTTCATTCTAGAGTTTTCTTTTGTTCATCTTTCAACGTCCCCGTTATACGAACCCCCTTCCAGGTTCCCCAGCGGGGCCCCTATGGAGATGCCCGTCTCCAGAGCCTTTTCTACATATCTTCCACGGTCCCCGGTAATGAATTCGCCCCACCAGGTTCCCCTCACAGAACTCCCTCAGGGACGCTCCACCCCTAGAGTCCCTTTCATCCATCTCTGAAAGTCCCTGGTAAATGAGCCCCCTTCCAGGTTCCCCATCGGGGCCCCTATTGAGAGAGATTCCTGTCTCCAGAGCCTTTTCTACATAACCTTCAGGGTCCACAGGAAAGGTTCCCCCCTCCAGGTTCCCCTCACAGAGCGCCCGTAGAGAGGAATGCTCCGTTTCCAGTGCCCACCTTCAACCATCTCTCAGAGTTCCCGGTGAAGGGACCCCCTCCATGCGTCCCAATGGGGCCCCTATGGAGAGAGGTGCCCGTCTCCACAGCCTTCTACACACAAGTACCCGGTAGACTACCCCCTGCCAGGCTCCCCAACGGAGAGACATTCCCGTCCCCTGAGCCCTCCTCACCATATCCTTTCCTGTAACATTACTTCTATTGGCAACAACCTTAGTACTCTCGAGGGGACATTCGTATAAAATACCCTGAAACTGAAAGCCGCCTCTCTGACGAACGAAGTTGTGTAGTATGCAACAAGTTTTAACTGTTACATCGCAGAAATCTGGGCAAACGTCAATTGCATAGTGAAAAATTCTCCATTCATTACGCACTATGCCAATTGCACATAACAATATTCTTCTTGCCCGAGTTAATCTCTGGTAACATATACGGCTGGCAACATCCAAATTTCTGCTAGAGTGTGGTCGTAAAACATGTTGTGACAGAGCAAATGTCTTGTGCTTGTGTAGCGCGCACACTGACTGCACCACATCGTGAGCAAAACGCGCGTCTCTTTCGCCGTCCGTGCGCACAGCCAAGAAATAATCGGCCGCTGCGGCTGTTTCACCGCAGTGGCAAAAAACCGCTCGTGCGCGCTAGGCCTTAGTCGCCCGATTGCAAGATTTCTGGTTTCTTATGACTCGCGAAACTTGATTATCCCTCACATGCTTTATATTGAACCAGTTTTAGGCCCGTCCACATAATTGCGAAAGGGGACTATTAGCTTCGTTATGTCTGTCTGCCTGTCCGTATTAAACAACTCGGCTGCCACTGGGCGGTTTTTTTATGACGTTTGAAATTTGAGTTTCCTTCGAACGTCTTTTAAGGAAATTCAAGTTTCATTAAATCTGACAAGAATTACGACTACTTTACATGAAGATCGATATACATTTATGACAGCATCTCCCTGAATTTGTCCTAGAATGAGAAATGTTTTTGGACAAAATTCTTTTAGAAAATCAAAACACGCATTTTGTGATCAACCACTTTTGCCGAAAATGGTAGAGCCAGACAGGTCACAGATGACAGTATAATACGGAGCATGCGCTTTGCTTGCTGTATAACTAAGGCTACAGACACACACACAGAATATGTACTACTCATTGCATTTCCACGGCTAAAGTGGTTACGCGAACGCATTTCGGTGGTACGTTTATTACGTACATAGTCTTGCCATGGTTATATTGAGGCAACGGCAGTCACACGTAGGCTTTCCCGCCCACATTTGTGTTGAGCTCCTCCAGCGTACTACACCATATTCAGTAAAATTTGTCAACTAAATGCTTTCCTTAATTCACTTGACGCTGTATCTCAGCAGGAATTTTATTTAAAGGCGTACTTGCAAGCTGAGTTTATTATTTGACGCTACGTGTGTTGTTAGTTTGTACAGTGCCATAGCAACTGATCGTTTGCAGACGGTTTGAAAGACAAGCCATGACGACAGGTTTTACCTTGTACTGTTAGAGCTGTGTAGGTAACAGCGGCAGTGTTTCTAAAACGCTGTATGTCTCGTTTGTAGCACAGGAAGTTTTGACGATCAGAAAAGGGCGTTTTGTATTCGGTTGTTTGTATTGACTGCTGAGACTGTTCAGCACTACACGAGGCGTTGTAGGATGGTTTTGAATTATGAATCGTGAAGGATCTTATTGGGGATGCCTGAAATGGATTCATCAGACTCAGGTTAAGGACAGATGCCGGACTCTTGTGAGTGAAGTAATGAACCTTCGGGAGCCATAAAATGCGAGGATTTCTTGAATAGCTGAGAACCTATTCGTTTATCAGGAAGGACTCCTCCCCATGGAGTTAGGTAGTTAGTTTGAAGGATTTGGTATGAAACTGTTTAGTCTGTTTTGAGGTGTCCATTACCTATTGTTATTTACCCGCAGAAGCTGACGGGAGTCGTTGAGAGGTTTGGTTGGGCTGGTCGAACATCTCAGATGTTTCACATATTTGTAGTTTGTTGTGTTACCGTATGATGATGCGTGGCAACACGTGATGGTTGGTTTCTAATATGTTTTGTTTTGCTCTGTTTGTTACAGGTAAGTTTGCAGCTTTTGTGGATTCTATGAGCTGCTTGATCGTTAGTCAGCGATGAAGGCTGTATCACACGAATCGTGAGTTCAGTTAATGTTTGATCATCTCTGTTCGATAGAGGCGTGTGCACTGTCGGACCTGTAATTCAATGTTCTGCTACGCTGGTTCAAGGCTGTAGTTCTCGAGCGATGTTCCGCGAAACATTGGACGGAAAATGATTTCGGCCAATCCAGTAGGCTTTATAGCGGTGACAAAATATGAAAAGCAATGCCCCATTAAATGTTCAAACCAAAAAGTCTTGTTTGTCCTCCAATAAAACTACATAGTCCATAAATATCGGGAAAGTTAACGTAAACGCACGGCACACAGAGACTTTGTGCATTTGGTAGGCTTCTGTAAACTTATTGTCACTCGCTAATATCATACAGCGTCGGCGACATGATTGAATCATCCGTATAACATGAACCAACAAGATGAACTATTTTCTATTAATTTATTTCAATATTCAGCTTCTACGTGTTTCGAGCAGGCTTGCTGCTCGTCATGAGGAGGATCAACTCTATATAAACAGCAATTGGTATAGTCATGCGTTGTGTTGACTGGCTGTTGCCAGCAGCCAGTCAACATAGCGCATGATTGATTATACACCAGTTGCTGTTTATACAGAGGTGATCCTCCTCATGATGAGCAGCAAGCCTGCACGAAACACGTAGAAGCTGAATATTGAAATAAATTAATAGAAAATAGTTCATCTTGTTTGTTCATGTTATACGGATATATCAAAATGCATGTCAACAAAACACTAAAAATGAAGCAGCGCGGAATAATAGTGGCAGGGGAGAGAATGAAGTAACCGGTGAAAACCCGCCCACTGCCACTTTGTCCAGCACAAGTTCCACAAGTTTTTTGCCTGGGTTCGAGCCCGGACATCGTCGGTGAGACGCCGGCGACTTGCCGCCAACGCCATAGCACAGCCCCCATTGTCTTGTTAGGTCACGCCACAAGAAGTGGTGGAGGGTGTGTGGACGGAACGGAGGGTAAGTGTGCGCATGTGCAAAACACCGTTACTGAACGCTATTCTGGTCTCACAGACATCCGTTTATGTCTCATGTCTCCCCACTGTTGAAGGCAAGTGACTGTTGTTGTCGCAATAGAGAATGGCGTAAGGAGTTGCTGTCCCCGCGTGTCCGGTCGTGACGACTTCTCTTGGCAATCGTATAATATTTACAAGAGTATGGACCATAGCTAGCGCTGCTCTTGTACGAAGCGGTAAATGTGCTGTTAACATGTATTGTAGCTGCACGAGCAAGAGAAGATGGATTGCTTCACGTAGTGTCATAATTTCTCACCTTTATTTGGACTGTCAATGACAGCACCATGCATACGGTTGTTCAGTGTTGATGGGTTATAACATCGTGTGCCTTCGTGTGGGAAATCTACCCGGATGCTGAAGGCAGCATAATACCTCCCGATAACGGCATACGCATTCCTTCTTTAAACTTTTAGTTACTGCACTTCGTGTTATTGACAGGGAAGGTTATCATATGCCAGGCGATGAATAATTACTTACCGTATATTCTCGAATCTAATCCGCACTAGTTTTTGCCGATTTTTTAAACGAAAAAAAAGTTAGTTCGCGGTTCAAATCCGCACCTTTCCTTCAACCGCCCCTTGCCTACAAGGCAGAGTGAATACTATTGGATGTTACCAATGCTTTAACCGTTATCCGACTAACGTGCCGTATGTGAAGTGGCCATTTAACTGCCAGCGGTACAAACGCACCACAGCTAATGGCAGTGACTGGGTGACGGATAACGATTCAGTTATGAGTGATGACGGCGAGTCTGATGAATAATAAATCGTAAATATTATATATTATAAATAATAAATAAAATAATAAATTATTGTATTGTATTGTTTTTACGGCACGTACAGCGGCTCTATCATTTTTCCAAAATCCAGCTCACGACCGCGAATCTAATCCGCACATGATTTTTTAGCCCTCTGAAACTGTAGAAAGGGTGCGGATTAGATTCGAGAATATACGGTATTTTTGTGGTCGTACACGTAAGCAACCAAAGATACAGTCAGAATTCATAAAGACGAAGATGTATTAAGCGCACCATTGTAACCAAACGTTTCGTTTGTTCAGGAGCACAAAGATTACGAGACTGTACTGACATATATGGCAGAATGGTTTGTACGATTTCGAACGTAATTTGAGTTAAAACATAATGCTGTAAGTCTAAGAAGCATGCTCATAATTTCATGATCAGGCACATTATGCTGTGATCTTGTGGTAGGTTTGTAGCGATCTACACCATGAAAGCGGTGAAGCCAACGGAACATGTAACAGTTTGGTAACCAAAATTTCTTCAGCCTGTTGTGTATAAATATCTGTGAAGTCAACTGTGTCTTCTTATACGTTCTGCATACAGTGTAATGTGTGTTTGCCGTGCTATGTAGTTCGGTACATTCAAACATTCACCTGAACCCACCACTGTTTTTGCCTACCCTGCCAGCACGTCGATGTGTATTTATTTACTGGGCGCCCACCCCTGCTGTTGGTTGGTTCAAATATCTCTATTTATACACGAAACGGGACTGGCATCCCAGAGCTGGTAGGGAATCAGACCGGCACATTTTGACGCAGGAAGGCATTTGGTGTTTTATTTCGCTTTCGACGTCCCAGAGAGACGGGAGACATGTATATGTGCTGAACCACTCCATGGGGTTTCTTTGCCAATCACAGGAATCCGCAGTGAGGGTCAGCCAGGAGCCAATAGTGTTCTCTAGATTGAAGTTAATTAATATCCTGTACCGTCAGCCAATGCAGTGAAACAGAGGGCAGGGACATTACCGACTGCACGTGTATTGTATCGTACATCTATTTGTGGCTTAGACGTTACTCAGACTAGGAGTTGTGATCCTCAATAGGTCATTAAGCATAATAAGTGGTCTAATTCTAATACGCATAAATTGATGAGAAAAATAACAGACTGCATTATAAACATACGCTTGCGTGTAATTAAGGTTTACTAGTAAAAAGAAAATCACATTTTTTAGGCGCGTTTGCAGAATTGCGAAAAACGACCATTCGCTTCTTTATGTATGTGTGTCTGTGCGTCCGTCCATCTGTCCGCGTGGAACGACTCGACTCCCACGGGACGGATTTTCGTGAAATTTGGTATTTGAATATTTTTCGAAAATCTGTCGAGAAAATTCAAGTTTCATTAAAATAGGATAAGAATAACGGGTACTTTACATCAAGACCGATATACATATTTGGTCATCTCTTGCCCATTTCGTCTTAGAATGAGTAAATGTTTCAGGCAAAAGTTGTAGAGAAACAAAACACACATTTTAGGTTCAATAACGTGTTTTTCTCAAATTGTGCCGTTTATGAGATAATGTGGAAAAATATTGTAGAGCCAGACAGGCCACAGATGACAACGTGGCGCTTGCACGTTGCACGCTGCTTACTAAGGCCACAAATGCACAGTCAGAATATGTAATACTAATTGCTTTTCCACTGCAGCAATGGTTGCATGAACGCGCCTCATTGTTACATTATACATACATTGCCTGTCTAGTTCATTCTATCAATAGAAGCCTTTGAAGCACAATGGTTACTTTATGACCTACTGTGTTTAACAATAAAGAATTATACGTTCTTTCCAAACAGTAAATTTATGTGTTTTGCATGGATCTTAGAGTAAACAGCGATTATTTCCCTATATATTATTAACTGACCGCCTTTTGTAACCGAGGCGGCGTGTGTTTACTGCGCGGTACGAATTGAATAGCTAAATAAAATTCAAGTTACTTTTAATCTTTAGAGGGTTGAGGAAATGTCTGATTTCGGGACTGTGGAAACCACAATTCTTGACAGTTGTATACAGTTCTGACAACAGTTTTCACAATTGGGATCATTCGAGCCCAAAGGTTTAGAGTAGCTTGTCCTGTCGGTCCAAACGAAGCTTTTATCTTTTTCTGTTACCGAGGATAGATTCTGCACCTGTTACCAAAACCTTTCTATTCATTTTTATTCTAAACAAGAAGATGGACATAGTCCAAGCATTGAATGGTTCTACTGGTGTTTAGCATAGGCTTTAAGCCTTTTGAGTGTAATGGACGTTGCACGATGCATTGCACAAAATTACATGCGAATCAAATATTGTGTTTCAGTTTTGTGAACTCATGGCTGTCAGATTTTTTTGTGTGTGATAACCTGATAAAACAGCTTAACACGTGTCTGGATTGCATGTAAAACGAAGTGGAAAAATGCCCCAGTTATCCGGATGCCCTGATAATACTACAACACGCTAATCGTTAGCGTAAGCATAATCCCCTGTTAGAGTTTAGGTGTCTGTTACAGAGCCCAGCGATGCGGTCAAACGCAGGAATGGCTAACAGTCAGGGAGACGTCGAGCGCAAGTCTCCGCCCCCCCCCCCCCGTAAACAATTTGGCTTGGTTTGGCCCACAAACTTGTCTCTTTCCCCTGTTTTTTAAAAATTTTTTCGTCCCCGGGCTCTACCAAAAATGGCGGGCCCG
>Ga0136643_10007830_pt1 | contig 15515 bp, 5 predicted proteins | sample TergutLab28metaG_FD_96883 | JGI IMG/M metagenome (GOLD analysis project Ga0136643, IMG submission 96883) | Labiotermes labralis P1 segment gut microbial communities from Petit-Saut dam, French Guiana - Lab288 P1 (version 3) (version 3) | ecosystem: Host-associated > Arthropoda: Insects >... | reverse complement strand
TATGAGTCCTTTCCACTTCTGTCTATCGGCTGCTAAGAACCTTAGTTCATTCCAGCTTCTACCCGCTTCCTTAATTATCGATCTTCTCCAGCTGTTTTTCGGTCTTCCTCTCTTCCTATTTCCTTGAGGGTTCCAAAGTAGGGCCGCCTTTGGTATCTCTCCATCCTCTTTTCTTAATGTGTGACCAATCCATCTAAATTTTCTTTTTCTAATTACTAAATTTATATCTTCTTGTCCTGTTACTTTCCATAGGTTCTTATTGTGTTACTTTCCATAGGTCGTTAAAGAACCAGAGCAATACAACTGATTAAATAACTCAACAAATAAGTCGCAAGCTCCTGAGGATGGATGTACTAACATTGGAAACATGTTGAGCATTAAATAATGAAATAAAACAAGTGACATCAAGTTGGTCTACCTTTATTCAACTATATTATAATTAGTTAATAAATATTAATATTACCAAAAATATAGCGTATATGCCTACGCCACTTAGTACATCTCTGTTCGTTTGTTATGACGACAGTAGTTTGTGTCTTCAACAGATGAACGTGAAGAACAATAAGGAATTTAATTTATATAGAATGCGTTTGTGAAACTTTCACTTTTCTTTTTAACTTTTCCCATTATACACACAAACTTTTGCAAGGAGATTTCTACAGACTGTGCATGTCTGTTCAGTTGAATGCTCGTGTCTGTGCACATGTAAGCTCTACAGAAATATTCGGAATATTTAATATCATCTAAGGAATGAAATATTTTTAAGGCATTGTGTGTTTTATTTATTTATTTGCACAATTTTTATCTGTTTCAGGTGAGTGGACCTAAGACCACAGAAGGTTTCAAATCAGTTAAACTACGGAGCAGGAAAGGCAAGATTTGACCAAAGAATAAAATTCCTTCTTGAAGTTGAATGTATCTGTTTTGTTATATCGGTCGGTTGCGTGTCGGGAGTATCATTTCAACCAATTACTTTTTCTTTTTCTGCATTGATTAGTCTGTGCGGGCTCTTTTATCTTCCTTGTCACGTTTTTAAAGGTGTTCCTTTATTTCAACCTATCCCTCTGGTACGTGACAAAGTGCGAAATATTGGATTTTTCCATTTCCCTTACTACCGGAAAAAGAAAGTCATTTTTCTGTGAAATCATATCTCTTCCACATACTAAAAAAAGGTTTAGCTTGCTCCGTTTGTAATCGTTATTACTTTTGATTAATTTCTTACTTTACATGACATCTTTTAAAAATTTTTTCCTCTTTCTTAAATTTATTCCCAATTTAGATTTTTGTAGCTTATATTACGATACATGACAATACACAAACAGTTCTTTAGTTTTAAGTAGTTATTTGGTCTCTTTTGATCCACACTTAAGCTGATATAACACATCTAATATTATTCGTTCCGTGTACTGTGAGTGTAATCATTTATATATATACCAACTCACGCACAAAACTATACAAAATCACGAATAATGTATGTATATCAATCTATATACTTACTTTAACAATAAATCACCACACTCAGGGAAAAGTTAATAATAATTAATGAAAGATTAATACATTTGAGCAACACAGTTGAATACGTCAGCGTAACACTATGTACCTATACATTTTTAACACTGTGTTTGTAAATTTTATGTATTAATCGTACATTTGTTTTAATCTCTCGCAAAGGATTTCGATTTCCCACTGAAACACGTAGAATGTTTCATTTATATATGAATACATATAATATTATACATTTTGTATGAATTGGTTTGAATATAGTTCTGAATGAGGTAACGAATATTTAAGACTTTTTATGAAACCTTGAACAAGGGAGCGACTCACTGCAAGGCCACAGATAGACATTACTCCATGCGGATATGCAGCCATGCCTCGAGCTTGTTTAAAGCCTGCGATGCATGTCTGCAACTTTACATGCCAGAGACTACCCTGCCACTCTGGTTGGCTGACTCTTTTCTAAAACATTTGCGATGAAATCAGCAAAATTTGCTCGTTCTTTGTGACAGATTTATTAGTCACTCGAAAACGTAAATTATTCTAAATTACGTATGAAAATTCAGTTTGTAGCTTTCAAACAAAGTGCTTCTTCGTTACGAAGACAAACCAGCAAATGCTGTTTAAGTATACAATAGGTGTTTGTTCTCGGAGTCACACGTAAGAGAGAATTGCACTGTTTGGGGAAAGTTAAGAGATACTGAATAATAAAGCGGGTGGTTTTAAAGAGTAAGTATTGAGTTCAAAGAGTCAAAATAAACAGTACTGAAATTACAAGTTTGTACATCTTATGAAAATGGTACGAATATGTAGCATCGTTGATATTATTGTGTTATTTGTCATTAAGTTTTTGCGCAACGGGTTTCTCACTCATTAACCATTTACAAAGCAACGAAAGAGCCTTGGTCATGTATCGTGTTATGTATCATGAAGTGGTGTGTGGTCATTTAGTAGTCGGTCCAGAGAAGGAGAACCAAAGGAAATTTAAGAGATGAAAAGATTTTATAAACGAGTAACTCGGGTACGAGTGGTTTATATTGCCCGTGTGAATTATTACGTAAAATGGAAACCCAGACGCGCTGCTTGTGCTGACAAACGGATAAAAAGGGCTAATCGCTTAGTCTGCGATGCACTGTACTCTGACCGACCGCATCGTTGTGCGGTTAATCGATTTTTAGTCCGTGTCCTGACAAAGTGAATGCGCTTTGAAGTATCCGGTGTTCACTGCATAAGACATTGTTTATGTTGCAAAGAGCCTGTGTTTGAGCAGTGTATCTGTGTGTGTTTAATTTTAAACAATGTTGGTTCTGCTTGAACTGCAAATTTTATACATCTTCTGAAGTGATAAGAAAATATTCACTGGTAGAAAACCGGTAGAAGTTTAGAGGAAGTTATTAGTGATATATGCCACGTAAAGGAAATGAAATTTGTGGAAGTGTATACTTATGATTGATTGATTGATTGATTCTTGGATTATATAACGACGCTCTTACTATTATATGTGTTATGAGTAGAATCTGGAGGAAAAATAATTATGAGTTTTAATTTTATTCAAGCCATCTCATTGTGTAGACCGCTAAACAAGCCACATTTTTTCAGTCTAACACAACACAAATTTATCTAATCAATTAAACTGCCCTCAGATGCGTGCTACATGTTTCGGCTCTCCACAAGCATATCAACACAAGGTCACATACAGGACGTCACACTAGATATCTAACCGGCCCCTTCTGCCATTCGCTATTTATGTAGCGTTAAAAGTCATAAAAATATTTAAGGTAAGAAGTACAAGAACTGCGTCACTAAAAGTACCCATATGAAGGTTTTTATCTTATAAGGCCCTGTTGTGCCGGTACAAAAAGGACCTAATAAGATAAAGGATTAGCTTCGTCAACGTAGGATTTCTTTCCTAGTAATGAAGAATGGCCAATCAAAGTAAGTCTGCCTTTTCAATCCAGCTTTGATAGCAGAAACTGACTGAATGAAACAAAAATTGAAACGTCCACGAGGGGCGGTGTTATGATAACGGATGCTAACGTAAATATTTTAACATTCGACATTTGTAGGGGATTCATAATGGCATATTCCAGATACCGATAAGCATTGCTTAGATCAGTTGTATGTTTATCTGTCCGCTAGAAGACAGAACTGAACACTATTAGAGAACTATTTTTATTTCATTAATTATTGGTTAGATAATCTTGATTCAGGTGGTTAAGACACTTGAAATGTGACTGTCATTACATCGGGAAGCCTCCGAACCTCCTCTACTGTTGTATGTAAATGACGTATGAGAGGATATGCACCCTTTATTTTTGTATCCATGTGATACGCGCCAACCAACTGTCAACCTGTAATTTAATTCTTCCTTTTCAAATCACTTTACCGAGATTCCCATTAGAATGGATGGTATTCTTTCTTAGTAATCCAGTCAGATATTACACAAAACTAAAAGTGCTGTCTGAGTTATAACTTTTAAGACAAGACTTTCTATCTATGTGTATCTGAGGTTTTCCAATAGGTAAGAATTCTCTTGTTTCTTTCTCCTCTTTTAGCCAGGAACTGTGGTTTCTTTACTGAAAACCAGAGCTTTTGACGCAAGTATTTAAAAATTTAAGCCGGTTTAATTACGACTCTAGAGCTTTTCATTATCGGTAAGGGACTAGTGTTCTCTAAATTAAAAAAAAAATGAAAATGTCCATAATATTTAGACACATACATTGAGCTTTCTGTCTTAATAACCTTTTCTTTCCAACGATCTGTTTAAACTCTGTCAGCAGTAACGTCGCATTTCACATTGTCAGACACCTTGTTAATAATCAGCACTCTTCTTGTCGAACAGGTCTAATTATTTGTGTGCCTTTCTATCTTCGTTGTGCAAAACACAAAAAATAAATCAGCATCTATCATGTTCGTATTTTCCATCTTATTTCTTTTTGTCAAGCCTTAATTTGACGTTCTGGTAGAATAACACTTTCTCTTCTTTTCATCTTCCAATCCATAATTTTAACACATAGAATTCCATGTTCTCCTGCTACTTTTTCCATAGTTGGGTCTGCATGTATTCTTTGTTCGATGGAAAGAACTACTGCTTTTCTGTTTCCATTTGCCATGTAAATGAAGAAATCACTAGTTTATGAGAATTCAGTAACTTTTTTTATGTTTTGCTGACTGTGCATCTCAGTATAATCTTAGCAATTGACCAACTTAATGCACAAATTCTTGTTTTATAATAAGTTTATTATATGCCTCTACATGTTTCGAGCACATAATGCTCGTAACATGTAGAGGAATATAATAAACTTATTATAAAACAAGAATTTGTGCATTAAGTTGGTCAATTACTAAGATCAGTAAATTTTGTTCACACCTAAACCACAACTGCACTTGTATAACCGAAGCCAGTAAATAAAACAATATAATACATCTAATGATAACTGAGATGGAACGTAGGCACTATAAAATGTCAAAATATAAACGTAGTTTCTTAAAATGTAGTCACCTGTACTTCTTGGGGAGTGTAATTCAATCCGTTCCCTGCTGAATTTATTATTGATAGCATTTAATGTTTCTTCGTAAAATGAAGTCTGATAAACGTAAGAGAGCGTTCTAACAAAATACAAGTCAGATAAAAAGGAAATTCGGATAGACGCAATTTCGGTAATCAGGGTATAAGTACATTTTAGTTGAGTGGATGTTGCTTTTTGGAATTAGTTATTCTAGTTTTTATTGTCAATATATCCGTATTTAACAGTTTAGCATTGTACGTTTGCCAGAATTATCCCGGCATAGACTTGCAATCTTTAATTTCCACGGTAATCTGCTGTAGCCCTCTTCGTCTGTTAGGATTTTAGAAGTTAAAAGCGGTTTCTATGTTCTGTTCTCTTTAATGGGTTCTGTGTGTATAAATTCTTGGCCAAAGCGTCCTTTCCCCTTGTTTTCAGCTTATACCATATACAAAGAGCCTAAGGGTAGCCTCATTAGTCGCTGGTAACTCTGCTTTGTTACAAAAAAAATAAACAAGTAACACGTGAGTGCGTATGTAATATTGCTGAAAGAGGAGAATGGGCAAGAACAGTACAAGCGATTGAACTTGTTTCTGAAGGATCCGGTTTGTATCTCAGTAATGATTCTTCTCTATTCTTGTTTTCAGTAATTTTCTTTAATCCGGCCATCGAATTTGCCTGAAAAATAGACTTAAAATGAATCGAAATGTGTTTATTCAAATATATGCACTTGGGACTATTTCGCTGTCTTTATATAAAGTTGTTTATCTAGATTAGAAACCCAACAACTAAAGCACAAATTATAAAACACCCGACAAAAATTTTGAGGGTGGAATATCACTATGTAATTTGAAATATAGAAGTTTCAGAACGGTAGTCAGCGGATGTAATTTTCGATTGAAATTGGCAGCTTCTGAACGCTCCAAATTTCATCCCGATTATCCGCTTATAAAATATTAAATATACGCATGTTGATTCATACAAAACGAAACCAAAATATTTAGCTATAAATCACGAACGACATCAGTGGTGGCTACATTCCAACTTCTTGTTAATTCCCGGGCATTTCATGCTGAGTCCAGCCGTGAGTCTTTCGCCTCGTTCACTCCGAATAACAAATTGCAGTAATCATAATCATTATGAAGTTGATATAGTGACGTTAAATAATTGTTATAACAAGAAAGTTTGTTCAGAGCAAGTTCATTGCATATAATAGAAACTTATTATAAGATATTAGTTATTCGATACTTGAGAATTTGGTTTTAAGATGTTTAAAGATATATAGCAATGAGTTCTATTTGTTTTTGGCGCAACGGCCCCCATCGTGGGCCAGGACCTCCTCATTCATGAGGTTTCTAGATCACACATAACGAGGCAACACAGTCGGTAGGGCTATCCTTGGACGAGTGATCAGTCCTTAGCAGTGACCTCTACCTGACAACACAGACAAAGTCACAACAGACAATCTTCCATGACCCCGGAGTGATTCGAACCCAAAATCTTAACAGGCGAGCGGCCGCAGACCTACGCCTTAGACCGCGTGTCCACTGGGAGCGGCAATGAGTTTTGTAGATACTATATAATGTTATTTAAACGTAATCAAGGGAGATCAGTAGATACGGTTTTAAAACAGGGTTCTTATTTAAAGGTGCGTGAGGTGCCTTCACTTCCAGTGACTAAGCACAACTTGGGAAAACCTCATTGACTGTAGATGGTAATCCGACTGAGATCTGAACCCTGGGTCTCACGACTATATTTAGAAAGCCGTACCGCAATATTAAACCTGTCAGGTTTTGACAAAAATGTGAAGAAAATTGTCTTTCTTCGTCACCTCCACTGTCATGACTTATTCAGTTTCGTCAATTTTTTCCTATTCTCTTTAAAGTTGTGACCTACAAAACGCACACCGGGGAATGCTGATAGAATTCGGGATAGGAAACCTGAAAATAAGAGATAACATGGAAGACATAGGCGTGGTTGGGAAATAAGATGTGAGGAAACGGAATAAATTCATATTGCTCCGGATACGGTGAAGGGGCTGAATTTTGTAAACACGGCAATGAACGTTCTGTTTCGATAGAAGGGGGAGATTTTAAGAGCACCTGAGCGACTATCAGCTTCTCAAGAAGAGTTTACTCCATACAAATAAACTCACTCAGTATTAGTCACCAGACTGACACGAAGCATTCCACGGATTGTAAATGAAAGAGTTGTTACATTACGCTAGAAATAGTTTTGCCTGCCGGACGCTGTGGTACCATCGTACTGGTATATCGATTTGTGCAGTAACGCTGTAGGTAGACTTCCTCTCTCTCTCTCTTCGCCCTAGTGGCGTAGACCTTCTCTGTCTTTCTTCCCTTTACCCCATGATATCTGGGTCAACCACGACGATGGCCGCATAGCAGAACACTGGCAGCAACCCACCAATAACCTCACACCACTCTGGAACATACACACGTCTCTTTTCCATCTCCACCGTCTTTTTATGCATAAGAAAATAACCCAAGAAAGCTGGGTCGTGCGATAGGGCTTGTGACTTTTATTAGGGTGGTGCCAAGTTTCAACTGCGGCTGAGACACTGACTATTCGGCTGAAATTTTCGTGGTCTTCCTCAGTCTTACTCAACAATTGTTGTAACGTTATGCCTACTTTAATTAGATCACAGCTGCCTGTTTTATATTAATTTTTGTGTTTTACTGAATCATCCTACGGTTTTATACTGTCGTATATGTAACAGGAAACTGCAGTTTCTTCCATTCTGTGACTGGAAACAAATGAGTTCTGCAGGCTTGCTTTAAGAAACTGTTTAAAATTCCACGTATTTGGTAACCAATATTACTGTAAACTCTTAAACCAAAAAAAGTTAAATTTGAGCACTTGTTCCTTTTATTAGACAGGGCACAAACGTCTTACTCCCTGTCGAAATGCACAATATTCCCTAATCCGTTCAGCGCATTCAACATAAAAAATTTCACTATTAATATTAGAGAATACATACGCTAACACATGGAAGGAAAGCAGCAGTCAATTTTGTTCTACTTAGTTGCCATTTCCGTTGTTGATTCTTAGGCGCTTTCGCAAAATTACGAAAAGCGACTATTAGGTTTGTCGTATCTCTCTGTATGTCTGTCTGCCTATCCGTTCGACTGTCCATCCGAATAGAAAAACTCGGCTGTCACTGAAATGATGTTCATTAAATCTGATATTTGAGAATTTTTCGAAAATTTGTGGAGAAAAAATAATTCGAAAATCATTAAACTCTTACAGGAATAACGGGTAATGTACATAAAGACAAATTACCTTTTTGGTCATGTCCCGGTCACTTCTTCTTAGAATGGGAAATATTTCAGCTACCAGTTGTATATAAATTTAAAAAAAACATTTTATTATTTTTTTTCGAAGTTGTGCTGTGTGTGATATGATGTGGAAAAATATATGATAGCCGGACAGGCAACAAATGACAATATGGCTCATGGGCATTGCCTGCTGGAAACATAGGGCTAGAAATACACACTCAGAATATATAATACGTATTTCTGTACCACGGCAACAATGGTTGTACGAAAGCGCCTCGATGTTAATGTTATACGTACGTTGCCTGTCTTCTACAGTAAATTAGACAAGGAAATCCATTATTCGAAACTGAGGCATATTGTGATGGAATGCAAAGCATTAAAGGTACTGTATGACCGAAGGTAGCATTCGCATTCAGAAAGTCTAGGTGGTGTAGTCTTGTAGCTGCGTAGAGGAGAATGATATGGTAACACCTTAAACAACCCAGACTCTTCAGAATCATCGTTCTTGTCCCTCATCGTTTATTTCGCTTTGCCATTGATAGGGCGTCATCTGAGAAGGTAAATACTAACACAAACACAAGAAATATAGTTACATCAAATAACAATATATATCTATAGTAACATTTTCTCCACTGCAAAATGGCTTGTTCCTGCGAGCTATGTCAGCCCACCAAACTGCACTGTCGGAGAAGTTGCCGCCTCGCTGGTTCGATAGGTTATGTTCCGTAAGCAGGTGAAACGTAAGCTCAGATTGCGATTTACGTGCACTCTAGAAAAAGATGTTGTTGTATTGTTGTATGAGTGTATCATTCAATGTCCAAGGACAAATTAAGAACTAGTAGTATACATTTTTTACCCGTGAGTTTTCTTTGTTTCTATTTTTGCATGTACTTAATGCAAAACGATGGTTTACTTTGAAGTCTATAAAAAATTACGATATAAAATTCTGCCTGTGTAAAAGAAGGCAGACAGTTTACGTGTAACGTAACGTTGTGGTGCGATCCCGTAACGTAACGTAACGTAACGTATGCGGCTATCGTAAGAACCTGATTCTACTTCACTCGAGGAGAGAGCTGTTCTGGCGATACAATGCCGCCGGCAGCAATAAAGTATTCTTAAGTCTTCATGTAAAGGTTTCTACTCAAATTTGGAATTTCTGGACATGCCCCCAATACCAAATTTTACTGAAATCCGTACAGTAGGAACTGCGCTGGAACACGCGGACAAAAGGACAGAGAAATGAAGAGACAAATGGACGGACGGACGGACATGAAGTTAGCAGTTTCCTTCCGCGACTATATGAACACGACAAAAAATGGTGCATACGGAACAAAGAGAATGAATGATCTTTTATATGTTAACATCCACTTAATTTAAGCAACCTGTCGAAAATATATTTGTCAGATTATCTTGAAATGATTGCGAACTTCTGCAAGGTAGAACTAACGAAATTACGCTCTCATGAGTACCCCACAATGGGTGATTTCTTTGGTGCAGATATTCTTGAGTTTTGGATCGCTGACCCAAAGAAATGTCTCTGGCATTCTTTCAAAAAGATAATTAATCTTTTATGGCTTTTGAATAATGCTATTTCTATTTCATCAATCAAATAAATCTACGAGAAACTAGGGAAGTCTTTGATATTAGAATCGTAGCATTAAAATGTATACGAGGACGGATGTGAGTATACAATCTTTATTGACGGTACGAGAGGACTTTAAGTGGCCAGTTAATGCCTAAGCTAGGCCAAAATTAATTCAAATATTCAGTTAATGTGAACTGTAGTACTTCGAGGCACTGAAACTTGTAGATATTAAAAACGTTAATACACCAGACACATTTATATTTAGGAAAACGTGGATAAAGAAAGTGGGCTCTGCGAGTTACCTGTAGAAGACTATCCTAACAATTTTCACATTATTGTCTGTAATAAATACGAAACAAGCTGGTACTGATTTTTTTATTAGGTTTATAAAAAGTGAACTTAAAAATTTGTAACTTTGGCAGTTTTCTCCTTCTCTTATATTTTCATTTTATTCAATATATTTGGCAATGATATTATTGATTGTACAAAACTTACATTTCCCAGAAAAAAAGTTTTCACATTATACACAACAATATTACTTAAAAATTAAGGACTTATTTTTCAAGAATAAATTATTTTCACTCTATAAAAGATTCTGCATTCTAATATGCCAAAACTCACTAGGCGATAATTGTTTTTAAAGGTAGGTTTATGTAAGGGAATTTGTCATTAAAGTTTTGTTTAAAACTCTTAAGTGATGCAGACTTTATCGTCAGATTAGGAATTACCTTACCAGAATTAATTAATTAGGTCAGATTCTTCCACCTTAACAAATCATTTTTGAACTTCTCATACTGAAGTCTTTGGTGTATTTAAAAGATGGATTGGCAAAAACACTCGATTTTACAAAGCGAAACCAATATTTGTTTCTGTGAAAATGATGCGAGTGTCCATGAAAAACGGAAGCTCTAAACAAACTTTATCTTGTTTTTCGCTTCTTTGAAACGAGATAACATATTAACATGTAGAGCTTTGTCTCAGTCTAGAATGCAAATGATCTTGTAATAATGTGTTTGTCGAGAGGAGCAGCATTCATACCAACCAGACTGCAGCACACAGTAATAATATCTCGGTTGTTGAAGACGAACTCAATGACATAATTGGGTAATTCTGCAACAGCCGCAATGTGGCGTATTATTAGTGATTGTGGTTATACGTCATTAATTCAAGATTTGTGTGATATAACAATGTATAGACCACTCAGAGAAGCTGATTTTTAATGCTTCTGAGGTTCCCCGCATCCTGCAAAATCGGAATAAGGAATTTGACTTTATATGAAATTGCGTTTTGTTTCGTGGAAGTAGCAGCAATTTATTATCTGAAAGTAAGACACAGAATTAATGGTTAGTTATCAAACCGAGAGAAGTTTATCGATCACAGAGACGTAAATAGAAGTTAAAGCTGTAGTTGTAGATTGCTTACTGTGTATACATGAAAAGTTACTTTAGTAAGGGTTTGTCCCATGAATAATTTCGAAAACGTAGGGTACATGCCATCCAACCGTCAATAACAGGACCGAGCTCAAATAAGTTAAAATTGCATTTCAAAATTGAATAATATAAAAACGTAGTTTTCAAGTAGGCAGAAGGAGAAAACAGAGCTTTATCTTCAAATTGCAATTTGTCCTTTGAACAAGAAGGGGTTGTCACTAACTTTGAATTGAATGTGTGTGTATATATATATATATATATATATATATATATATATATATATATGTGTGTGTGTGTGTGTGTGTGTGTGTGTGTGTGTGTGTGTGTGTGGTTTCCCAAATTCTAAGAATTGAGTCAAAACAAAGTGCATGAATTTCCGAAGAATTTTTTTTGTCAACATTGTTCCCACTGTTCTTCCAGTGCTGGTAATAATATCCATGGATCGAGATGTTGTTTTTCTGTTTATCATAAAAGTGCTTCAAATATTGTTTAAATATTTTTCAGTACATAAACGTGAGACAATACTGAAATAATATTTGTTGACCATATATGAATTATACGTAAATTAGCTATGGGTAAAGAAATTTATAAGTTTCTAATTAAATTCTTAATTTTACTGTCGTTATCACGTTAATTAAGGTTTGACTAATTGGGTGCTGATAAAATACATATCATGGTATGAAATTTAACATGTAGATCAATCGCGCAACCGACTGTTAAACAGAGTAAGTCATTTAAAAGCCGAAATTTCACAAGGGTGCATGTATACGTGCATGATATTATGTAGAACGGTTAGATTGGAAATAGGCTTATATCGATTTCATATACTTTAATGTGTTATAGAAAAAACCCGTTGTTTCAAGGCTAACTACAACTACAGTTATAAAACACTGTATATTATACATACCTGTATTTTTTCCATATTTGTCATATGGCAGAATGTTTCATAAAATAATTTTAAATCTTAGATACATTATGTTCTGTGTCACGTATTAAAGTTACTTAATATTACGTACAATGAGCTGTATTCATTTAAGGGAACTGTACCTTTTGTCATGCATTGTTGTCTTGTGACCACGACACATTTCTGTTTGTTAGAAGTTGGCTTCTCAAAGTGGAGCCTCGGGCTCAATTCCGGGTCGCTTCCTATTAGAGTAGTGCTGGACGAAACGAGATATCGGTGTGCCCTGCTGTATAAATCCAACATTACTGTATAAATTCTTATAATAAAACCAACTAGATGCACTAATTTCTCAAATTTATTTTTAGAATAAGGCTCTACATGTTTCGGACAGTTCCTCTGTCCATCATCAGGAGTTTTTCACTGTACACACAGCAAACCTGTATGACATATACCATTGCTGTGTGTACAGTGAAAAACTCCTGATGATGGGCAGAGGAACTGTCCAAAACATGTAGAGTTTTATTCCAAAAAATGAGAAATTAATGCATCTAGTTGGTTTTATTACAAGAATTTGTCACAATGCACGGTCACCTGAACGTCAGATTACTCCATAAGACACCGTCTATCACCTTTCCCCCTGACCCATATGAACATTCAGCACTCCATCACTTCGTGACCTTTTAAACTGGGGTCATCATATGTGACACGGCATTTGTTATAGTGACAGGAAGTTAATTCTGTTCAGTGTACACTATGACGAAAGGATTTTGCGAAAATAGTTTGATTTGAATTAGTAGGTGTTATATTGGATAGACAATGGTTAAATTTGGGTCAATGTTTTCAGAGCTAAATTTAGTACAAATTTAAGATTGCCATCATGAGTTCATTTTACGATAGTATTGAAAGGATGCCACATATTCTCAAGGGAACTTGTGTTTTAGGGACATTTATGTTATTTTCTTAAACAGGGTGTTCCCAAAAAAAACGAGTATTTTAGATCCAGTCCTCCACGTAAAATAGAGGCATGGTATCAATACAACACGCCACTGTCACTTTCCCACTTACTTCCCAATTTGCCCTTCACTACAGTTACGTCACATCGTCTTCTGCAGTACATGCACTTTAGTAGTGAGATATAAACTACAGATATAAATATAATAAGCCACAATAATCCCAGTTTATCTTGCAGAATATGGATTCCTGAAACCCATGTGTGTCTCTGCGTACTGTTATTGCTGAGTAGAGTTGGGGTCGAGAGTTTAGCCGTTGCTGCAGGTAGTCTGTAGACACAGGCTCTGTTTGTCTGTTTACATTACGCTACCAGGACATTATTTGAGCTGCAGGTAAAAGGCTTATACCTCGTCAGTAAACATTGTGCCCGGATTATCATCACAATAAGGTATAAACTTGCCGGTCCCAGTGGCCGCGCGGTCTAAGGCGTAGGTCTGCGGCCGCTCGCCTAATGAGATCGTAGGTTCGAATCCCACCGGGGCATGGATGTTTGTCTGTTGTGAGTGTTGTGTGTTGTCAGGTAGAGGTCTCTGCGACGAACTAATCACTCGTCCAGGGGAGTCCTACCGACTGTGACGCGTCGTTGTGTGCGATCAAGAAACCTCAAGAATGAGGAGGCCATGGCCCGCGTTGGGCCGCAGAGACATTGGAAAAAAAGGGTATAAAACTATTAAATATTTAGTCTATTAACTCTTTCCCAGTAGTTGCGCGGTCTAAGTCGTGGGTTTGTGGCCGCTCCTTTACGGGGATTATGGGTTCGAATTTCGGCTGGAGGTATGGATTCCTGTCTATTGCGAGTGTTATGGGATGTCAGGTAGATGTCTGTGCGTCGGGCTGATCATCCAGAGGAGTCCTGCCAAGTGTGGTGTGTCCAGTGAGTGTGATTGTGAAGCCCTGTAAGGGCCGGCCATGACCCGGAATCGGGTCGGATCGCCACAGGAAAAAAAGAACTCTTTCCTGTAAACCGTGGTTAAAATACATATTTCCGCAGAATGTGTGTACCGACTACTTAAAAAAAAATTTCTTAGAACGTATTAGTCACGAGGATAGAAAGAGAAATATATCGTCTTTATGGACACTGATAGCTTACCTGTAATATCTAGATTTTGACCATGGTTTTACATGAGTAACGCCAATTACATTCACAGGGACTCATTCCATTGTCACAAATACTGAAACAAATATTTCCTCCGGAACCCGGAACCCTAGTTATAACCATACAGATGTCAGCCAGCAATTCACCGAAGTTCATCCGATAATTCTGCCGGCGGATTCCGGGAGACCAAAGCTTTTGGGTTCCGGGGAAATATGTGTTTGAGTATTTGTAACAATAGAATTTCGTTGTTATTACCTGAAGTTTCCTGCCACACTCACAGTATTCCACAGGAAGCCTGATGCTGCGCCGTCTAACTAGGACCACAACCTCTGTTTTTATTTCAACAAGATCCATTTGCACATGGCACAGGTCTCCCAAGTGATGCTAACCTTACAGGTATTCCGAACAAAATTTTGTGTTTCATATGAAACAATTCTTTATACTGGGACTTCACGTATCTACACGACAGTCAGCACATGTTATGCACTACAGACGTGGCTTATTAAATATCTCGGCGCCGACGCCACCTATGATGGCGATACAAGTTATCCGCATTACGAGAAAAAGAGGTTGACTGAAGGCTCGCTATCCAGTCGTTATCCCACTCGCTTTAGTTATTAACTTCCCCTCGGTATCGTACTGTCATCACCGAGAAGCTGTCTGTCGATTCCGGGTCCTCAGTAATATTTTCCCACGCAACCTTCTTTTTTCAGGTCACTGATTTCTTAGAAATCTTCCGTGCAGTAAGATAAAGTGGAGGGGACTTCTTGTTGAGAAATATAGCGCATGAAACGGCAATTTGTCATACCCCACCGATATACAGGTTTACAGGAGACAGAAAAAATCTAACCGACCCTCAAGAGACTAACACTTAAGCACGTTATGTTTTTACGAAACTATAAGGCGAAAGTCGAGAAGAATGAGATGGGCAGGGCATGTGGCGCGTATGGGGGAGGAGAGGGGGGTGTATAGGGTCTTGGTGGGGAAGCCGGAGGGAAAGAGACCACTGGGGAGACCTAGGCGTAGATGGGTGGATAATATTAGGATGGATCTCCAGGAGGTGGGAAGTGGGTATGTGGACTGGATTGGGTTGGCCCAGGATAGGGATAGGTGGCGGACGCTTTTGAGTACGGTAATGAACCTTCGGGTTCCATGAAATGCGGGGAATTTCTTGACTAGCTGCAAACCAG
>Ga0136643_10007829_pt1 | contig 15516 bp, 10 predicted proteins | sample TergutLab28metaG_FD_96883 | JGI IMG/M metagenome (GOLD analysis project Ga0136643, IMG submission 96883) | Labiotermes labralis P1 segment gut microbial communities from Petit-Saut dam, French Guiana - Lab288 P1 (version 3) (version 3) | ecosystem: Host-associated > Arthropoda: Insects >... | reverse complement strand
GGGGTTTTTTAGGAGATTATATTATTTAAAAAAATAGAGGAAAAAAAAAAGAGAAAAAAAAAAAAGTTTGGTGGGGGGGGGGGGGGGGGGTTAGACGGTAGCCTGTATGGTTTGAAAACGATACGTCAAGTCTTTTGGCATATGACTCTGCATAGGTTGGTTACTGACATTTCGGAGTTGAAATACATCATCGCAGCTCTACGGATCTCAAAGCTCGCAAAACGTTATACCGCTACACAAAATGGTATCTGTCTGTGAACGTTACATGTGCCATGTCCGTGCTTTGAAGAATGTTTACTTGTACGGCAAATGAACAAATGCACATTTTTAAATGCGTTCAATCACATTTTGTTTTTTCAATATGTGATAAAATATATTTATAAATGTGTATTTCTGAGTCTGTCATACAAGTAACCAACATTCTTTAATGCACGAACATGGAACATACAAGGTTCATTAACGCCCAATAGGCAAAGTCCGTTCATTTATAAAAGAATACAAAAGAAATTTCCTAAGGTGAAAAATAATATCATATAATTGAACAAATATGTTCAGTGTGCATTTTTATATTAATATGAACAACCCTCTAGATAAGCAATAATGATATTTATTAATAATCCCAATGAGATCAACATGTTTCGGGCGATGATTTCGCCCATCCTCAGGAGCAGTAGACTGTGTTTACAGCTTGTGCTATAATGCACCGACGATGCTGCCGGCAGGCAGGGATTATTAATAAATACCATTATTGTTGCATCTAGAGGGTTGTTCATATTATTATATCAGTGATGCACGGTTACACAATCATCAAAGAAGTGCATTTTTTATTATTAAAGTATCAATTTGTATTTGCATTTTTTGACAAATGTACCTGCAGTAGACAAATTAACGAAGCTGCTTTAAATGCATAGGTTACAAAACTTGAATAAATTTGAAACTGATCGTGAATATGAGTGAGAAATGATTTGGTACGGAGCGAATATAAAATATTTCAAGGCAACACCTCAAAGTTTCAGAAGATTCAGACCAGGAACAGACTGTCATTACAACCGATACACAGGCTTGTAATTACTGGCCTCATGAGTTACAAATTCAGGACGAACGATGTACCACAAAGCCTGATCTGCATCACATAAAGCGCACATCTGGAGCCTTCTTATCTTTCTGTATTTGTCAGCACTTGAAAAACGTGCGGTTTACTGAATTCCAAATTCTAAAGGTGTGACAGAGTGATATATGTGAAAATGCGGAAAAAAATCGCATTTCTTTTTGTGGGAAAATGTGATTACTTCCCTCAGCACACTTCATTGTTGTCCCACCCCGCCCCACGGTGTATATGAGAAGGCTCATTCTATCTCAAATAGCCAATATTTTTATATATGGAAATGCGTGACAAAAATAAATGTACAGTGTAACAAAACTGTTTCTACGATCAATGTTCACATTCAAGAAAAGAAAAGGACTGGCAATGTACGTATAATATAACGTTGTGGCGTGTGCACGTAATGTTTACTATCCTAACGGCCCGATAGAATTTTACTTGTAGAGAAAATTTTTATGGTTATTTAATGTAGCCAGCAACAATAAACTGTACTTCAGTTACAATGTAAAGTGCCCGATAGTATTGCCCGATTTTTACCAAAATTTGTATTTTCTCGGCAGATTTTCATAGAAATACCGAATATTAATTTCCAATGAAATCCGTCCAGTGGCAGTCGAGCGGATACCTGCCGACAGACGGACAGACATTACGAAGCTAATAGTCGCTTTCCGCGGTTATGAGAATGAGCCTAAAATTCGTTTATTATCCCCAAAGACCTTGGACAATAATTTGGCCTATCATAACGAGCTAGCAGACTTGACGTGGTGATGACGGTGATCGCACTCCTCTGGAGTATGAAGCTGAGGCCTGTAGTCCGGAACAAACCTAAGCATATTGTCTTGCGCCAGTATCTTTGACATCATCCACGATTACGAAAACCTTGTTAATTGACTTTATGGGGCACAGCCTTTTCTGAAAAACTAATGGGCCTTCAGGTATCTAAGAAACCCTGCAATCATTTTGGTACCCGAAATTTAGTTCTCTCTTCATAAGACCGCGACCCTGTTCCCCATAAAGAGCCAGATGAACCCAGTCGACATTCTCCAAACTCGCATTTAACACACTCCAGCTGCTGGCTGTAATAGATATAAACTACAACACTGTACATGTAACGTAACACTGAGGCGCTTTCGTGTGACTATGCTTGCCACAAGAGAAGCAATAAGTGTTAATTATAAGTGTGTATCTGTATTATTGCATTAGTTATCCTGCATGCAATTCGCATATCTTCTGCACAGCATATGTATGTTCATCTGTGATCTATCGGGCTGTACATAAAATAAGTGTTTTGATTTTGTCTACAAATATGTCCGAAACATTCCTCATTCTAAGCAGAATTCAAACAGATGTCATAAATTTGTTTAGTTCTTAATGTAAAGGACTTGTTATTCTAGTCGGATTTTAATCGAACTTGAATTTTCTCAAAAGATTTTCGAAAAATCTTTCACATATCAAATTTCATGAGAAACCAAACAGTGGGAGCCGCATTATTCCATGCGGACAGACGGACGGACAAACAGACGTACGTTAGGAAGGTTATAGCGTCTTTTCGCAATTTTGCGAACGCGCCTGAGAAACAAATGTGAGGAAATTGTGTACTAAAGCGAGACAATATTCGGTTCTTAGCAAATTCATTTTTAATGCGTGAAATATGGATTATGAGAAAGGCTGACGTAAGAAAGAGTGGAAACAGCAAGGTGGCATTCCTCACAGGGAGTAAAACAAAATGCTAAAGAATTAAGAAACATGAGAAGGAACAGAGTAGACAGTTATAGTAAAAATATAATAATATGTTAAACCGATTGGAGGAGACCAGGAGGCAAGAATGAAGACGATAGGATTGTTTCGTATAATAGAAGCCAATAAGATGCGCTGTTTCTCAACTTTAATTTGGTAAACAACTATACATGTTTCGGACAGACTTACTGTCCATCATCAGAAGTCTTGATACTGTATTCAGATTAATTGGTGTTTGTTATACCAGTTATGTTGACTGTCTGATACCGATCCCGCTAGCAGACAGTCAACATAACAAATTTGACAAATACCATTTGTTGTGAATACAGTATCAAGACTTCCGATGATGGACAGCAAAGGTGGGTCCACACTTGCAACGTTACCGCGTAACATAACACCGTATCGTGACAGTGTGAACGGGGCTCGTGACTGTGTAACGTATCAAAAGTTGGTTACGCGGTCACGTTACGAGCTTGTTCGGTGCGCTGTCGGTATTTGGCTGTCACATCAAAGGGATGATACGGTTACGGCCGGAGCAGGTGTGGACGTGCTGCATGTAACGTTACAAGTGTGGACCCACCTTAAGTCTGTCCGAAACATGTAGAGTTCTTTACCAAATTAAAGTTGAGAAACAGCGCATCTTACTGGCTTCTATTATATGCATATATCACGATGCACGGTCCTCAGCATGTCAAATACGATAGATCGGTTACATGACACACATAAGTAAGCTCCCAGGGAACAAAGATATACAGAAAGTAGCAGTAGAAACTTTATAGCATAAATTTTGCAACATGCTCGTTGATGCCCAATTCTTGTGGATAAAACAGAAACAACAATTATTTGTTGTTTTAACAGTGGTACAGTTCTAACAAATGCATCAATAATTCTTCCTGAGACCATCTGTCAGGTTACTTTAGCGCCCCATCAATGGCGAACAGTGGATATATCCAAAATAATAAAAAAAATTACTTTAACATATTGAAGCTATTCTACGCCACTAGTTTTGCCTTTTGCCACATGGCAGCAAATTACTGCACATCTGTACCTTCACACTTCATGTACACAACAGAATCTTCAGTTCCAGCAGATTTTTGTTATTCTTTCCAAGTACACACACACACACACACACACACACATCAAAGTGCACTACAAATGCACGAAACGTGCAAGACTTCGTTACTTCTAACAAAGAGAAGCAGACGCTCGAGATGGAACAGCATTTTGTCCCTGCCAGTGCAAAATGCGTAAAAGTGGATATCCTAATTTGATTCAGAATAAGAGGCGTTACACAATGACATCCACAAACCGAGTTCCGCTACTTCAATCGCAAAGCTCGTTGTATGTGGTTTAGAAAATCTTATCTACTTTGTCACGTATGCGTGTTTCAAGCACACTGTACGAAGCAGTCTACAGCTGGTAATCCAGGGAACAAGGTCTCAAGCGTATCCACTTCACAGCCCCTAATCACGGTCTTTAAACAATGCCACTATTGTCCAAGTACCACGTATGTGAGTGAAGTGGTTGCCACTTCGTGAAGAGGGTGAGAGGTCGGACCGATTAACATTCGTATGAATGGGATCTTCCTCAAGCACCGACAGGTACAAATTCTGTGCACCTCCAGGTAAAATGATATGGCTCACAAATAATATTTTCACAGAACTATATGTCATCACAACTTGTTTCAGTAATTTGGGGTGAATATATAACTTATTCCACCGTTATTCTTCTAAATTCCGTCATCCAATAACTACCCAATTTTAATAAATCTCGAACCACTTGCGACGCTCGTTTCGTATAAAGGGCGTCACACTGTCAGTTTTCTGGCCATTATATTTTAAAAATTACTTTCTCTAATGATACAATTCTGTGACTTCTCAAGTTTGTTTTAAAACAGAAAAATGTAAATTCAGAATTTTTGCCGCACTTAACTAAAATATCAAGCAATGGTATTTTTTGTATGACGCCTTCTGCGACAGAAAGTTTGGCAGAGCTGTTGTTTACTCTTCCTTATGGGACGTAAAAATTTAATATATTTGTACCGACAGAATAGGTGAACAACTTACGAAGGGTCAAAAGTTTTCCTCGACTGTATCTTGGAATGGCTCTGTGCACGCCAACTATACACTTATTTTTCAAGTTTGATTTAATCGTCTCCTCAGTCAGCCAGTATTAGTTATGACCAAAATAGTAAAGTCCTCTATTTAAATTGAAGAGATAATTTGTCCGTCAGAATTCCCCAATATTGCGTAAAATTTAGACCTATATTTTAATGTCCCACTGGGATTGCATGATGTCTTACCCATCTCTATGTGTCGTAACAAATGCCACCGAGGGCTGCAAATAGTAGCAATATTAAATCTGCTTTTGAATATCAGGCAGCAATACGTGCGCAAGGAAAATACGTCACAGCACAGAGAAGAAGTGCGTAGTAGATCAGAGGTCATAAGTAAAAGATAAAATTGACATCGTCCTGGGCGGCACAAAACGATGATACTAAAAAACGTCTGCGTGTTGTAATGGTTCTGCACACAAGGCCTAGAATCTTATGCTTCAATTCCCTGCTGAGACAGATATTTTTACTGAATAATGATCAAAGTTGTGAACCGCAATCCGAATAACAGGCCTTCCGATGAAGTATCTAAAATTCTAAATGCTTAACATTCAGTTTACTAAAAAAAGTTCCCATATTAAAAACGTTCATTCGTTGTGCTCTTAAACTGTTCCATCTCCAAATAAAATTCGGGTTCTATTTAGAAACCCTAAAGAAACCATACAGATGTTAGACATTTGTTATGTCACAAAGATTACACACACACACAAACACATATTTACTTTATTTATCTCAGTAATTAACCAACTTGATGCACAAAACTTTTGTTTTACAATAAGTTTATTTCATATCGTCTCGTGCACGAGACGTCCACCTATAGGTATGATGATACCAGAGGCTGTGTAATGCAATTTTGACCTCCTGATGATGAGCACATGTGCTCGAAACATGTAGAGGCATGAAATAAACTTATTGTAAAACAAAAATTTTGTTTATAAAGTTGGTTAAACACTGAGATAAATATGCTGAGATGCACGGTCAGCAAAACGTAAAAAAAACGCACATTTACTTGCTTATTTAATTGCTTACTCACTCACTCACTCCATACAGCAGAGTCCTTCTTGAGGAGATAGTAAAAAAAAATCTACATAAATCAAGTCCATACACAACTTTGTAATTAACCATCTGAAACACGTTTTAGCTATAAAAACCATCTCCAGGCTGAATACAATCAAAATAACAAACGTGTGTTACATAAATATAATTATGTTACACATAACTACGCAGCATAACATCATGTAATAATGAGATACTAGTTAATGTATGCGTGAGATATGTTCACTGCTTTTTTATAACGTGCTGTATATGGGTAAACGTTGCTCACTGTTGTGATGTGCGCTATGAGAATGCTGAATGCACTGCATTCAGCCCTTTTACAGCCGAAACATATTGCTTATGGCCAGTTACAAACACAGTTGTGTATACACTTGATTAATGTTTGTTTCAATTACTAGTCTATTTACAAAACAACGGGTCTCCCTTGCCTAAACAAGTTTATTACCGCGTTTACAAGTGCCCGTCAACTGTCCCTATCCTGAGCCAGATCAATCCATTCTCTCCATCGCACTTCCTGAAGGTCCATCTTAATGTTACCCTCCCATCAAGCCTGGGTCTTCCAAGCGGTCTCTTAACCTTGGATGTACGCACTGAAACCCTTTAAGCGCGCGCGCGCCCCCGTCCGTCCACCCACCCACCCACACACACACACATATGTATATATATATATATATATATATATATTTGTATAAATATATGTAGCTACAAACATACATTGCACATTCCATGGATCCAAAATTTAGGTCAAGTGACAAAGAGGTAGGGAATAATTCATACGTACGAAATACAGAGTAAAAAAATAGTGCAAGCGTTTGATATACGTATGTGCAGTACTCAAACGTTACAACAAAATGAATGACAAATTAATTTAAATAAATGTAGTTAAGCTGATTCTAGGAACGGACAGAGACATTTCATTTCAGCACGGCCCAACACACTAGGCACAGGCAGGATTAAACTCTTTTCCCCTCTGCTTCCTAGAGGTATGTTTGTACTCTTCGTACATGTTATAACTGTCGGATTAAACATTATCTGCACTGAGGCTATGTAAAGATATGCCATGCGAGTTCGGGATAGTGGAGCTGCAGGTTTCCATTTCAGCCATAATTCTATATTCCCTTACAGCCCCATGTGGCCCATATCAACAAGTCCTAAGGACCTTCTGACATTAAATTTCATCTCACAGTTATCAGTACTGACGTAGAGCTACAAGGAAGTAAAAAGTCTTCTCTGACGTTTAAGTACAAGTTTTCAATGTTTGGCACATTTTTAATTGCATGATGATGATCATAACGATGATTATTGCGACATTAGAAGATTACAGTTTTACATCTTTTACAAGAATTATACCTTTCAACCGCAGAGAAGGATGCAGACTCTGCTTCAAGACACAGGAATTTCTGGACGTAAGAGAGAAAATACGTCAGCAGCAGCTGACAGAAAATTGCACAGCGAATGAGCTTCGCAATCAAACGTAATAAGTAAAGTTGCCCCCTTCTACACCATAAAGATGTACAGGGGGAGCAGAGCTAGAGCTCAACTCATTTTTAACCTTGGTACTATATGAGGTTAATTTATCTCAGTAATTAACCAACTTGATGCACAAAATTTTGTTTTACAAAAAGTTTATTTCATGCCTCTACATGCCTATAGGTGTGATGATACCAGAGACTGTGTAATACAATTTTGGCCTCGTGATGATGAGCACATGTGCTCGAAACATGTAGAGGCATGAAATAAACTTATTTTAAAACAAAATGTTGTGCATCAAGTTGGTTAATTACTGAGATAAATATACTGAGATGCACGGTCAGCAAAACGTCAAAAAAATGAGGTTAAATTAGACCTGAAGGAAAGAAGCAACTTGGGATTCATAAGCATCGCAATAGCAATATTAAATTTAAAAAATTGAATTTAGCGAAATTGACTGGAGTTATTTTTGTCAGGTTCGAGTGTGTTGGTTGAATTCTGTTAGGAATTTAAAGGAGAAATGGGTTCCATCAAACGTAGGAATTTCTAGATCAAGTCAGAAACAGGCAGCTTTTCAAAGCCGAATGCGTTTCGTGAAGATATTTGCTTGAAAACACGCTACATGTAAATTGTAGGCGTTGCTTGAGTGTTTAAAGCACAGTGGTTTCTGTCACTTGTGTTAACATTAATAGCTTCATTTTTTCCAAGAGATGTATTCACATTTTTAGCATAAATATTGTTTACTTTAACATTAACATTACTGCAACAATACAATACAATATTACTAATACGCATGAGATTGTTTGGTCTCAACATCCTAAATGCAAGAAACTTCTCAACAGTAATGCAAACACTGAATCAATTATACACCAGACAAGGCACGAGACGTTAAATAAATATGAATAATTATAAACCTACACTGGAAGGTTCATTATTGTTTTAAAAAGTGCTTGAAGTTGGATAATACCTGGAATAACATGCGCAAACACACTCTAAAATATGATGTTAATGTTTTCGCACTACCTTAATTTTCCCGGAAATAAGTGTCTCGTTGTGACAGTCTTATGTTTAGCACAATTTGCCACCAAGGGCCGCTTGTTATCATGACTGAATACGAAATATATTCTATAAGATTTACCATAAGGTTACGTACAAAATCTCATATCCAGCCAAACTTTAGTATTTCTTGTTTTATACATACACACACACACACACACACATATATATATATATATATATATATATATATATCAGTAAGGAAGTGAAAAATGTAACATGAGAATATGATTTAAATATGTGGGAAGACAAAGTGTTTTGAGGTGGCACGCACCGTCTTTCTGTTTCCAAAAGTCGCTGTTTCATAAAAAAAAACAACTTAACATATCAAATACATGTGTCGGCTTCTTAATAAAAAATAATATTCATCCCAAATTATTAATTACAATTCGATCAGAACAGCTTTTCAAAATATGTAGGTTTATTGTTATTTCCACCGCCCTCCTGAAAACAATTGTAATTATTTTTCATTTATGTGAACGTATAAAACCGAATGCACTCTGCATTATTCCCATGTAATTCTAAGATATTACATTTAAAATGATATATATATCTGGAGCCGTGTACAGACAATTTAAGAAAGTTTAGGTGCCCTCAGTTTTGCGTTACTAATTTCCACGCCCTATTTTGTCCGCACAAATTTGTTTCCTTCATATAATTTTTCGACCTTGCTTAATTCTTACAGAACTGTAAAAACAGAAACGTTCAGTCTACAAACAATGAAATAAAATTTTGCTTCAAACATTATGATTAAATAAAAATTGGAAATGTTTTAAAGGTGTCTTCGAAGATAATGTAAATTCATGGAGAGCTGTTAGTGCTTCACCCGACAGGCACGTAACTATGTGTGAGGTGGACACATCATAATTTTTCAGAAGACTCGAATATTCATCAGCACCCCATACCTCTTTCACATGCAGACGTACTATACACACCTAAAACTTTATCTTCTGTGGTGGAACAATCGAACTCTGGTATAGGCCGTCTCGTTGTGGAGGTTTATAGAACATAGACACACACACTCACACACATACACGGTAGGACTCCTCTAGACGAGTGATCAGCTTTTCGCAGGAGCCGCTACCTACACAACACATAATGCACTAATAGACACTAGACAGAAATATTCAAGCTCCCAAGCGGGATTCGAACCTGCGAGCACATCAAACGAGCGGCCGAAGACCTGATTCTCAGATCGCACAGCCAAGGGAATCTACATATATGTAATATTACCAAACATAAACATTTAGGAATAGAACCTCTTGCGAACGGGAAGTCAAATTTACAGTTCTGCTCGAAATACTGCCACTTTGTACAGCAAAGAAATCCGTGCGGCTATGCTAACACACACACACACACACACACATACACACTGAAGGAATTAGCACCATTGGTTTCAGTGCTGTTTATTTTACATCGCTTTTCGTAACTGAGTATATATGGCGCGCAATGATACGATAACTGATGAACTGTACGTATGTGGAAGATGAAAATATCTCGGCATAGCGGCCACCGAGTTTTGCCTGTAATGAATGAGAGAACCACAAACATTCTCAATCACGACAATTATCAGGCACAAATTTTAAGCAACAAACATTTCCCGAATAAAAACCTAGATCCTTACTCCTACAGCAAACATGTACCGTGTTTTCCGTTCCAAGATCATGTCTAGTACAAGGCATGTTACGGTTGTACAGTCAACAATAACAGATTTTCCCTTGCAGTCAAGTTACTTCTCTAAAGTATGTTTATTTGCAGTGAAAAGTGGGTTAGCGGTCTGTGCACTGTGTGAAGAAACTGTACGTACAGAGGGTTGTAGTTTGTGGCCTAGGAACGCAGCTTTTATCTCAGAAATCACAGACTAGTGATTAGGTTTGGCGTTATAAATCCTTACAAGAAACTGTAGCGTCTTCCGGATTTTTATAAACAAGAAGTCAGAGGATTGGGCAATATTTGGCAAAGAAAGAAGGTGCCAAATGCGTTTAGGCTACAAATTGCATCTTTCGGGTGTAGCTGTACATCTTGATGGATGAAGAACCATATTCAATAACAATATCATAAACAGACCATTTATATTAGTGAAAGTTAAATAGAGTTTATGTAAATCCTTAACAAAAACTGATGTCGAAAACAGAACGTACGATTGTGAGCTCTGTTTCGATTAATATATAGATATACAAGTTACAGGATTTAACGTTCATAGGGTCGTGCATCGTAATGTATTTCTATAGTAAATCGAACTAGATGTACCAATGTATCAAATTTATTTTATTTTGGAATGACACTCTACATGTTTCGGACGGTTTTGCCGTCCATCATCAGGAGATCAAACTGCTTACTGCTTGCAGCAAGCAGTCAGCAGTTCTGTTTGACATATGCCTGTTGCTGTATGTACAGTCTTGATCTCCTGATGATGGACGGAAAGACCGTCCGAAACATGTAGTGTGTTTTAAAAAAAATGAGACATTGGTGCATCTAGTTTGATTTACTATAGAAATATAGTTACAGGAGTTATTGTAACGTGATCGGGAAATTTTCACAGAAAGTTTGATAATTCATGGCTTAGTTCCAAAAAAAAACATAAAGAACGTCAACCGGTTCTAAACGAAGTGTAAACTACAAAACTGGGCCCTACTTTTAACATATCTAAATTACAGATAAGCAGGTAAAATCATGGATTACTGTTTTAAGGAAAAATTAACCAGAATTTGAACTGGGCGGCGTCCAGTTCGCAACTCGCGCCTATCCACCAGTTTTTTCTTCGTACGACTTCCTTGCTTTCTATTCCATTTAGTCTCCAGAGGTGTGTGCACCATAACCATCACAACCGCGTCCTTCCTCTCCTCTCACGAGTTGACGGCAAGCCTTTATCTTCTCATACCATTCCAGGACCATAATCACTTTAGCGAATACGCCGCCCTCAATTAACATATTATACATCCATCAGAGCCCAGATAGGATATTTGATATAGCGACTAGTTATGGGTTGGAGGTTCCGGGTTTCGAAACCCGGTAGGAACAAGAGATTTCCTCTTCTCTAAAACGTCCAGATAGGCTCTGGGACCCACCCAGCTTTCCTTTTTGTGGGTACCGGTCACCCATTCCAAGGGATAAAGTGGCCATTCGTCTATTGCCACAAGCTAAGAATGAGTGGATCCATACATCTGCTCCCCCTACGTGCCACCATGGCGTGGACACGGGCAGCTTTAGTTTATACTACTATATCCATTGTGCCGAGTCAGTCTTACGAGATATGATCAATATGACAAAAATTTAGTTTAATAAGCGCGCCATATCACGTATTAAGATTTCAGACATCCTTCGATTAGTGTCACATATTATGCCATTCAGCGCACGTGTAACGGTTTCCATTACGCCCCAGTAGATTTCGCGATATTGGATCATTAAATCACTTTATTAAAAAATCTGCACAGGTAGGCATCAAGCGATGTGAAATATGAAAGGAGCGAAGTTTAGAGAATCCCATTGCTCAGGATGATGTCGAGTCCACGATTATCCTGGCCGTTTGATCCGCCGCTGCAACCTCTTACAGTATACAGCACAAATACGTTTTGCAATCAAACAAATATTTATTGCTTATCTTCTACATTTATCTTGTGGCCAGTAATTGTCCGGCACATAAAAATACCGTTCTTATGCACGTGATTTTAAAAAACGGTAATTGGTAGCACGGCGTAGTCTTATTAGTAGTGCAGAATGCGGTATGCCGATAACAACATAAACCGTTCGTGGAACTTGGTCACCGGAACACTGGGATTGAAATGTCGAAACCCTGTTGCATCATGGATGAAAACACTCGTTCTGATGTATATCCCATTTTTGGCAAATTTCTGTCTACAGGCCAATATTACCTTCAAAGGCTGGTCTCTAGTTTCCAATAGATTAAATAAAGTGAAATACAATGAAAAGCAATTAAATGAAATATTTACCCCCCTGAGCGATACAGTACGGACAGACCGACTGTGAAAGTGCAGGTACAAGACACGTTTTTCACATCAGGACTCATAAAAGCCATCATTTTGCTACCGCACCGATTCGCAGGCCTGAATATCTATCAGCAGCTTTAATGCAACGTGACATTTAAAATAAAAAACTTACTACGTTATTACAAAATAATGTATACCAAGCAAAACCGGAATTTCACATGGTCTCCATATTTGCAGCTATTGAAGTACAGGTCAAGTCAGCGTCAAGACCTCTTTATGATCTGTTCTGGTGCCGAGTTAATGTGTTTAGTTCCACTGAGTCATTCACACTCATTAACGCCCCGAAAGCTAATGAATTACCACAGACCTGCTATTTTTTACATTCCATGAAATGTTAATCTTAACAAGTGATGAATACTTTCGTCAAGATCTCTTTCCTGGGAATATTTCAGCGTCCTGACGTAAGTGGCGCCTTCTTATTTGTTTTGTATTATATTATAGGTACTTGCTCGCAGCTACTACAGGGTTATCCAGAAAGAACTGAACACTCAGAAATTTACTCCTCGGAAAGTAAGTGCCATGTGAATATCTCGCGGGGATAAGATAAGGACATCGTGTGAGCACCATCCCTTCCACGCAACCTACAGGAAATGAATGAAAGCAACGTGGATGCCGTGTAAAGCATCAATGATGATAAGCTACAAAGGGTCTGAGATGAACTGGACTACACGACTGATGTGTGTCTTGTGACACGAGGGGCGCAGATTGAGAATCTGTAAGAGTGAGAAAAATCTTACAGATCCTTCACAAAGCGATTGAAGATATAAGTTGAAATTATGCTTAGTCATGAAGTAAAAAATTTTTTAAATTGTTCTATTCTTTCTTAATCACCCCGTATATACAAATTTCGGTTCTAGACTGGTCTCCAGTGCCATAAAGTTCACACAAAGCTGTAGGAGATTTATTAAATTGTTCAGCAATTAAATGGGGAAACACAAACACATGCCAGCTATGATGCCTAATAAGCATACTTTCGTTCCTGTTTAGTCATAGTAGTAGTTCCAGCACGATGAAAACATATGCTTGGAGTGGAACTAAAATTCCATGAAATTTTAAACTCGGAAGAATATGTCGATGTATGAAATGTAAAGGTATGTTGTTTATTGTGCTGGACGAAGTACCGTGCTGTGAAAGCACGTGCGATCAGCCGTCCGCATCAAGAACCTTCGTCTTGTTTCCGGCGAAGAAGCCCTGATACCCACACTGAATAAGAAGATTGGTTGGATCCGGCAGTTGGTCTGAACTCTTTGCATGAGGGACAAATCTTCTGCCCCTTTGGAGAAACGAAATGATACAATATATAGGCACAAGTTTTAATAGAATTTTGATTTGCTGTAAGGTTCTATCAGAGAAGTCAATAGAGATACTAGGCAACTGATGCAATAGTTACCTTCTGAAAGTACCGGCATAAGTCTAGTTTTGCGAAAGTCGAAATGGTGTTTTAATACATTCCAGTTTATATGTATGTATAGGCGAATCCAGTAGAGATAGAAAATCCAATGCACTGTAACTTTATCAGTCGCAGCATGACAGCCCCAAAGCCTGTGTTATCGCCCAACAGTATTCTTCGGCCACCGTGGTCTCATTGCGCTTTTATTCCTGCCAGGAAACGTTTGGCGCGAATTTAAAAAATGTTTACTTATTGTTTTTTTTTAGTAAGTCTTGCGTTACGTCAGTCAGGTAGTGTCTGTACTGTGAGTGCAGACAACAACATATATGGTTCAAGAATAAAAGACCAACTTGATATCACTTGCTATTTTATTTCATTTCACTTCTTATGTGCTCAACATGTTTCGGACATTAGTATATCCATCATCAGGAGCTTGCGACAATTCTGTTGAATTACCACATTGGTCGTATTGTTCTTGGTTCGATGTGTGTTGGAGATTCGGTGTGGCTGGGTTGGAGTGTTATCCGTGTTTAAGTATATAATTTCAAATTATCATATTTCATACATATTTGAAACGCATTTAAAAGCAATGTTTTACGTAATGTTATTTGGATCAATGTTGTGCTTTCGTAACAAATTTAACATTTTAGACGCCATTTTCACTGACGCAATATACAGCTATTAGCTTCAGCATGACCCCTGTCTGTCCCTCTGTCGGCATGTATCAACGCGGCATCCACTGCAAGCATTTCCGTTATCTTTTATATTGGAACCCTTTCTTAAAGCCTGCCAAGAAACTCAAAACCTGGTTAAAATCGACAAAAATATCAGGCATTTTAGATGCAGACCTACTATGTTGTATTGCTGCCGACGAAATAATTTTACCTTAAAAGCAGTTTTTGTTCTACATTCAATATTTTTACATTGTTGAGAGTAATGTGTGACGAGACAACACACAAAACAACGCATTTATGCCTTTCCATTGCAAAAATTCTTAAGTGATTGTGCCACAGTGTTACTCCATACGTACATCGCCACCATTGTTAACGTTAGTAATCCATTAGAAATTCAACGAAAACAGAAAAATTAAACAAAATTTCTCTATGGCCGCCATATTCCTGTTGTACATAATGTTACAATAACACACCTGCATATTTCCGAACGATCAATTACCACACACCGTTTCATGAACATAAACTAAATTAAGATATTTTGCCCTTCGTCTCAAGCTTTTGTCCTACCGAAATTGCGGTAGAAATGATCGTTGGAAAGTAAACCACAGTGCTTTGGAATATCTTCCATCTGAATAATGTTCTTCGGACTTTTGTAAAAATCTGTGAATTGGCACAGAAGATGAGGCAAGGAAACCCACAGACTAACACACAGACAGACACAGACAGTACCGGTGTTCCCGTAAGCCTGAGGAGCACCAGGTCGCCGTGCGGCTAAACTGTGTACGTCGGTACGCAGTATGTGTATGCCTGCTATATGGAATTTGCTTCATGTCGACGTTTTAACATCTACAATTTTGAGGTTACTTCTAGATATTTTTTGGAAACTTATGCACCTGAAATAAACTTAAGTT
>Ga0136643_10007828_pt1 | contig 15517 bp, 16 predicted proteins | sample TergutLab28metaG_FD_96883 | JGI IMG/M metagenome (GOLD analysis project Ga0136643, IMG submission 96883) | Labiotermes labralis P1 segment gut microbial communities from Petit-Saut dam, French Guiana - Lab288 P1 (version 3) (version 3) | ecosystem: Host-associated > Arthropoda: Insects >... | reverse complement strand
GTAGGGCTGACAACCTTACCACCTTCATGTGCCGAATGTCTTGAAATCTGGGAGCCTCAAACTCCTGGAACGCTCATGTCCTGTACAGGCCTGCAATGGGATTGTTTTACCTTTTTATTCATTCTTCAGTTTGTGTACTGAACCATGTTTCCCGCATGCAGAAAAAAATTTGCCGAAGTAGGCCGCAACCGGCTTCAGTACCGTAAAAACAGATGCTGAGCAAATCAGCAACACAGCTCAAGTCGTCAGAATAGCGTGTAAGTATATTAGAAACCAAATGTGTATTCATTTCGAGCTCCTCATACTTTTTGTTCCTGTAGACCCGGCCAGCGGAGGAAGCATCGACTGGGTGCGAGGTACTTTCGAAACTCCGTACCCCTATGTTTGGGAACTCAGGGACACGGGGAGGTACGGCTTCTTGCTTCCTGCCGATCAAATTATTGACACTGCCGAGGAGACACTGAATTCCGTTATTATCATCCTTCAACACGTGAAGAGCCGTCTCCAAGGCATGACCAAGTGGTGAAGTGCAGACGAACGAACGACCAAAATCAGCACCTATGCAATTAATTCTAATTCAAGTATTTAAAAAGTTACAGAGTTGATTTCAATTGTCCAATACAATGGGAATTTATATGTTTAAGACGCCAGGCTGAAGCTGCTTCCGTTACGAATCGGGCTGGTTCAAACAGTACAGTAACTTATGAGTGGAGCTTGGACAAGTGTACAAGAGATTTACAGTCAATCTGCGAAAAGATCAAGGGCAAGTAACTATCTGAGTGGTACCCACATTTTCAAACTTATTATAAAATTATGTATTCAAATGAAAGTATAAATAAACACATTATCTTCATTAACATCATTTTTGTCCTACAAGTGTCCGGTTCATTTCCAAACAAATTCCAACGTGACCCTAACATTTTGTGGCGTGTCACATGTACCAGATTAATCAGGATCAGTGTGTTTTAAAGAAACTTCGTATCTAAGAAACACTGCTTTGGCTGCTTTCACATGGACCACGCGGAGGTCCGACACGCAGTTGCTGGCGACAATCAGGCCACTGGTTCTTACGGTAATCTTCAAGACGCGACACTCAGTGGCAGCGAGACAGCCACTGCCGCCGAGCAGTGGTTCTACCCGCCAGCGCCTAGGCTACTGCCCTGTGACTGGGTGCTGGATTATCATAGTCGCATGACAGGGACCGAACGAGATGCAGCAGTGCCCAGCGTAAATACAGACAGAGCGTGTGATGCGGAAAAATTCCTCGTAGAGATCCAGGACTGGGCTGTGACGTCAGAGCTGCGGGTGTTCTGCCGAACCGCTTGCCTCTAGGTACTGTACCTGGGACGCCAGTGGTTCGTCCACCCGCTGGCCAGTGTGAAGAGAACCGAAGAGTTTATAGTTTTGAGTTTATTTTGTCTGAATGTGACATTTTGTCCTTTATCCCAAGAGAATAAAGTATATTGACAGGGTTTGAAATCAGAGTGCTGAGTAGAATATAGGGACCTAAGGGAGCGGAAATTACAAAAGGCGATTTCAGTCATCCGCCGCGGTTTATATGAGATCTTCACTCTTCTGGGACGTTAGCAGCGTAGATTGGTAGTTAGTCTGCTTCACTTTTGACGTTGGGACCGATAGGTTGTCCCGAAACGTCGGAACTAACTACCGATCTAGGCTGCGTAACATCCCAGAAGAGCGAAGATTTCAAAAGTCTACAACAATTGCTCCACGAATAACTAAAGATATTATTATTATTATTATTATTATTATAAATGAGGCAAAGATGAGATGGACGATGCACATAAATCCCGCAGTACTTATGGGAGACCAAAAATGTAAGTTATTCAAAATTTTAGTCAGTGCATCTAAAGGGAAAAAAAAGCTTCTTGTAAGACTTAGGCTTAAATGGGAAGTTAATATTAAAATGGGCATTAGAGCAGTATGTTTTGAGCATGTGAAGTTGATTTGTCCAGTTAAAGATAGGATCCATTAGCATGATCTAGTGAACACAGGTAAGAATTCAAAGGATCCATTAGCTAAAACACATTTTTTTAAATTTGAATTTTACTCCCAACCAGAAAATATTGACTAATAATATATACATGTACATGTATATATTATACATATATATATATATATGCACATGTGCATGTATATATTATATACACATATATATATATGCACATGTATATGTATATGAATAATTCAAAATCTATTCTCACACGTGCATTAACTTAAGAAGTAGGCCTACAGCTACGCGCATGCATGTACTAACAGTCGTTTGACACTTTAAATACATACATATCAGTTGCGACAGCGATATAGTGTGATTAATTGGATATAGCGCAAAGTATTGTGTAGAGGTACTCGTAGATTTCACACGTGCCTAATAATTTCTTATCAGACACTGTCATCTCATGAGTCAGAAATATGGCGAAAGGCAGGATGCAGTCTTCCCATGACTTAAGTTGCTCTGCACGAACACCTTTGACCCCCAGACCCAGTACACTAAGCCAAGAGAGTAAATATGTACGTATGATGTTGAAGAGACCTTCGATTTAATGATCTAACATGATTAGGATCTTACCCTTGATCACCTTTTCTAAATTCGGTAGCAGAGCGCCCCTAAAGTAGCTGAGGGACCTATGTTAAAGCCCAAGGAGAGGACCATGACGTTGGAACTCAGTGAATTTTGCATCAAGGTGTTCGAGGATAGTGATTCGAACGAGGAGCCTGCAGGCGAGCAGGAACAGCTACGCAAGGATTTACGCAAACACGAGGAGATTCTAAAGGACAAGGAGACGCCTTTATCTCGACGGATTTCTAGTGCTGTATATCCATCCGTAAGCCATCTTCACGCATCGTCAAGTGTATTGCTGGACATTGGAGATGATGATCCAGACGACCCGTCTACAGTTCACGAGGACGTGCCTCCTCCTTAGATTTCATTTTTTTGCTCTTTCTTATATATATTTTTGTAAATTTGAGATGTGAATATTTTTCTCTTGGGCAAAATAAAGAGTCTGAAACCACTCTCCCTATTTTGACATTACGTTTATGGGGAAATGTGCCTCGAATTACTGCGTTTGGAGGTTTGGAGGATGATTATACAATATAAACCAATAAAATGCACTTTTTTTAGAGGTATATTTTAATTTATGATGGCTACTACATGTTTGGAAACCGAAGGTTCAACATCAGAAAAACGGTTGTATATATGGGTATATTATAGTGTGTTTTACATGCATCAGTATAATATATTCAGCCGTCTTCCAGAAGGCGAATTCTCGGGTTCGAAACATGTAGAAGATATAAATTAAACTATTAGTTTAGAAAATGTGAATTTTTTTGGTTCATATTGTATAATTATATTAAAACGCAAGGTGCAAAAAACATAAAATTTGGAGGATGGCTCCATGTCTGTCGAAATTAACTGAATGGGGGTCTGTATGGAAACAAATTACACATTTTACTATTATTAACTTTTTTTTTTCGTCTGATGTTCGAGGAAAACGTTTATTTCAGTTTGTGCAAATGTAACGTCGAAAAAGAGAGATTCATGAGTTCGATGATAAAAATCTGATAAGCAGTCTTGTCAATTGTCTGTGCGGGAAAATCCCAGCCATTGCATTAACATGCGGATCTATAAAAGTTGAACATTTACACGAGAACCATTCCGTTGTGGGTGTCTTCAGGTGAGTCCGCCTTTGCTTAATTTCTTCAGTAAAATTTCATAGGGAATTAACCCTTATCCTGCTAAAGTGGAGAATATGGTGATTTCTTAATAATGTCAGAAAATGGCAGAAGGTATTTAATTCGGCGTTTAAAGGGTTAAAGGTCTTTTGGCACACAAGATAATACATTGACAACATTCACTTAGTTTTAGTACAACACAGCAGATTCCAGATTATCCGATCTATTCGAAAGACGATCGGGAAATCGATATTGTTGGATAATACAGAAGACTAATGAAAATGCAAGGAAATTTTTCAAATACGAGTACATATAAATATAGTATTAAATTACAAAGAGAACAAAATAAAGCATCAGAATGTCTCAGAAACAAAACGCATTGTTTAACGTAAGGCAAATTTGTATTTTAATTTTAGTTTTAAAATAAAAAATAATCAGTAATGCAAAACAAATTTGTAGGCGTAGTTTGACTTTTTTAACAAACGAGTAATGGATATTAGTTTCTGAGCCTTCTTGTTTTATTCGCGACAGTGTAATGTCAGCGCCTGTAGCATTAAAATTGCCGTCTCGATATCCTTCAATCCCCAACATGAATCATTTTATCAGCTCTGTTTGCTCCTTCGTCAATTATCTTCTAAACCGTCGTAGCCGCAAGATCTACTCCATTGTTGTCAGTTAGACCTTGTTCTCCATTATCATCCATCTGTTCTTGTATTGAAGCTTCCATAGCCTGGTATAACTTAACAAAAGAAAGAAGATTTTCGAAATTTTCTTACACTGTTTTCTCTCTCCGTTTTCTTCTGCTTGTTTCTCTTTTTCTCCCGGTAACTTCCCCCAGGAAGGCGCCTGTGGTTTTTCAAACGACTTCTTCCCAAAGTGTCTGCTGTCTAATTAGTCCTTTACATTGATTTTCTCCAAATTTTCTAACATTTCCCCTCTATCAGTAACTATCGTAAGTGGCTGAAGAAATATAAACCCTTATTAGTCTACGGTTTAACACAGTGAGGTGATACTTGCTGGTAGAAAAATTACTTTTTTTCCCCCTCAATCTTAAGTTTCTTTTTATAAAGATGAAAGGGTAAGCTGTAAATGAAAGGACTGCTTTGTTTCCATGTTGTACTTTGTAAACTTTCCAATTGAGGGGATGAATTCAATAAAGAGGAAAGGCCTCTGCTAGTTTCCTGATTAAATCCACGTATTTCCTGTCTGTTATACCAAACTGAAAATCCTGTTGTCACTCTACTTCTTCAGGCCTGGGGTGTTTTCTATTTTCCAAAAGTGGCAGAGTTTATGTTATATCACCTCAGGATTTATTAGTAGGTAAGAGACCACTTGGAAGACCAAGGCGTAGATGGGAGGATAATATTAAGATGAATCTTCAGGAAGTGGGATGGGGAACATGGATCGGATCGATCTGGCTCAGGATAGGGAAAGGTAGCGGGTACTTGTAAATGCGGTAATGATCCTTCTAGTGCCATAAAATGCGGGGAATTTCTTGACTAGTTGCGAACCAGTTAGCTTCTCAAGGACTCTGCTCCATGGAGTAAGTAAGTAAGAATCACCACTCTATCTTTGATTTATTTAGAGCCTGGAGCTGATTTTTCTTCAATAGAACCGAGGGTTTTGGATGAAAGTATTCAAAACTGCTTTATTTTTCTGGTCACCCACTTTAGCCCTGATACACTAAGTCTCACTACACTTCTGAGTCTCTCAGTCAGAAACTCTAAGACACGAAGTGGTTTATGAATTTTGTAAAAGGATCTGTGTTTATGAAATGAATGTTGGTCAGGAAATCTAGCAACCCGAGAAAGTATTTCGGTAGTGACAGAAAATGGCCCATTTTTTCCAGTTGCTAACAAGATGCTGAGGTTCCTGTGCCTACTGGTCCTGTCGACTGTAATTGCCGACAGAGCCACCTACCACAACTACCAGGTGCGCCGAGTGTATCCTGAAAACCAGGAGCAAATTAAAGTATTGAGGGAACTGGAGAACAATCCAAATGGAGTAAGTTGGTTATATTGCATACTACAACAAAACTATTAGATTTATTTGTAGGACCTCGAAATCTTTCGTGATTGGCATCTGAGATATAAGCCATAAAATTTTTTTCTGCTCGTATCGCCAGTTTACCGAAAATAAATAACCATATTTGCCGATACAGCATCATGAAATAAATGTCAAATTGTTTAATTTCATTTTCTTTTTCTAAAAAAATAATTGGTTAATTATTATCCTTCTTACTATTAGGCATAATTATTAGAAATTTAGTAGAACCATGTGATGTGTAATTTTAAGAAGAAACTCCAGCAACTGTAATCCTGGAGGCGGCATGAAGAAAATAAATATTCTTCTTGTATGTTTTTTTTTTTTCAGCTGGCTAAGTAGGACTTGTGTCTTACATTTCCAGTCGATCAGATACGTTCTGAATGGCAGTAGGTTCAACATATTTACTGTTAATACGTTTATGACGTTCTCTAATGCTGTGTTATGCAGATATTAAATTACAACATAAAATACATGAAGGATATATCTGATGACACACTACACCGAATACTTGTTCATAAAGTTGTATTAAAATTGTACGTCCTAATTTAGGAGAATTCTGTACATAAGACCTCCGCCACAATCTTTTGAGATATCTCAGGGTAAATATGGAAGTTAAGATAGACTCTTCAATAAGTGTCCTAAATTTAAAAAAAAAACAAAGAATATTTAGCACAGTTCTGATGAAAGTTGGTCATGCAGTTTGGGCGCATTTATTAACGGATTGACGGAAGGGCACAAAGAAATTATTTATTCATTTTTTGTTTTCTAAACTTGTTAAACTTTTATTTTAAATTAAGTGTGCTGCAGTATCTATAATTACGTTTAAACCGCTCAAACTCAACATATTATTACATATGAATATAGAAAGTTTCTAGCTGTCTTACGTGGGTAAAAATCACAAAAAAGTACCCTTACAGATATTCGTTTTATACGGATATAATTTCTAACAGATTACTACCAGATATATGTCTTGTGTGGAGACGTAATTTCGTCATTGTTACTAAAATTACAGGTGATACTAAACAAATGCAATGAAATTACTTGTAATTCTGCTATAAGCTCCTTGAATATAACTGCGATTTTTTACAACTCTGCATATCAATTTTCTCCATTCTTATATCAGAAAAATCAGTAACACGCTTCTTTCAAATAACTATTTACACATATGCTGTGTATGCAGTGTCCTAAAAGGCACTGAAGGTTTTAAACACCTGGAGTCGGAAAAAGCCCTGAAAATTGGACTATTTAAAACACCGACTTTTCTGGAAATGTGCTGTAGGCCAAGCGACTTGCTGCCTTCTATATGTAGTCGAAATATTCACAATGCAAGTTATTCTGTAACGGGACAGCATTGTTTAATCAATGGCGGAAGCCCTGCTATTTAAATACCCGTCACAAAACCACATTAATCTTTTACTGACTACTAATAACATGAATTATATATAAAGATTAATTTCGTCCCGCGTAGTATAATACCTGCGTCTCAGTTACAAAAGCCAGTCCATTAAAACTGTACGGGAAACTGAACTTCGTTTGTTCTGAAATCCATGCAAAGCACATAAATGTAGTGTGTGGGCAGAACTTCGAATTGCTGCGTAGTAAAACTGGTGGTACATTTCTTATCCACTGGGCTGTAAATGGTTTAGCAGCTACGCTGTCGACAAAGTGTAATATAGTTTATTTATAAAATGCTGTGAAAGAAGTGCCTATTAAAGACTATTTCTCAGTGGCCATAGTGTCAATCTCGACATCTAAACACCAAAGAACCGCTCGAGAAATTCATCCGTCGGTCTCAAGACCCTTGGAACGTAGCAACAGAGTGGGAAAAAATCTGTGTGTAATAATAAATCGATAGAGAATATTTGCCAAAACCCTATTTCAAAGCATATATTTCAAAATACTTATTCAGAAAGGTACGTAAATATAAACCCCAAAATTCGGCGTATAAACTACTAGTGCGTATTTATTGGCTTGCAGCTCAGTTTCTGGCTGAGACCATTCCGAGTTGACAAGGCTGTGGACATCATGGTACCACCTCACATGCTGCCTCGATTCAACGAAATTGTTGTAAGCCTCAACCTCAAATCTGAGGTCTACATCAGCAACGTGCAACAGTGAGTACGGCCGGATGTCACATTACACAAATCTGAAATTTCTATTTCGTTTTCTTCTCTGTTAACTCCATTCCTCAATTTCGAGTAATGGCTATTCAAAAAGGTGTCTAGGTCAGTTGACATGATATGTTTTCCTTGATTATGTTCTGCTGCAAATTGAAATCTGGAAACGACCTAATTAATTTCTAGGCCTATTTTTTCAACATTACACGTGTTACCTCAGTGATTTAAAACTTTATACCTTATAGCTTATCTTTCTGCAATGGACTCTTCAACAATCTTCTGCATGTGTACTTTTCTTACTCCTTTCTACCAGTCTTCTTATGACACAAAATCGTGTCTTGGGTGAATATTATGCAGGAATATACACAAAATCTATTAACAGTGACTTCAATTTTGAATATGTCATTAACACACTATATCGCTTTTCTAATATGCCCTTCACATTGTGATTATGAGGTTACTCCCAGCATAAAGAAAAAAAGAATTATCCCCAATAGCGCATTACTATACGCCATAGAGAAAAATGCTTATAGAGTTTAAAAAGCTGATCATGCGGACAGTCATGCATTACATTCTCCTCGTTCGTTGAATACTCACTCTTATTCATATGTATTGCAATTTTTTTCATTTATATTTCTCTTAAGAAGTTATACTTGCATATAATTTATTTCTTGCGATACTTTGGCCTTTTTAAAGTAAATTATTTTGTCGGGTTTACATTTAAGCGATACAGAAGAAAAGTGGGTTTCCTGATAATACGTGTATTTGCGGTCAAAACCTGCACTTAATTTGGGACGAATCAGTGAAGTAATTTCAAACAGAAATACAGGACATGAGAAACACAATATTTGACATGCACCCATTTCTTACACTTTCTGCAAAGACCCAGAATTTGCGAAGATAACTGCCTGTTACGAGGAAGATAAGACAACGTATCACTTGTTTTGGTGTAATTAGCAATATTCTACTGCCCTAGTTTTAGGCCGAATTCAATGGTGTTTTTCGGCCGAAGGCCGATCCCGGTGGCCGCGCGGTATAAAGTGTTGGTCTGCGGCCACTCGCTTGCAGGGATTGCGGGTTCGAATGCCGCCTGAGGAGGGGATGCCTGTCTCTTGTGACTGTTGTGTGTTGTCAGATACAGGTCCCTTCTTCAGGCCGACCCCCGTCCAGAGGAGTCCTACAGAGTGTGATGTGTCTGAGTGTGATCGTGAAGCCTCGAAACTGAGGAAGTCTTGGTCCACTAGGAATGTCGAGCCACGAAAAAAATGTTGGCTGAAGAGTAAATCGCGTATAACGTGTACTATCGTCGTATCTACAAAATCTGTTTCATTTTATAATTTCGATGTTGTGGGGGGGGGGCTCTGCCCCGGCAGCCCCCTCCCCCCCCCAACTTCGGTACGCCACTAACAGCCCCGCAACTCCAAAAATTCCTAGTAGGCTGACAAATTTCAGGCACGTGTTGTACTGTCATAGCCTCTTCAGTGGAAAGCCAAAGCTCATGACACGTGTTGAATCTTTTCGAGAAAATTATACCTTCTAGAGGACACTACATTTCGAAGTGGGTAAGAATGAGATCGGGTGATCGTGGAGGTCGTAGTACCCACTGACCCAGGTAGTGAGAGTCCCTAAACTCCCTTACGTCGAGGGTACAAGAAACAGGAGATCTACCATGCATAAACTACCCAAGTGCAATGCATTACTAATAGTACATCCTCCAGTAGCTGAGGTGATATTCCGTTACCGTATGCCGCTGGATATTAATTTGCGACTATATTTCTGCAGCAGATGACTGGTTTTGTTTTAGCAGTATAATAGGGTCATTACATTTTTCTATACGTAATTAATATTCACCGTCTAAAATTTAGGCCTAGCCAGGCCTATATGGTAGACGAAACATAGGTCTATGTATTACTTAGCGTAATATAAAGTGCACCTAAAATTGATCCATACAAATATAATGCGTCTGTTAATGTAGCAAAATCAATGTCATTGATCGCTTATAAAATATAAGTAAAATTCAGTCAAACACAACTTCATCACAACGAATGATTTTTATTAAGGTATATTCTTACATTGTTTCTTTGAACGACATGTTTCGGTTCTAATTATGAGCCATCTTCAGGTTGATTAATTTCTTAGTAAGGTAAAATATGCAAGTAGCAACGCTATTGCTATTGTTACGTACGAGATCTCGTATAACATACATAAAAAGTTGAAGTAAAATTCATTCCACTGTATAACATACACAAAGTATATGTTACACAGTGGAATGAATTTTACTTCTACACATACTTATATATATATATATATATATATATATATATATATATAAGTATGTGTGTGTGTGTGTGTTATACGAGATCTCGTAGGTAACACTAACAATAGCATTGCTAATTGTATATTTTACCTTACTAAGAAAGCAATCAACCTGAAGATGGCTCATAATTAGAGCCGAAACATGTCGTTCAAAGAAACAATGTAAGAATACACTTTAATAAAAAGCATTAGTTGTGATGAAGTTGTGTTTGATTGCATTTTACTTACATTTTATAATTCTATGCAACACAACGGGGATGTCTGACCTAAAAGTCATTGACCAGTTACAGCATAGTGGTCTCTACATTTTAATGCTTGCATTAAAATGAAAACTCCATGCATTTTCCACAGAATGTATTTATGTGTTTCGCATCATGTTCAAAATAAACAACGATTATTTTCTGAACCTGCATTAACCAGTTACTTTTCCTAACGGAAAGGCAATTTTTTACCGCGAAGAAGCATCTGAAACTTCAGTGTAATTCAGATGAATCGGTGTTATTCCATAAATGCGGCACAGTCATGTTAATCTTAACACTAATCTTGTCAGAAAAAAAAGCAAGCGAACAAAGCGATGCTCTTTCAGATATTGGGAAAGAACGGACAAAAAATTACTCTCATATGAATGAGTGAAAGACCGTCACTTTAAAGTTACTGGAACTTGCCTCAGACAGTTAAAGTGCAGCCTAATTCTTTTTTTCGCGTGAGGTCGATTATGCGTGTACTCTTCACTTGCAGTGGTATGGAAAATCCTGTACAATAGCGAAAGATAAGATTCTACTTAAGAAAAATACATTTAAAAAATATGATAAGATTTCCGTGATAACTGCCTGTTATATTAATTTTGATACTGTCGATAGTTACAAAAGATTAATAAAGAAATATGGTATCGGTACACACATTGTTGCTTTGTTTTTTAAATGGTGTCAGGTGTCTGTCACCTGTTAACCATGATTTGATAAATCTCTGGGGAAAGCCGATGGGAGGATTGCATGACGATGAAGAAATTATCACCGTCGGCATGACACTGCCTTTAAAACTTGCTCTATATACTGTACTTAAATCAGCCACAGTTCCCTTACCTTAATAACTGAAAAGCCACGAAGATTACTACAATTCCACTTTCCTAATAAAGTTATCACTCTTCATTCATACGTAACTTTATATCCCTCTTCCACAGTGAAGAAAGTTTAACACTTTTTACAACAATTGAATGAATATCTAAAATACCTGTCCAAAAGGAAAGAGAAAGAAGGATCGTAAGAAAGAAAATAAAAATATAGGAGACAGATAAGAGATTAGGGGACAAGCTGCTATTTAAGGAGTTCTCTATTAGTCTAATTTAGATTTCAACGTAATACAAACTATTGTCTTCCTCTTTATATATTTATTTTCCCTGTATTTTCCAAAGAGATTAATGTAGGCCCATTTATTTTTGCAGTCTTCCAACTAGAATGGTTTAATAAACAAAAAAAAAAACACGTAGCTGTTGCTAGACCAAAAGTAATTACACTTCTGTTTTTATTCATTTCACGCCAAGATTTAAAATTTCGCTTGTGTTGCAGTCTCATCGACACGGAACGCCCCAAAGTAAGGCCGAGGGCTGACTTCGGCTGGATAGACTACTACACACTGGAAGAAGTAAGTGATGTCACTTAACTATAATGCCTAACTACATCAGTTACGTTACGCAGTGTAAATAGACACCGTAAATTGGCTTTTCATATGAAGCACTATTACGAAAATATCATGGAAGCAATAAGGAGATTCAAGCCTTCTGGTATCAAGGTTAGATGCGTATTATCCCACATCTCTGAACACATCAGATATCGCGGTATGGGGCGTAGAGCGCGAAGCTTTTGGTGACTTAAAGAGGATTGCAGTGTGGACACGGTTTACAATTTCGTTGTTTTCTTAGCAAAGACAAAATCATTTTCGCATCTTACGGGTCCCACGCGTGATGTAACTCGTAAAACTATGACATTAACTAGAACAAAACCCATTACCCCGAGTTTATAATGCTTGCGTGTCGCTTAGAATTACCAACAGCGCGTCTGTGATATTGCTTTCGTCAGTAATCTTAAAACATTCGAAGGAAAATTTCTTTTTTCATTCTGTATTTTAAAAATATCTAGACGTGTAATAACCATGTACACAGAAATTACGTGCTGTTAATAGAGTTTACGAAAATGTTAATTCTTTCCATCTGCTTGTATTACTCTTACTTTACAATGCATTAGTTATCCGAAGGTAAAATTTTCAGATTTAATTGAGACGATACAATTGGGTTGCTGCACAGCGGTTGTTGAAGTACGTGTGAACGGAGACCAGTTTGGAAAAGAAGACGAGGACAAAATCTGGGTAGAATAAAGGGAAGGGAGAGGCTTGGTGTAGAGTGAGTTCTAGAAGATTCGAGGTTTTCACAACGGCAATTTTCTGCAAACCTCTCACGGTTTCTGCGTTTTATGATAAAACTGATTATTTAGAATTCTCTTATCTTTTGTGGGGTAGAGGAATTTTTTTATGGAATTTTAAAATAAAACATTTATTTAATAATAGGTGTACAAACAAAAACAGTTGTTTTCGCAGTACTGAAGAAGGCAATAATTATTAATTTCTGCGAATAAATTACGCAAAGAAAGGTATAAAAGAATTGTGAAATAATTTGCTATAGAGGTTAAGACCCGGGCTTATTTCGAAATATAGATAAGAAAATAAGAACGTAAATAGCAAGGTATATACTGAAACACAATACAGTGTGGTCTGGATAGAGGGGATAAGAAATTAAAAGTTCTATACATTTTTATATGAAAACTTAAATATTTTATGAGGGTGTAATTTGAGCTGGTGTATCAATGGAGGAAAACTACAAGATTTCATATGTTTTAATTATTTAGAGATTTTAACTATTTCGGACTTATTAAATGTAAAGAATGTAGTAGATTACAAAACTAATACATGTCTGTGCGCGTGTGTGTTTCGGGAGTAAGACGTTTAGCGGGTTATTGTAGATGCAAAGAGTTGCAGTTAGAGAAGTGAATACAAGGTTGAATGACGAATCTAAACGGTTTATCATACTGCGAGGATTTATTTGTGGGAAATAATGAACTGTAATAACTGTAGTCCAATTTGCTGCTTCAAAGAACTGGTGAATGGGAGAGATAAAAGACTGAAGTACAGAGTGATGGCGTAACTATGAGTGTAGTTTAAATATAATGAGCAAGTAAGAGGAACAATTCGAAAGATGTATGACTGTAACTTAGAACTAATAAACAATGAGGGTCTACTACACAAAGGTCCCGCCGTTGTGTGCGAGGTTATTACTGCATTACACACAAAAATAAATACAGAACTTAAATTATGATGGGTTATAATTGCAGTGTCTGTTCACGTCATGCATGCTACGTGAACATACTATCATAAATTAATGGATATGTGTAGCTTTTCTTTCTCTTGTCCTTAAAAAGCACTTTTTGTTCGATCACATCGGCTTCATCAGGCTCCCAAAAAACTACAGACAAAATTTTTCTTTCAGATCTACGACTGGCTGGACTCGTTGGTGGCAACGTACCCTGACGTAGTGACTCCAGTTTCCTTGGGTAGATCGTACGAGGGTCGCGAAATACGAGGAGTGAAGGTATCCTTCAAGGAAGGGAACCGTGCAGTTATCGTGGAAGGAGGTGCGATTTATTCACACAAAATTTAAGTGGATGTCCAATAATCGCAAATCTAATAAAGAATTCCAATAGACCTATTGCTCTGTATTGCGCGTAGTTACCAAAGAAGTCTGCTCACATGGTAACATTGTTCACTCCTGTTGGAATTTACCTCTTTCCAATACAGATCAATTAGGCTAAGGTCTCTTTGTAATTGTCCTCAATCCTTCCAGAGAATTTCCAGTATAGTGCCTTAATTTATGTAATTAACGCTTCTTTCCATACCCCATCACTTCATTGTTCACTGTCATACGATCAAGTGAGGCCACATATTCTGAGACACACCTACTGACAGCGTCATTAAATAATCTACAAATATAAACAATGCAATTATAAAATATTCTCCTACTTATTTCGAAAAATATTCACCACATTTAAAAAGACATTTAGCAAGTTACTGTTCCTAATATTTCCAGTACATTACGTAATAAGAGTATTTTTTAGGCTATAAGAAAATATTAATAAAAATCCATAAATTTGATTGAAGGATTGTTTTTTTTTTACATCGCAGCAGTCCTGGACCAAATTAAACTTATCCTCAAAATCGTACTACAGGACCTTCATCTTTTTTTCTTCTTCTTCTTCTTCTTCTTGTTCTGGCATTACATTTCTTGATGAACCTTAGCCTCTTCTTATTATAGATCCACAGTAACAAATTTAACACAAATCTGTTTACTTTCATAGATAATTTAAGAGGACATACATAAACCGATCCATCATATGTTCACATTATTCGCATTTTACATGAAAAAACAAGCTCACTCAGATTAGGACGGCAATATAAAACTGTACATTAAAGTCAAAAATATGTTATCTAGACCTGCGTCCGCATTTGTCATAGACTACGTTGAGAAAGCTAATGTACTGGCAACACTATGCTCACTCGAATTAAGTCCTGTCACATTCATCATATTTTTAACATTTTTCTGCATAAATGATAGAATAGTACCTTTAAATATGTCAGGACCCTCTCCTCCCATATATTTGTCTGATTATGATCATATTCCAATCTCAAATATCACTAGAATTTTACCCAAATCTAGTCCAGTAACATAAAAAAATTAATGCTGTATGAACATTAAACCCATAATGATTAAAAATGTACTTCGAACTTAGTCTTATTTTTAACCTTAGTAGTCGAAAATATTGTGTTAAAAAGCATAAACATAAACTCTATATTACAAAATATTAGTCTAGGAGCATATTATTAATTTTTTCCTGGAGAAACCTAGGAATATGATGACACACCCAGCTAGGATGGTCGAGATTCCAACCAAGTATACAGCTGGATTCATTCTGAATTCGCTGGAACCCTTTGCTCGGCTTGTCGAAGTGACTTATTTTCAAATAATCAACATAATATAGGCTTGCCATATTATAATGTAACATATCGTAACTTAACCTATCCTTATCCGGTGACAGTTTCGTTTCCCTTAAGAGCGTTTCAGGATGCATCATATTCTGGTTAGGTCTATACATCAGCGATTTACTTCAGTGTTTTCTGTCCAGGAATTCACGCCCGAGAATGGATCGCTCCCGCCACAGTGACCTACATCCTTAACAAGCTGCTGACCAGTGACAACCCAGTGATCCAAGACTTGGCGCGGTCCTTCGACTATTACGTCTTTC
>Ga0136643_10007826_pt1 | contig 15519 bp, 8 predicted proteins | sample TergutLab28metaG_FD_96883 | JGI IMG/M metagenome (GOLD analysis project Ga0136643, IMG submission 96883) | Labiotermes labralis P1 segment gut microbial communities from Petit-Saut dam, French Guiana - Lab288 P1 (version 3) (version 3) | ecosystem: Host-associated > Arthropoda: Insects >... | reverse complement strand
TCCCCCGGAAAACCCCCCCCCCCCCCCCCGGAGATCCGAGTGGTGGAGTAGTTTAACTCCGGATTGTTTTGTCTCCAGAAGAAGCATCCTGCATGTGAGTGTTTCTTAACAGGACTATTTTACAGGGAGGGGTTGTTAGCCCCTCGCCCAACCTCCAAGCTGGAGGACCTATCAAGCAATACTCTGTTTCATATTGTTACTTACGTACTTAATTTGATCCACTACTTTAAAATCATAACAACGAAAGAGAAGCCCATAGTATCATATGCAGTTTATCTGCACCTGCATTCCACAGTAACAGAGAGTCTGAGTCGTCCGCTTAAGCATGCAAGAACTGAGATACTGTGGTCGCGGTGTTTAACGAATTGCCTACATGCCAGTAAAAGAGGCGAAACTCTGATCGATGATATTGCTAGAAAAACTCTAGCCATCAGTGGGCCCCAATCCTTCAGATACACGACCTGCCTGTGGGATCTAATTACACCAAGAAGCAAGAAAATTAGGTTTGTTAATGACGTGGTAAAACCAGCTAGCCAAGTAATTAATTAACGCGTTAAATGACAGTGATCAAGGTTGGCCACGTTGAAGTTCCACAATTTGGCATTTTCCACAAAAAGTTTTTGACGTATGTGGCTCTCTGCATAAACCTCTAAAATTTATGTTCTAGAATGCTGGTTTTTACTACAGAAATGTAACGGGTTTTCTTCGGGGCAAGAAAAAATTTTTGAAATATTAGGCCTATTTAGTACAACATTGACTATGCAAAGAACTGACGACCCTCTCGGAAACTAACAATACGAAAAAAGTGCTCAGCTTTATTTGCCTTTAGCAGCTTGTGGCCACCTCATATCTGACAATCCAAACTAGAAATTCCGGACAATTTCGAACTCTTGAAACCAGTTACGTCCGCCCTCTTCAACTAAAACTAATTGCTTCCTCTACAGAACATAATTTTTAGGGAGTTTAACTCGAAACAGGTTGATTCTAAAGACAGCGCATTCTCTCGCGACATGACTAATATAATTTAGTTTTACTTTGGACCATTCCTATTGTGTACTCACTTGAAGCTGATTGATTGGCAGGTGGAGATAGTGTCTACGTGCAACTAACACCTTTTCCAGAATGACTGATCTCTAATACTTCCAAAGCATCTTTTTTAGAACTAGATTTGTTGTTTACGGCAGTTGGTCTCACAAATTTTTTCGATCTGAGAAACTTTTCTACATCAACATGCGTGGTCGTTTCGGAGCATCCTGATAGTCTTTATTTCATCGTGCTTTTGTTTTCCTTTGACAACTTACTAATTTCTGTGACCTTGTACCTTATATTATTACGACAGTCTGCGTTGCAAGTTTAACATACAGACAGGTGAAAGAAAAATATCGAATATCTTTCGTTTGACTTCTGAATTATTATACCAACTACTGCATATATATAAAATTTATAAAATTTATATATGTGCAGTAGTTGGTATAATAATTGAGTAACTCAACATCATGCACAGTGTAACAACGAAAACATCTTTCGTTTGCTCAGCAGTAAGTACAAACCACTCCTGAATGATCTCACCTTTAATCGAGCTACGATACGCTGATCAATACAGTGTAATATTTGAAGAACTGCGTCTCTTATGACAGCAGTTAAATCTTGTTGAACAGAAATAAGACAAACCTATGCCATGTTTGTGAAAAACCAATAAACAAACTATTCGGAAATCTTACCATGTCTATGTAGACTAACATTTCAAGTGATTTACGTAATACAGGCCTATTCCATATTCCGCCACAGATAAAATTGCAACTTCAAATGGCTTCGATTTTATAAACAGGCTTTTTTTTTAAAGTTGCACTTTGAGATATATATATATTAAATTGGATCCAATTAAAATTTAATTGGCCTGTCGAATCTTAGCGTAGATCTCCCTTCGAAATACTATCAGAGCTGCTAAGCAGTACAGAAGAAGAAACTTGCGGAAGAAGAAACTTACGGAACCAGAGACACCGAAGATAACAAGGCGCAAGTGGGTAAACAGTAGGAACTTTGGAGCCGGGACTCTTGACACAGTTTTCTGGCAAGTAGCCAGCAGAACTGCCTGAAAGAGAGTGATGACATGTTTCCTCGTGGGATTGTATCGTGTTTGTGCATAGGAAGTGATATACCATTGCGTCCGTCATTCTTCCTCATTACTCCTCCTGCTCCGGTTACCGCAGTCATGAAACGGTCTCGCGAGGGACCAGAAAAATATTTACACTGTGTCACAGCAATATGTCACTAAGAGCTCCTACGCTTGTGGTAGTCCAGTGTTCTTACATTATTTAATTTGATGTTCATATCTAACTCCATGGATAACCGTAACGTTTAACAAATTGGTAGTCGCAAATACAGTCATGAAATTCCCCTTCTTTGTGGAAAAAGTATATTCAGTACAGCCTTCATAAAAACCCATTACTGGACCATATTCTGAGCCTGGCGACATAACCCTGACACACGCAGTATTTCTTTAATTTTTTTCACATTCTCCATTACGTCATTACAATTAAAGTATTACAATTCGAGCCAATGACTGCACGCAGTTATATTAAAGTCACAACATTACAATACGCAAGCTCCTACATGTATTGGCCCTCAATGGCCCATCATCAGGGAGAAGGCAGTTGTACAAGAAAGTTGTTTAAATTTTTTGCATGTAGCTGCAAAAAACTCTTCACTGTGTAGTTGATCGAGAAGTGCATTGAAAACGATAAACTTTAAAACACGATATTACAAAAATTATTTAAAAGTTATGACATATTGCTAATTGCGACTAGTAGCTGTAAAATGGGGGGTATAAACTGTGTTAAAATGAAAAATGCTTGTGTAATAAAATTATAAAATGTAGTTATATTTTTATAACATTTGTTGCATAGCCTTTCTTTTGTAATACAAGTATTTCAGTTACAAATTATTTCTTCATGAAATTCAATTTCTTGCTTCTAAGTTCTTTTAGTGAAGCTTTGTCAACGGCATAGGTCATATAGCTTGGACTACTAGGGTTATTACGGATGCTACTCGAAAATCGAAAGGAATGTGAAAAGAAGCGATTATCGCCTGCTCAAGGCATTTTCTCAGTACTTACCCGAAGAGAGGGGCGAAGTCGATGGAAGCGCATTTGATTGGTGTCTGGACAGAGCTACTGCCGCTGCATTACCACATAGTCTTTGATTAACCCAGAACGCTGAATGACGTGTGCGGTTTTCTGCAGGTGGAGCTGAATATCGAGCCCGGCCAGAGCCTAGGCCTGATGATTCGCGGTGGCGTCGAGTACAACCTGGGTATATTTATAACGGGCGTCGACAAAGACTCTGTGGCAGATCGTGCTGGTCTCATGGTGAGTGTTATACTTTTCACTTTAAGGAAAATGTTTTGGAGGAAAGAAGATTATCTGCTTGCAGAAACCAGATACTTCGTGTGTTTGAATAGCATGCATTTTCTTCCTGTTACGGATCATCAATTTTTTATTTACTGTACGTTTTCATGAAGTTATTAGCACTTTCAGCATGTTATCGTTAGGCGACAGTGTCTTGAAAATGAGGTTAAAAAAATGAAACTAATTTTTGCAGAAGGAATGTTTAAACGTCTTCAATATTATTCTCAATTTCTGATTTACGGTATTGTAGATTGAGGCAGAGTTTATGCCGTAACTGGCAGCGATGAGCAAATGATGCAGAGACAAACATCTGTTGTGTATGCTAAACGAATACAGTAAATTAAAGTATACGTTTGTAATTCACTAATCGAAACATTCTTTTGTGCACAATCCACAACATAAAAAATTCTCTCTTATGGTTAATTGCTAACTGAAACCTCTACGTTCGCCGCTGAACCGGTATCAACACATTCTTGTCGCAACAATTCATATCTGTGTAATTTTTAAACCTTTGGTTCAATTTATTGTATTATTCATTTACACTGGTTCTGATATATTTTTATACATATAACTCCATGGAGTAGACTTCCTGTTGAGAAGCTAACAGATTCTCAGCTAGTGAAAAAATTCCCTGCGTTTTATGGAACTCGAAGGCATTAAATACAGCCCGCCACCAGTCCCTTTCCTGAGTTATATCAATCCAATCCATACCTACCCATCCCACTTGTTGAAGATTCATTTTTTAAATTATCCTCTTATCTACACCTAGGTCTTCCAAGTTGTCTCTTTCCCTCGGATCTCCCTAACGAAACACTGTATGCACCTCTGCCCCCCCCCCGTTTCCCCCACATAACCCCCCCCTCCACTTCTTCTTAGTTTGATCGCCCGAAATTTATTTGCTGAGGCCTACAGAGCATAACGCTCTGTGTTACGTAGTCTTTTGCACTCCCCTGTTACCTCGTCCCTCTTAGACCCAAATATTTTCCCCAGCACCCTATTCTCGAACACCCTCAGCCTATGTTCTCGATAATGTATGAATATTTTGTATCCGTGATGTTGGCTACTTAGCTGGCCGAAACTTGTAGGAATTTGTTGTATGTATAAAGGAATTTTATTATCAATATGTGCATTTTTTTGGTGCAACTATTATGCATATTTTCGATTAATGCACGGATCTTGGATCATATCGGTTTGAAGTGCCTGCATGTACTGCTTTTGAGTCTTCGTAGTTTCGTGACCACCAAAACAGAGGAGGCCGTATGTGTTATGGTCATGTGTAGATTCATATATTGGTGTGCTGTGTAAATGTGTGTTTTTTTCAAAGTGAAGAACACCTTTACTACTGCACGGTTTACGTCATTTCCAATCTTCTTGTAAGCTTCATGTGAAATACACAAATTGGAGCACCTTCTTTGGGAAATATGTATAAGTCTTGAGTGTTTAGTGTGGCGGTGTGTGTAGCATACTAAATGCTAGGCTTTCGACTGTTAAATATTTGCACCAAAAAAAAAACGTAAATGCGCTGTACAGTATTTCCAAATGTGTTATATGTGGTTGTTCATGCCTGTTTTGCTTTGATGTTATTAAGGAAATGCACTTGTTTTGTAAAATAAGTCATCCTGTAGACACTGTAACGCAGAATTACAAATTATTTGACTTTTCTTCAGTAAACTTTGTTACTGACAATCGATGGACTGAGAGGGAAATTTTCGTTTTCACTTGTATACTTTCCTTTTCTACGCAATTCTAGCAAAGAGAATATATCGAAAGTCTTAAATATGTCCCCTTGCTCACCATACAAATGGCATCGTCTGACTCTGAAAAGAATATTCTTAAACAACATAACATGTTTTTTCACTAGACATTACTACGTATTTCGAACAAAATTCCTATCTGCATTAAGTTGATATGGCCGATCTTAGTGGCTACGCTGTCTAAGGCGTGAGTCTGCAACCGCTCGCTTCCTGGGATTGCGGGTTCGAATCTAGCCGTGGACATAGATGTTTGTCTCTTGTGAATTTGTGTTTTGTCAGATGTGGGTCTCTGCATCGGGCTGATCACTCGTCAGGAGGACTGCCACTGAGTGTGGTGTTTCTGAGTGTGATCGTCAAGCCTCGACAATAAGTAGGCCCTGACCCGACAGACGCTTTCGCGACCCGAAAAAAATAATTATTTTATGGCGGGACTGTTTTTTTTAACATCTCTATGTTCTTGTGAAGAGCCATCTTTGAAGTCAGATCATACGTTAGTAATACAGAGTAGGAATTGTAAAGACTGAAGCGCAACATTTCATATCGCCCAATCTCCATTAAAATAGAATCTTAGTATCAAGTGTCTTCAGAATCCGTCGTGTAGTTTTGACTATTATGCGTTAATCTCATGAGCTTCGGGGTTTGGATTAACGAGTAGTTGTGTTGTGATTATATGGACTGAAATTCTTCAGGGAACGACTTAGAACGTGCCGACGTCCTCTGGGATCCCTTAACACCATCGAGTTCGCTGTGCGTCCACTTAATCCCTACTTTCCTGCCAAGCATGCTAATGTAGAGCTTGGGGAAATTTCATATCATAACCCCAGAGCTTTAGGTAGGTTAGTAAGGGAAAGCAGATGCTTTTAATTCCAGTACTGGCAGTGATCGCCGAGCCCTGCGATGTAATTAATTTTATTATCATTCCTCTTGCAATGTGAATGTTTATCTTAGTTTTAGAGCCCCGTGTGCTTATGTATTCCTTTACCATAACTGACCTTGATATATCTCGCTAATGGCTTTAATACAAATGGCGAAGTAGCGAATTAACACGCTGTGTTGAAATACTTTTACGTTTTGTCAGCCGAACCTTTCGTCTTGATCGAGATAAAGATTACAGTGAAATTTGTGTGAAACGCGTTAGTGACGTGCTGCGACTGAAGATCCTGTAACAGGAGGACAGCGACAGGGACAATACAACGACACAGGGCCTATACAGCGTTGGTGTGTAGTCTATACCGATATTTCAGCAAAAATCGGAAGAAGGCTGTTGACAGGGACAGAAGTAACCTCCGCGTTCAATTTAACCTACTTAACACAACTGGCTATTTGTATACTCTGGATTAACTTAACGTCGCTTTACATAGCAAATATTGTATAAAATCGAATGACAGTTTTATGTTTTAAAGCACCAGGATAACTTTTGAAGGAAGTAATCATGGTGTGATTTGAAGTACACCTACCCTTATCCAGGCATCTTTCTGAGAGAGTAGGAAAGAAGTAGAAACCCCTCAGTAAGGATGGCAAGTCTTCGAGTCAGCATTTGAACTGAGGATCCGTCGAATAAGATGCAGGAGTGCTAAGAACTAGATCGCGAGGTTGAGTATTAGGTAAAAGGGATGTGAGAATGGTGTTGCATCACAGCACAAGTTCGAGAACAAGATTTTAGCCGATTTGCTGATGCTCAGTTTCTGTAATTTACTGCATTTACCTTCTTACCCAGTAGGAAAGATTATCTGTATCAAAATCAGTACTAGTATTAGAGCTATGGGACCAAAGTACAGAAAAGAGAAAACGAAAGACCAGTGAGTGAAGTAACTTAGAATCGACGTTGATAGTTGTTACATATTACATACCCGTTGGATGGATTTCCGTGAAATTTAGCATTGGCGAATCTTAAAAGTCTGTCGAGAAAAATCCAGAATTGTTTAAAATCGCACAAAAATATCGGGCATGTTACATGATGATCCAAGTGCTTTACATTTTGTTGGTAGCGACATCATTAGCTTAACAATAAATAGTACGTATTTTTGTTTTTTCGTGACAACGTTTTCAATAATAGCTATATTGTTGTTAGAGAAGTGTGTACGTGAGCGGTACAAGAGGAATTCGCTGTAACGTTTCTATGGTAACAATGGTTACGCGAAAACCTCATCATGTTACTTGAAACGCACACTGCCTATCTTGTTTTTACAAGCCTACACTATCGACGTCGTAGATTATTAACCAAAATGCATTCTGTGTTTTGCCGCTAACTATATGCAGGTTCATGAAAAATGCCCTTGTGTTTAAGTAAATGCCCAGAAAACTACACTTTTCCGCCAAGAGGAGCGTCACGGAGAAATTTAAAAATGTAGTTTTTCATGCAAAACAGTTCCTACACCAAGACTCCTCGAGTTTGCTAATTCCAGGCACGTTCACAACATCACCGAGTCTCTACTGTATTCAGTCCTTTCTTCTGTCGTTCCGTCCGTCTGTCTGCATGCATGAGACAACTGGCAAGCCGCTGCAAGAAATTCTGAGTTGCGAAGCTTTCACAATACTTGTCGAGGCGTTACAGTTTTATTTAAAGTTTGCAACAACAAAAAGGGTACTTTACACGCAGATATTTGTGCATTTTTGTGAGTACATTGCACGTGACTTGTGAGATACTGATCAGAGCAAAAATATTTGTAACGGCAATTGTCAAATAAAAACTGAACACATATTTATTACAGAATACAGTTTCTCTCATAAATCTTTTGCTTTCAAGATAATTAAACAAGTATCACGCTGTGCATACCTTATATTATTTGTGTATTCAGCACTCATCAACGTTATTCCGAATAAATGCCAGGACTACAGTTCGATTACAAAAAAAAACTTTTTTTTCGCGCACAGGCAAAGAAAGCTCAGTTTGTGATTATCGATAAGAAACTGAACGACTCTTGTTGCCGTCTATATCGTAGTTGCAGCTGAGCTAACGTGCCGGCGTGCAAAATCGTAGATCTGCGGTTCACATCCCTGTAGTGTATATCTTGGGCCGGGATAGAATAGTCGGTATAGCTACAGGATCAGGGGATCGAATCCGGGTGGGGGCGAGATTTTCCATACCCATCCAGACCGGCTCTGGAGCCCACCCAGCCTCCTGTACAACAAGTACCGGGTCTCTTTCCCGGGGATACAGACGCCGGAGGGTGGCATTAACTATTGATCTCATCTAGCGCCGATGTTAAAGAAAGAGTAGAGGTACACCTCTACTTCTCCCCCCCCCCGGTGTCCTTTATGTCCTGTTTTAGGGTGAACTTCTACCTGTTCCAGTCTAATTTTAAATCTAAGTTTATACAAATTTAGATTGTGGAAATGCCGTTAGGAGCATTATGCTGCACAGAACACAGAACACTTACGTTGCACATAGCGTAAGATCGCCAAACATCAGCCTAAATACACCTCAGTAAATTCCCTAAAGCTTTAATTAAACTATAAATATCTAAATTATATATATATATATATATACTGTATATTATTCTACGGATCGTAACCTTGTTAACATTTATGTATTCAATAACAACGCACCACAACGGGACATACGGTACTTGATCAAAATAAAGGCAGGCGATTGTTGTTTCCGGACTGTTGTCAGACACTTCTATGCAAGGCCTACCTAGATAAAATCTTCGAGTTCCGTGACACGTGGGAAATTTGTTGACTGTCACGTGTGCGACTCATAGCTTCTCAATAGCAGCATTGCTCCTGCAGTTAAGTAGGATTAAAGAACAGAAGTGCTTTCAACAAGCTCTGATTCACTGGCATAATCAGTGCTTAGTCTCTCGTGCCTTCTTGAGGTGTTATATCTGAATGTCTGCGGAATAATTCATGATTCCCCCCCTGTTTGACGGCTAAGATAATCTTCACATATCCGTCATGTTTTATAGTCCCTGCAGTTGATATGACGTGGCAAGGCAACGTTTGAAACTAATGGTGAAAGAAAACAATTCCAGTGTTACTTCTTCTGCACCTCCATTTGCGACATGCAACACATTTTACCTATTCGTATGCCGAGATTGGTCGCTATAGCAATACAATAAGCTCTCCCTCAATATTCATCACGTCTCTGACAGGCCGCAATCGTTGGTTACTGACGTACTCCGCTTGAAATATTAAAAAAAAAAGACTCATGCTTTACGAGGATCGCATCTTGACACTATCAACTGCAGACGAAAATGTAATAGTAAGGGAAATGTACCCTAAGAGGAAGCGTCCTGAACATACGTGTTGACAACAAAGTACAACTTCACTCAGCAATGAAATTGAGAGTTCTGTACTCGCTCAACTGCTCAACGATTTTCATCCCCCTTTCAAAGATGAAGAAGCTCTACTGAATTACAAGTTCTATCAGCACCAACCAATGAAGTATTCTATATAGTATACACTTTACTATTAATATGTTCCTACATGTTTCCGCACAATTGCCATCCTCAGGGAGCTACACCACTGTTGTTAAAACGTACAGCAATAAAATAGTTACGCAATAATCATACTTATCAAATGTGCAGGTTTTAATATATTTGTTATGTATGATTATTGTGAAACTATTTTATTGCTGTACGTTTTAGCAACATTGGTGTAGCTTCCTGAGGACGGCAATTGTGCCGAAACATGTAGGAGCATATTAATAGTAAAATACATAGTATATAAAACTGTGCATTGTTGGTGCTAATAGAACTTGTAATTCAATTCACAGTGGGCGAAATGAACACATGAAAAGGGATCTATGTCCATATCCAAAGGGGACCGTAAATGGTTTCGATTTTGAGCCATACAGATCCAGTACCCTGAAACCCTCATACCCTATTCGCCTAAAATCCGTTTCAGTGATATCTGTTATCAATGTGCGTGTGTACTATTTGATTCTTCCAGTTGGAAGTTTCCAATCGCAATACTGCACGAACATCTCTCGTACGCCTGCTACTTCATGTGATCACACAATAATATACGGGAAGTTGCACGTTACCGAGCTCTTCATGATGCAGACTGTCTGCCTGTCTATTTCCGTAATCCTCGTTCCTTCGAATTGTCTTCACATCAGTGTTCTGAGGAATGTCGTCATGCAGCCTGAGAGACATTTCAAACGTTTCGGATGAACCTCCAGCTTCCACAATCAGCAGATTTGACACCGAATTGGAAGCAGCAAGCTCCTCCGAAGGGACGTTACTTATTTTATATTTATGGTTCCGTGCATCGCTGTTCTATATTAATAATTGTCCAACGAGACGCAACACAAAGCAGTCTAGTTATTATTCTGCAAGTTCACTCTACATGTTTCGGGTGTCAACCACGCCCAAGGTAGCTTGGCCACGTTGGAGGGAGGTAGCTGCACAAAATATGACCAGTACCGGGGGCTGTAGTTACAGTTTTGTGTACTCCTGATGAGGGGTGTAGTTGACACCCGAAACATATAGAGTGAACTTACAGAATAACAGATAGACTGCTTTGTGTTGCATCTCGTTGGACAATTATTAGTATAAACATTACTTATCTGACAGAATATACGGTTTCATTTCTCAGAAACGATCTGCAAAGTCACCACCGGGTGCACACCATATCTCTCACAACATCAAAGCAGTTAAAAAGGAATAGCCGAACAAACTAACAAATACAACCTTTCGTTTGCAAATTGCCTTCTGCTACATGAGTAAGAGTAGAAACTCGTTTGAATTCAAACGTCGCAGCAAACTAGTTAAGACCACAGCTTTGGTAAGTGTCAGGGCTAAAGGGCGGAACTCCGTAGACAGAGAGACAGATGGTGGGCAGTTTATTGGTTGAAAGCGCTTGCAGGTAAGCCAGACTCGTTTGTCACATCCGGCTCCTCTTGCTGCATCCCGCGGTACGTGAAACGCGTCTACGTTACCATGTGTTCATACTTAATGGCAAATGCGCAAGACACCGCAGTGGCATCCCATTAAACAGACACCACTGTCACAATGACTGCCGGTATTTCTATCCGAGTTGTTTCGGGTTTGAATACAGGATAGGCAATCGGTCACCAAATTACACTCTTTATATATTTTCTCTATCTTCTCGGCAGAATTTGCTAAAAGTCCCCAGAGTAAAACTTTACAAAAATCCCCCCAATGGGAGCCGAGTTGTTGAATGCGGAAGGACAGACAGACATACGACATGGTGAAGCTGATGGTCGCTTCCCGAAACTTTAGCACAAATCGACTACACAGCGCATCCTATAGTCTTCGTCACTTGGCATTTAAACACAAGGTGATCTTAGTCTTTACTTACCTAATTGGAACCTGCTGCAATATCTGCTCTTCTTATTTCAGACTTTTCTTCCTTTACCCCTATTACTGCAAGAAAATATAGGAATAATGCCCTTAAATAGGGTCACACCGCTGTCTTGGCCATCCTACCGAAATTAACACTTCCTAAACTTTAAGAGTTCTTTTTCTACATCAGCTTATATATAAATATTGCACTTGTTGCTACCTAAAGGAAATATATTTCGTAACACAAAAGATGAGTGCTGCTAGCGTCGTTGTATGCTCTAGACGTAATGGGTGGAGAGAAGCTGTTAGTAGTAAATGGAATATGTGCTGCACTAGTTGCTTTACCAATAACCAGGTGACAGAGTCTCACATTGCCTGTGTAATAAATAAATCTTCTTTTATCGTTAATCCCACAGTTATAGAGTCAAGGAGCAATACAACTTTCAAAAACCGGAAAAAAACACCTTTGACTATGAAAGCGGTACTTGACTTCTCCATACGTTTGTTGTTTTTGTTGTTGTTGTTGAATTGGATCTTTAAAGTTTGTAAGGTCTCACAAGCACAGGGAAATATTTGTATATGTGTATGTATGTATGTATGTATGTGTGTGTATATATATATATATATATATATATATAAGAAATATACAAACTTGAACTTAAAATTTAGAAATTTGAAGTGACAATTCTTATATTCTTTATGGTTCTGTGCTGTTGCTGACGGTGTTACAGTAAATTCACGCCGCGTTAAAATGTCTGTCCTGTGTGCAACGTAACAACATTTTCTGTTTCTGTGCACAAATTAAACGCCCGCGGGTAAATCGGTTATTTATTTCCATAGCATCAAGTAACCGGTTTAATTACGTAAGGTAACTGGTGTAACAGATTGTAATGCCCCATTATTTAATAACCACAGTAATGATGTTCGTCAAGTTTAGTGTCATCCCCTTATAGCTGTTCCTCCTCCTCCCATAAACATCGGTTTGACACGGTGGCAGTTCTCTGCTGTTAACTAAACATCTTGTTTACATACTTTTCCACTCTTTAACTGCTGATATTTTTAAGTATTTTCGGATACCTACAATAAATGATTTGTTCGAAGAGATTAATACTTTCTTATAAAAGAACGTTATGGTTTGTATGCTGCTATTATTTACATAGAAATTTCCATATCCATTTTATTTCTTCTTGACAACACAGGAACATGTGGTTAATATTTTCCTTCCCTAAATACAAAGGATAACTTCTTTTACACGTTCTGTCGTAACTGACCCCATTTACAGTCTCCACTTTCAAGCAAGATATCCCGTGTATTTCCTTCACAATAAAGCTTTCTATTATTTCTGACCCTCCGGTTCAAATGGATAGAGGTGTTTATTTTCATACTTTAGATGTCTCTCCAATTTACTTTATTCTAAGCCTTCTTAATAGAAAGCTTATTTTCACGCCATAATCAAGAGATGCACTTCCAGTTGTCTCCCACAAGCTCTCGCCTTTTAGGTTTCCAATTAAAATGTTACATATATTTATTCCCCTTCCCTGCGCTGCCAGTACTGCCATCGCTGAAATAAAAGCAAAACTGCGGACTGGCCCTTGGTGTTCATTCATTAAGGCGGTGGAGTACTGGCTCGACGGCCAGAATTACATTTTCGACAAGGACAGTGGTTTTTCTGTTCATCACAAAAGCAGACGGAATACGCTGCAGACGCAGTGTTCTTGTAATGGAAAAAATAATAATTCCGCGGGAGTAAGATTACTAGTTCATGAATCGTTTCCTCTGAAAGCATGCATTGTGTGAAAACTCCAAATTGTTTGAAAATATTTGCTTGATTTTTCCTGTCCCATGTCACAAGTGTAACCAGGCAGCCCATGTTACTTAATTCCACAGATTTCAAAATATTCCTTCAACTCAATTGACTTCATAAATTCAAAACTTAATTTCGATCTTCAAGCGTCTACCGTTGCTCGGTCTGAAAGGTGATGAGAGTCTTTCGTGAAACCAGAAGTTTCATTATTTTTTCTTAGAATCTGCACTCTGATCATATTAAGCCCTGTTGGAGATATCCACACATTATATCTATAAATTGTAATTTTATCACTCCATCCATTCATTCTTGAAGTTCACTAAATTCATTTTTGTACTCACTGCTCCCTTGCTCTGTCTTCTCTAGTCTCGTCTTTCTCCACTCATTCGTCGTATAAACATTCGTAAAGACAGTGATTTAATAAACTTTCAAACATTTATTTTTCTCTGTTCAACTCTTCTTCTCAGTTCTTCTGTTAAAAAAGGTTCCCCTAAGCACTTTGTCTTCAGTTAACTTCAATCTACATTCTCTCGGCATGAGAGGCCAAGTTCACCATTCATGTATGCTAGTAGTATCAGTTAGAATTATGGTTGTTGTGTTTTTATTTATTTTGGTTTTGAATAGTGCACGTAGTGTTTCAGTACTTAATGAGAGTGTTAACTTTCGGAGTGTAAAAAGAAAGTAATTTTGAATGTATACAGATTTCCATTAGCGTATTTGGAATTTGTGTCATTATTTCAAAGGGGTTTTGCCTGCTCTTTTACTTTGATTCTTATTCGTTGAGGTTGCGCTTCGATATATGTGTTCTGACGTCTGTGTGTTAATTTCCATACCAACTAGAATTCAGTCAGTGCCCATGAATGACAATGACAATGCCTCTGTTTTGCTAATGTGGGTCATACTTTCACGGGGTCCCCACCAGATGGTGCAGTCTGCTAAATTAACCTGGAAAGCAACCAGGCGGCGAATTAGAGGAAGAAGAGAAAAAGTGGCAGCATTTTAGGTTGCCAGAAAGTTCCGTGCACGGTAAACGGTTTGTGGAGACGTCAGATCACAGCTTGCCGTGTACCTATCCAGTTATCACAGACACAAGTATTGGTTCTGTCGGTATTCCAATAAAGGCCTTCCGTCAAACATTTATTTTGTTCTACCCTTCTTAATGATTATTTTTAAGTTATATAGATTCTCTCTGCTTTATTTACAAGTAGTTAAGAATTTATTTTCTTTGTTATACCGTGCATGTTGTCAAGTCACTCAATTATTTTACCAACCACTGCAATTATATAAATTTATAAAATTCACACCTTCAAACATTAAAACATTAAAAACGCTCCGACATGTTTCGGTCCTAGCTCCATCATCAGGGAGCTAGGACCGAAACATGTCGGAGCGTTTTTAATGTTTTAATGTGTAAATTTTATAAATTTATATAAGTGCAGTGGTTGGTAAAATAATTGAGTAGTTAAGAAGTTATGTGTAAGTTAGTGCTCCTTGAAAACATTTATGTAAACTGCAATATGTAGTAAGTCAATACTTTGGAAATCCATCCGCAAGACCATTTTAACTTAAATTTGCACGTAAATTTACAAAATTATGTCTGGTTAGAAAAAAACGTCTAATTCTATTGTTTATGACCCGTACCATTGAGAAATCATTTCTAAATCAGCCAACAATTAAGAAATTAATATAATTTAATATAGACGTGACAACGCTGTAAGGACATAATTAGTTTCAGCAACGGTACTCTCGGCCCATTCAAATGACTCTGTGATTCGTTCAGATATTTGGGCTGTAACGGGATGGAATCTGGGAAATCTGTCGGCAGAAAAGTAGCTCAGATGACGGAATTTCCAGACCATAAGATTAATTTCATTAAGCTTCCCCATCACTCTATTGAAACCCTCGGACCAAATCCATTGTCAGTGAAAATATTGTCACACCAAAAACTGCTTCCCGTGGCATTTATCGCCTAATTAGAACCCCTTCTCCCTGTTTCTTCGGTCTTACTCTTCGCATAACGTCTCATTAATTCCTTTGCTCTTCTTCATTTCTACCTATGCCGTACAAATTACACTGTCCCTTACTGCAGCCAATAACGAACAATGCTACTACTTATAAGGCCTGGCAGAAATTCCAGGCTGCTTAGGGGAAAGCAAAGTATTTTCATGGTAGCTTAAAGGTATATTCCCCATGGTCGCTCCCAGTACTATTGATAGTAGTAATAGCAGCAACAGCAGCAGCAGGATTAGTATTATAGTAATAGTATTTGTAGTAGTAGTAGTAGTAGTAGTGGTGGTGGTGGTG
>Ga0136643_10007825_pt1 | contig 15519 bp, 15 predicted proteins | sample TergutLab28metaG_FD_96883 | JGI IMG/M metagenome (GOLD analysis project Ga0136643, IMG submission 96883) | Labiotermes labralis P1 segment gut microbial communities from Petit-Saut dam, French Guiana - Lab288 P1 (version 3) (version 3) | ecosystem: Host-associated > Arthropoda: Insects >... | reverse complement strand
ACGGCATTCGGATTGAGTTGAAGGACAGTGTAATCACAATCCGATTCCTCGTGAATAGGCTCAAAATAAAGCAATTCGGGCAAGTGTTGTTGATAATCAATCACCCAAATAAACCTATCATTTCCGTCAATTCTAACAATATATCCGCCCTCTTCGGGAAAAATATGATTCAGATTGCTGATAGAAGCGGTCGGATTTGAAAATCTAAACCAATTTATAGTGGTGTGAGGCGCATTATAAGTAATTTCCGTCATGTTGTTGATTCCGTTGATTATAAACACAAAATCAACTCCAACCGGATTTGGTAACGAATAAGACTGCGAACCCGAAACGGAAAATTGCGCCGAAACGGAAAAACCAGAAAACAAAATGAGCAGGGAAATTATTATTTTTTTCATACAAAAATATTTAGCACAAAAATACATCTTTCTTATCAAAAACAAAAAAAAACTTGAATTATTACATTTCGAATATTTTAATACGGTTATTTTTTTTAATTTTGCATTTCGTATTGTCAAAAAGGCATCTTTCATTTTCTAAATTAAGGAGGAATAGAGTATGAAAACAAAAAATTTAATTACAGCAATTTTACTGCTTTTTGCAGGAGTATTTTATTCTTGCAGTAACGAACCCGAAAAGCCCGAAATAAACTTCCCAAGAGAAGTTGATTTTACGGAATTTTCGCTTTGGGGGACTTCATGTCGTTGGGTAAGTATATACAATGAAGACGGTACATTTAGTTTTGTCGATACACTATTTGTTATCAATAGCGATGATGGTTTGAAAAATCACATCCATTGTTTGGATGAGAACTCTCCGAAAATTGATTTTTTAAAACACACTCTGTTGCGGATAGATGGTAAAGTAACCCATCAGCTTCAAAAGATTATAATTCGTTTGATACAGCATTCTGAGTATAAATATGATTTGAATATCATCTCTTATAGAAGTGATATTTTAACCGGTGGTATAGGGTTTGATGCTATTCTTGTGCCAAAGATTTCTAATGACGCGAAAGTTGTGTTAAACGTTGAGTACAGAAGATAAATTAAAAAATATTATGAGAAAACTTCAAACAACATTAGGATTTGTATTGTTGTGCTTTATTTTAGCAGCACAAACGCCACATTATTTTTACAACCATAAAAAAGAAAGGGTGTATCTTTCGCTAAATACGCGCTATGCTTTTTTATCGGTAAGCGAACAGGTGTTGCCTGCTAATATTCAACAACGTAATATTAGAACAACAGAATTAAGGTCTGACAACACTAACCGAAAACAGCTTCAAGCTCGGCAAGGAACAAATCGTTTTTTTACAACATTAAGTTTTGAAGAAACCATGTCGGACGAGCAATATTTGAGATTGCTTTCTGATATTAGAAATCAAAACGAAAATGTTATTGTATCACCCTTCTTCAAAATTAATGAGGGCGATAGAATTGGTTTGTCCAATTTCTTTTATGTGAAACTTAACGAACTGGCAGATACAACATTATTAAGACAGATGTCAGAGAGGACAAGCACCATTGTTATTAGGCAAGATATGTTTATGCCCTTGTGGTTTATATTGAGCACAACCGAAAAATCGGAACTCAATGCACTGGAAAATGCCAACTTCTTTTTTGAATCGGGTTTGTTTCACGCGGCAGAGCCGGACTTCATGATTGATATTAGATTGTGTACAAACGATGATTTTTTTGACCAACAGTGGGGGTTAAAAAACACAATACCGCAGGGAGAAGGAATTGATATCAGAGCTTGCGAAGCATGGCAACTATCAAGGGGAAATAACATAATAATCGCCATTATAGATGAAGGAATAGAATTAGATCACCCCGATTTGCAGGCAAACACCAACCAGCTGTTAAGTTGGGATGCGGTACGCAAAGATTCTCCAAGTGAGATACACGGCAGTCACGGAGTTTGGGTTGCAGGAGTTGCAGGTGCTGTTCAAAACAACGAAATAGGTATTTCCGGTGTGGCTCCAAACAGTCAACTGATGTCCATAAGTTTTGTAGATGAAGATAATCCTTTTCTTAAAGAACAACTTGCTGCTGGAATAAATTGGGCGTGGAAAAATGGAGCAGATGTAATCAATAACTCATGGGGAGGAGGTGCATTGGATGGACTATATATTAGAAATGCCATAGATAGTGCTGTTACCTATGGACGAAACGGATTGGGTAGTGTTGTTGTTGGTGCTGCCGGAAATGGTGCAGTTCCTTCAGTTGTATTTCCCGCAAATTTACCAGATGTTATTGCTGTGGGCGCAATGGACGAATTTGGAGGGCGACTAAGTAATTCTAATTTTGGCAATAACTTAGATGTAACTGCTCCGGGTATCCGTATTCGAACAACAGATAGACACGGAACTTATGCAGAGAGTTTTAGAAATACTTCCGCGGCCGTACCTCATGTATCCGGTATTGCTGCCTTGATGTTGTCTGCTAATCCTGATTTGACTTGGCAGCAAGTAAAAAATATTATTGAACGTACAGCACAAAGAGTAAGACCAGGAGCAAATCTATATGAAATTACTCCCGGACGTCCAAATGGAGTGTGGAGTCATTTTGTAGGCTACGGCTTGGTAAATGCTCGCGAAGCTGTTCAAACTGCCATATGTACAACTATTTTCGGCAATACGCTTGCACCACCGCACAATCATCTGCCTCTAACCGTAATAACTAACACTACTGTTATTGGGTGTTCTGGTTTATTTGTCCAAAACGTAGTTGTTCGCGGTAATGCCACCACATTGTGGCTTGAAGCACAAAATGGCATTAGTATCAGAGAGCTCATTATTGAAAGTGGTGCCAGAGTGATAATTGATACAGAAGAAGATGTTAATCTTAGTGATGTCGTTGTTCGGAGCGGTGCTAAGTTAGTTATTAATGCCGGAGGCGATGTTATTTTCGATGGAAATTTTGAAATAATGGAAGGTGCTGAATTAGAGATAAAATAACAAAAACATTAAAAATTATTATGCATACAACAAAAATAAAAACAATCTGTTTCATCGTAACATTACTAAGTTTTTCCGTGTTTTCCTTTGCACAGGCGCAACACGAAGTTCGAATAATTAATGGCGTTGAGTATTACGTTTATTCGGTACAACAAGGCGAAGGGCTTTTTCGGATAAGTCAGAATTTCGGCGTTTCGCAAGATGAAATTACGCGAATAAATCCCGAAGTGAGAGATGGTTTGCGAATTGGTCAAATTATTCTCATTCCGCGCCAAACGCAAACCGCGCAAACTCCGCAAACACAAACACCACCGCCTGCCAATGTGGTTGCATCGGCTTTTGGAGGCGGAAATCAGCCTGCGCCTGCCGAACAAAGAACGGTTGTTGAAAATCGCGAGCCGAGTTTTCATTTTCACACAGTTCAACGGCGACAAACTTTGTTTTCGTTGAGCCAACATTACGGCGTAACGCAGGATGATATTATCAGATTCAATCCGCAAGCGGCGCGCGGATTGCGCACGGGCGAAGTGCTTCGTATTCCGAAAGCAGAAACCGCTCGCACCGAAACTCGAACTGTTGAAACTCAACAAAATATTTCGGAGGAATATTTTATTCATACCGTTGAGGCACGCGAAACGTTGTTTTCCATCAGCCGAAAACACAATGTAACGCAAGCGGATATTGAACATTTAAACACGGATTTGGATGTTCTTTCCATTGGTCGCGAGTTGAGAATTCCGCGTAATGTAGTTCCTGCGCAAACGACCGATGCCGTGAGCGAAAGAACGACGGCTTTTTTGGATTGGCGCAGAATTTTCGGGCGACAGCGAGTTGCTGACGATGCAACCAAGTTGCGCATCGCGTTTTTGCTTCCGTTTTCGCTGGAAAATCGTGCTAACGTTGATGCTCGCTTTTTTGAATTTTACGCAGGCGCGGTCAAGGCAATTCACGAAGCGCAATCGAACGGAATTTCGCTCGATATTCATACTTTCGATACCGGAACAACGGAGGAAAGATTGCAGGATATTTTTGCACAAAATCCGATTTTGCGGGAAGTTGATTTGATTGTCGGACCGGCACATCACATTCAAGTGCCGATTGTTACGCAGTTCGCACAAAGACATCGCGTAAAAACGCTGATTCCGCTCAGCAACCGAGTTCCCGACATCGAACGCAATCCGTATATTTTTCAATTTAATCCCGGAATGAATGTGGAAATCGATTTTTTGAGGCAAATGTTCGACACGCAATTTGCCAATATGAATATCGTTTTTGCCAACATCGAAGGCGTTTCCGAAGCAGACGAAGGCGCAATTATCAGCCGAGAAATAAGACAAATGCTCAACGAGCGCGGACGGAGATATAGCACGCTGACGATTTCTGCTCCCGAAATCAATCTTTTTGAACCGCGACTTAATTCGCGAGGCAGAAATTTGATTATTTTCAACACCAATCAATTTCAGCTTGTACAGCCGTTTTTGGCAAATCTGAACACTGCCAACCGCGATTTCGATATTACGATTTTTGAGCGATACGGTTGGAAAAACCGCGATGTGCGCCGTCCAAACGGAATTTACGTCGCGCCTTTCCGTCCCGAAAGCGAAATACTTCATTTGAGAAGTTACAACCAAAATTTTGTTAATCTGTTCGGTTGGGAAGCGACTTATCACAGTCCGCGCTTCGATATTTTGGGCTACGACCTCGTAACTTATTTCATCAGAATATTGAGCGACAGAAAAACTGATATTACAAATCAACTGCAATTAGAAGCGCATCGCGAAGGTTTGCAATCGCAATTCCGTTTCGTGCGCAGGTCGCTCGATTCGGGTTTTATTAATCAGCAAATGTATTTTGGAAATAGCCAAGTGAGATAGCACGAAGGCGCGAAAGCGCGAAAGCACGAAGTTGATAAAAAGATAAAAAGAAAGGTTTTTGAAAAGTATGAGTGAAAAAAAATATAATTTAGAACAAATGAAAGTCGGCAAAGAAAGAGTAAAATTCGCGCTTTCGTGCCTTCGCGCCTTCGCGCCTTCGCGCTTTCGTGCTTTCGTGCTTTCGTGCCTCTTTTTCCTTTCAATTTCGGCGATATCGGCACAAGTTACTTTGCTCGAACGACCCGAAATTCATATCGGAATGTCGCACGGCGCAACGGCTTCTCGGCTTATGTTCCAGCCGAACGTTCGGCAGGATGCGTTACTTGGCTACAACGGCGGATTTATTTTTCGTTACACGACAGAAGCAGGTCGAGGTTTGCAGATAGAAATAAATTATTCGCAACGCGGTTGGACAGAAAGACATAATGTGTATGCGCGCCGACTTAATTACATAGAAATGCCTTTTTTGATGCACTATGTTTTCATCGGCAACGAACGATTATCGCTCTTTGGTAATGTAGGTCCGAAAATCAGCTATTTGTTGAGCGAGCAAGTTTTGCACGACAACACGAAAGAAGCCGAAATTCCGGAAAATGAGCGACATTTAAATCCAATTGCCAATCATTTCGATTATGGACTAACGGGCGGAATTGGTGTGCAATTCACTGCAAATCGCCAAATTTTTCTGCTCGAAGTACGCGCAAATTACAGTCTGAGTACCACATTTCCTAATGACAGACGCCATTTTTACACCTTTTCAAATAATATGAATGTGGCTGTAAATTTGGCGTGGCTGATGCGGGTGAATTAGTCATTAATTTCCTCTTCTTCTCTCACAATAACTTGTCTTACAAGCGCATTTCTAATTTGTTCTCGCAATCGCATTTGTTGCCTCTCAACAATTCCCTGCGGTTCAGGCAAGTGAATATCTCCCCATCTTGCGCGCCCAGGTCGCACAGGAATCCAACGGAAGTCGGGATTGAAATTAACCGTAAATCGGAACGGAAGCGGACTTTGAACAATAGAAAAATGGTAAAGCATTTGCATATCCAAACTGTGCCGACCATCGATGACAACTTGGTATCTATCTGCCGTGAGCACAAAAGGATAAACTCGAATTTCGTTTCGCAGAATGGTAAATTCGGCGGTTAAACTGTCTATTCTAATTTCATCTTGCCTTCTAAATCTCAACGCTCTGGTAATACTTCTGAGTTCATCGCTTTCCGAAACAAGCAAGTCAGTACCGCGCACCGAAGCTGCACCAAACATGGTCGAAAATTTAGGACTGTAAAGCGAATCCAAGAATGTTTCAAAAACGAAATGAAATTCGCCTCTGCCATGGAATGAACGCAACATCGGCATAATGGTATCCAAGTCGGGAATCATATTCAACAAATCCTCAATTTCAATATCCAACAAATGAAAATCGACACCTGCAAACAAGTGATTTCGGCGCGGACTCTGATATATCGCCGTGAGTTGCACTCGCGCGCCGGGCATATTCATTTGAAGTTCGCCCATTGTCAAAATTCCGTCTGCCACACGAATATCACCGCTGATGTCGCTCAGTTCGTTTGTCTGAAATAAAGCTTCACGAATGTCAGTGTGCAACAGAATATCAATTCCTTTCGGCACCATGAAAGGACCGGAAAAACCGCTTGTCTCGCTCGGCGTTTCTGCCACCACAACAACTTCTTCATCATCACCGAGACCGCTTGTCAGAGCCATTAACTGATTGACATCAACAAAATCAGACGCGAGTGTAAATCTTCCTTCCAAAATACCATCGCCTCGAAAATAAGACAGAATATTACTCAATTTGCCCGAAAGATTAAAGTCCGATTTTCCCAAAACAACGCTCGCAGTTTCGATGTTGAATTCGCGCGGAGTGAAATCCATTTCGATATTCGGAATTTGAAGCGGGTCGGGCAAAACTGCCGTGTTTACCAGACCGTTTTCAAGTATAAGGAAACCGCGAGGCATCCATTTCAAGAAAAATTCTTCTTCGTTCGGATTGTGAAAAACCGTTGCGCGCATATCTATTTTATCGGCTGAAACGGTGTCGTCAGCCAAATCAGCATGCAGATTTCCACTGCTGAAAGCCAACCCAAAGCGGATTTGGTCGGCATGACGGCGTTGCGGAGCGACTGAAACGTGAATATTCGGATTTTGAACATCAACCGACATCGAATCCATTTCAGCACTCAACGTTTTCGAATGAAATGAGAGTTCCGCGGCAGGAATCCGCGTTGTATCGCGCACATCGGAAGTTGCGAACGAAATATATGTGTCCGCCAACCTTGCCGTGAAACCGTCAATCATACTCGCTTCCAACCTGTCGACAGTGATATTTCCCGAAGCAAAAGTGAGATGCCGTTCGTCCGGATTGGAGTGAGGCAAGGAAAATTCTATGGTCGAACGATTGGCTTTCAGCGAAATACTGTCGTAAACCACATCTAAATTTCTGAGTTCCAACGCACCCGAAATTCGCATTTTTTCCAATTCCATATTTTGAACTTGCGAAAGCGTAAGTTCCGTGCGCACATTAGCATCAACTCGCCCTTTTGCCGTTGTTTTCAATTCTTTGGGAATCATCGAATTGAATTCCGCAAGCACGAGATTGGCGTTTGTGGTCAAATTCACGCGCGGGTCGGAAAATAATCTGTTCACTCGTCCCGAAGTTTGGATAACCGATTGCGGAGTTCGCGCTCTGAAATTATTTATCCGAACAAACGACTTCGCATCGTTCGACAAATCGGTATAAATATTCAAATCGCCGTAAATACCGTGCAAAGGAAACGGCAAAAGTTCGGCGTAAGTTGCCGTTCCATTTTCCAAAAGCAAATGAATATCGAGCCAAGGCATTGAATTTTCGCCGTATGCACCAACAATTTTTCCTTCGGACGAAATTTGTCCGTCAACAGTAATTCCTTCCAAAAAATGCTCGAACGAAGCGGGAACAAGCGCAATTAAATCGGCAATATTCCACGATTGAAGCGAGTAAGAAATATCGGTCAAAATTTGATTGTTTTCCGTATCATTTTCCACCGAACCATCTAACAAAAGTTTCAAACCGTTGATATGAGCCGTAAAATGTTCTAAACTTATTTTTTGGCGCGAAAGAATAATGTCAGCATTAGTTATAAGTGCGATACTTGCGTCACGCAAATACTGCTCACCACCGAAATTAAACGAAAGCCCAAAATGAGGAAATCCAAAAGTAGCACGCACACTGTCCGAATTCAAAAAATTAGCTGTGAGCGTAGGCGCAAAATTGCCGATTTCAACGGTCATTTCCGAAGCGTGGTCGGCAAAAAACAGGTCGAACGGATTCAAATCCAATTCAACAAAAGCACTATCCAACGTTCGCATCGAAGCATTGACTATTCCCGATAAATAGGCAATACGAACTTCCATTTGCGATTGATTATCAAAAAAATGAATATCGAAAGGCTCTAAATTCAATCGCACATCAACATCGTCTAACGCGCGCATCGAACCGTCAATTCGTCCCGACAAATTTGTTGCACGCGCTTGCATTTGCGACTGATTATCAACGAAGTTAACATCAATATTTCTCAACTCTATTTCAGAAACATGGACAAGAACGAAAGGCATTTCAAAAGGCGTAGTTTCTGTTGTGTCGGGCGGAAAAATATCGAAATTCGTATTTCCATCGCTATCAATAAACGCACAAATTCTACCGTTCACAAGGTGAATATCGCCAAGCATGAGTTCGTTATTTCTCAACAAAGCACGAATATCAACTTTTGCTTCCATTCGCTCAACCACGAGTAACGTATCACTGCATGCGCCTTCCATCGGATTAATGAGCGCAAAATCGTCAATTCGCAACGAAAAATGGGGAAAAGTACGGAAAAATGTTAATTTTACACTGCCGAGTTTCGCCTCGCAAGTGATAAAATTCGGAAGCTGATTTTTTACAATCGGCGTAATTCGTTCGGGCGTAAACACAATCCACAAAACAACGCTGACAACAATTGTAAGCAACAACACGAGCGATGCAAGCGAAATAGACAGTATCTTGAAAAATTTTTTCATCTGTTTTCTGATTTAGTTTAAAAAATAAAAAATGCTATTCTCGTACTCTTGTAAATGAATGTGTTCTGCCGTCAAAATTATCTCTGTATCTCAACGTAGTAGAATTCAACACAGTAATTGTAAAGTCTCTCGTAACCGACACATCACCGGGCATCACATCAGAAGGGAGATAAATGTGTTCTAACTGCGAGCCGTTCAAACTCCAAGTCATTCGGCGCATTTCATCCTCTGTTACATCTTCGTCTTCATTCCAAAAACCGCCGGTATGATTGGCACGATAACGATAAAATTCGTTTCGAGTATCGTTTTTCCACTTGCCAATCAGCAGGCTTTCGTCAAAGGTGGTTTCTCCGCACGAAGCAAAAAACAGCGTAAAAACCGCAAACAATCCAAAATAAAACAAAACTTTTTTCATAATTTTTCCATATTATAAAGCTGATTACATACCGAGTTTATTTCTATAACAAAATAAATGCCAAAGGTATAAATTATTTTCAAAAACAACAAAAACAAGTATGTTTTCTGCTAACAGGTAGTTTTATAATATTTGGCACGCCGATTAAAAATGCCTGTTGCACAACTAAAAAAACAAGCAATTTCATCCAAGCCTTTATTCTCAAAAGCACCCTTAGTAGTAATGGAAATACAACCAAAACAACCCTTATTTCCTTATTAATTTACCGGAAATAAGGGAATAAGGGAGAGAAATTCAATTTTTTTGACTACTAAGGGATTTTTCAGAAAATAGCGAAAGCATCTAAAAAAGGCAGTTAAATCACGCACTAATTTAACTGCCTTTTTCTTGTCCTTTTTAAAACAACCTAAAAATTAAATTTCACTCCGACGTGAAACCTAAATCCTTCGTAATTATTAAACTTACCGACAGTGCCTTCACCAAAAACACCAAACCTGCGCGTAATATTATACGCAACACCAAGTCCAAGTCCTAATTCAAACTCTGTTCTCGTACCGTATGTATTGTAGTGGGAAACACCGATGTCAATCATTCCATTTTCGTCTACTCGAATTTCTCTATTATCTACTCTCCAAAATTCGGAAACAAAACCAACACTGACTATCGGATAAAACTCAAAGCGATTATCTTTCTGCCCTGTAAACAAAGGCATCATCTGATAACGAAAATTTAAACCGTAAAAAATAGCATTAGTGGTTGTGCGCTCGGTTGCTCGGTTTTCTGAGTCCCAATCAGTAATAACTCCTAACCGTGAATATCCGGCGTACACTCCGATATGCAGATGATTTATTATTTCCCTGCTGAGGTCGATTCGAAAATGAGAAGTGTTGTAATTTGGGTCACCGAGCAGTATCTTTGAATGGTCTTGTGTCAAACCATACGACATTCTTAACTGCCACTTTTCCTGTGCATTTGCTGTGTTTGCAAAAAAGCAAAACAAAGCCGCGATAACGATAATTTGTTTCTTTTTCATTTTGAATAAAATTTTATAAATTAAATTTCACACCAACGTGCCATCTAAAATTTTGGTCATTAACAAACTGACCGAAAGTGCCTTCACCAAAAACGCCCAACCTTCTCGTAACATTAAACGCGGCACCAAGACCAAGTCCATATTCAAAATTTGTTCTGTTGTGGCGTTCTTTTTCGAGGGGAACAAAACCGTCTTTACTCCAAAATTCGGTAACAAAGCCCACTTTGGCTACGGGATACAATTCAAAACGCAGATTATCGCGCCCCATAAGCAAAGGCATAATCTGATAACGAAAATTTAAACCGTAGAAAACAGCATTGTTACGACTATGAGAGTCATCTCCAAAAAAGGTGTATAGCCTTGAATATCCAATATAACTACCTACATGTAGATTTTGTATCATCTCCCTACTAACATCAACCCGAAAGTGCGAAACTGTGTAATCATCGCGAACTATGAGTTCCTGAGGAGCATTATAAACTTGACCATACGACAGTCTGAACTGCCACTTTTCTTGTGCGTTCAACGTGTTTGCAAAAAAGCAAAACAAAACTGCGATAATGATAATTTGTTTCTTTTTCATTTTTTAAAAACGTTTCAAAATTAGTAATAATTAATTGTTTCTGCAAATATTTTTTTATGCGCGCGTCAAAAAATGTTTACAGTTGCAAAAATAAAGTGTACACTTCAAATAAACGGCATGCTAAAAGTGGCATTTGTTGATTTTTTTTGTACATTATATGCTTTGATTTTCAAACAATTAATGCGCAATGATAGTATTTGTTATAAAATTGCATTATTTTTATTGCAAAATTGACAAAAAAACGGACAAGGAGGTAACTGAAAAATCAAGAATTTGTTAGAAAATTGTATTAATTTTGTTGCAAAATTGATAACAATAATGAATAAGGAAATAACCGAAAAAATCAAGAAACTGCGCGTTTCCAAAGGTATTAATCAATCTGAAATGGCAGATAAATTGAATATTACACGCTCTGCTTATCAAAAAATTGAAACAAGCGAAAGTTACGCGTGGGCAAAATATCTGAACGAGATAATGAATATTTTGGACATAACTCTCAAAGATTTTTTCAACGACATTGACGGAAAACAAGTGCAACAAAACAACTATGAAGGCAATATTGGTTATGTCCTGGAACACTTGCATCAAGTATATGAAAAGCTGATTGCAGCTAAAGACGAGAAAATCGAATTTTTGAAAAGTTTGCTGTCAAGCAAGTAATGCGAATCAAGATAGATTTATAACCTGTCACAACTATTTGCTACTTAGAGGCTGTTTAAAGTTTTACATTTCCGAAATTTTTGAAATAAAATTACATTTGCAAATCCATTTTCGGCAGAAATCCAATCTTTCAACACGCAAGTTTTTGCAAATCCGCATTTTTCAAAAAGTTTTTCGCTTATTTCGTTCGTCTCGGCAACGTGCGCATATAATTGATTTATTTTCAAATAATTAAAAACAAATTCTTCAATCAGCATAACGCTCTCTTCCGCCAAACCGTTTCCTCTGTGCGGCTCGTCAATGAGCAAACCAACACCAACTCGGCTGTTGAAAACATCAAAATCGAACAAATCAATCGTGCCAACAGTTTTATTCAGCGTTTTCGACTCAATCATAAATCGTAGTTGCTTGCTTTCGTAAATATTTTTTCCCGAAGTAAGAATGTATTGTTTCAAAGCAAATTTCGAGTGTGGTGTGCGCAACTCACCTGCATGCCAATAGTTTGGATTATTTTCCCAGCGGTACAAAATCTCCAAATCCTCCGGCTCGACGGCGCGTAATTTTATTTTTTCGTTTTCAAACATTTTTTTTAAAGATTGATAGACTTAAAGACAATAGACAAAAGACTTGCGCGTAAGCCTTTGTCTTTTTGTCTATTATCTTTTCATCTTGTAGTCTATCGATTGAAAAGCGATTGAAAAATCCCTTTTTTCTTATTCGAGTATTCGTTTCTCAGTTCGTTTGTTGGCGGTTCGAGGTGTTTTTCGTTGGCAATCATACGATAAATCACGCCCCAATCGGGAAGTCCGCCCAAACCGCGGTCGTCAATAAACAAATCGGCATTTACTTTTCGCGATATGTAACCTTCTTCAAAAACTTCCTCCGGATAACTCGCATTTATGGCGTAAAATTCCAATCCGCGCGCACGGCAATATTCAACCGCTTCTTCCAATTCTTTGCCTTCGCGCACAGTCCAAAGAACAAGCAAATGCTGAAAATCACTTTGCAAACGCTTCAACGTGTCGATTGCAAACGGTATTTCTTTTCCAATTTTCGGATATTCGTGCTGCACGATTGTTCCGTCAAAATCTACGGCTATAAGCATAATTTTAAATATTTAAAGTACGCAAGTTATTACTAAACAAGAGTCTATTTTTACCGACATCTTTGATTTATTATCCAGCCAAAATTGAATTCAACAACTATTTCAAATGGTGTTTTTTCGCCATTTTTCATTCCCGAAATCCATTTGCCATCTGTGGCTTTTATACTTCTAACTGCCTCTCTATCCAAAGAGGGGTAAACACTTCTTAGTATCATTAGATTAGAAACAGAGCCATCTGTTTCAACGATAAAAGACACCAATACTTTTCCTTTTATCAAATTTTCAAGAGCAGAAAGAGGATACCTAACATTATCAAGAAGAAACCTGTCAATAGTGCCTCTTGGTAGTTTCGGAAAAGTTACTGTGTTTTTTTCTGCATCTTCAAAATCAGGAAAATGTATTCTAAATGTTATGTTAGGAATATGTCTATCACGATGAAATTCATCAGGACAAGGGTCTTCGCTCCATCCTTTTATGAACAGTATGTTATGGTCATAACCAACTAAAAACACTTGCCAACGGATACAAATTGCACAACGCGGAAAAACCATATCTGAATGAGTACGTGGTCTGCCTTTTATCAAAAAACCATCATCAACTTGCGTGTAATGAGACAAATGATATATTTCGCACGAATGAGAACAAGGTAAATGAGAACGATAAACTTCTCTCAGCCATTGGTTTACTTCTTCAATACTGCTGATTTGTCTTTTGGGATATCTCATTCTTTGCCTTTGAATTGTTGAATTTCTTCTCTCTAACTCTTTCTCCCCAGCCCAATGAAACATATGGCGTATGAATTCAGTATTTTCTAATCTCTGAAAATCTGCAATATCAACATTCTTGTATTTTTCAATGAGCATTGAATCTGTATATCCTGTTAATCGCTGTAACGGAAACACCGTACGCTTGGATTGACAAGATGCAAATATTATTGCTGTAAAAACAAAAAATGTTGTTATGACTTTATGAAATTTCGTCAATTTCATCATCTTCAATTTCAGTTTCCTCTGTTTCTTCTTCTTTGTCCAATTCCAATTCCGCAGTCATTTTTGCTTCCGATGGTTTGCAAAAAACAAGTCCGATAGCGGCAACCGCGACGCCAAAAATCAAGGAGTCGGAATTCAAAAGATAAAAAACTCCGATGCCGAGCATCATATTGAAACCCATTACCGACATTCGCAAAAATGCATATTTTTTGTATCGTTCTATTTTTTCATCCAACGATTCGAGTTCGGAAAGTTTTTTCACTTTCACGTTAAAAACTTTCAACATTATCGGAATAGAACATATCAAAAAAAGAATGTAAATCGTTGCAAGTGCAATTCCCGCCGTGCTGTTTGCTTCAACAATCGCCTCTTTTCCTGCGAAAGCAGAATAAGTGTACATAACCAACGTGAAAAGCACTGCGGCTAATCCGAAAAATCCGTAATAAAGAAATTTGAGTTGTTTGATTGTATTTTCCATAAAAAAATGTTTTGAATTCTGAATTCTGAATTCTGAATTTTGAATTTTGAATTACACGGATAATTGATAAAAATGCAATTCAAAATTTAGAATTCAAAATTCAAAATTTTTTATACTTTAAATTCTACCCGATTCAAAATCGAGCGACCGAGCGTAACCTCGTCGGCATATTCCAATTCGTCGCCAATGGCAATTCCGCGTGCAATAGTTGTGATTTTCACATCGAACGGCGCAAGTTTTCTGAAAATGTAAAAGTTGGTCGTATCGCCTTCCATCGTTGTACTTAACGCCAAAATCACTTCTTTTATATTCTCGTTGCGAACACGGTTGATTAAACTTTCTATTTCCAAATCTTTCGGTCCAACGCCATCCATCGGCGAAATTATTCCGCCCAAAACGTGATAAAGTCCGCGAAATTGCTGTGTGTTTTCAATCGTCATCACGTCTTTTATATTTTCCACCACGCAAATTATTTCGCAGTCGCGTGCCGAATTACAGCAAATTCGGCATGTTTCGGTATCGGAAATATTATAACAAATTTTGCAATAAAGTATCTCTTTTCGCAGTTGAATAAGTGCATTTCCAAACAATTCGACGTTTTGTTCCGGCTGTTTCAACAGGTGCAACACCAAACGAAGCGCGGTTTTTCTCCCGATGCCCGGAAGTTTAGCAAATTCATTCACAGCATTTTCAAGAAGCAAAGACGAAAATTGTTGACTCATAGTTGTTTTGATAGAAAGTGCAAAAATACAAAAAAATCTTTTTCAACCATTCTAAAAAGCAGATTACTTTGATAATATCTCTTTTAGCGAATGTTTTCGTTTTCTGTTTGGCTGTTTGAGAAAAAAATCCGAATTTTGCCAAAGGTTAATGAAATCTTTTTTGTTAACTATGGAGTTATTTAAAATGGCATATTAGACACAGCGAAATAAACAACTTGCCCATGCAGATAAAAACCGCAGGCATCGTTCTGCACACGCTCAAATATTCCGATTCGGCAACGATTGTAACCGTTTACACACGGCAATTCGGGCGTGCTTCGTATATGGCTTACGGCGCAAATAAGAAAAAAGCTGTTTGTCGGTCGGCGGTTTTGCAACCGCTTTCTATTGTCGAACTCGATGCGGTGCATTCGCCCGCGAAAGAAATTCAGCGGATAAAAGAAATGCGCACCGCTGTTTCGTTTTGCGAAATTCCGTTTCAACCCGTAAAAAATTCGATTGCGTTGTTTGTATCCGAACTGCTTTTTCGCACGCTTCGCCGAAGCGAGCCGGACGAGGAATTGTTTCAATTTCTGACAAATTCCATTCAATTACTCGATTGTTGTAAAGATGGAATTGCAAATTTTCACTTGGTTT
>Ga0136643_10007821_pt1 | contig 15522 bp, 9 predicted proteins | sample TergutLab28metaG_FD_96883 | JGI IMG/M metagenome (GOLD analysis project Ga0136643, IMG submission 96883) | Labiotermes labralis P1 segment gut microbial communities from Petit-Saut dam, French Guiana - Lab288 P1 (version 3) (version 3) | ecosystem: Host-associated > Arthropoda: Insects >... | reverse complement strand
GGATAGTAGGAGAGGCGGAGGATACTGTTGTAGAGACTGGTATGGAGGACGACAGCCGTAGGCGGTAATTCCTGGAGCACCTTCCCTGAGATGAGGTCATAACCGGGCGCCTTGCGCACATTTAGGCACGCAATCGCTGCGGACACTTCCGCGGGGGAGAAGGGTGTGATAGGGCGAGACATGGGGCAAGGCACATCTATGTCTAAATTTAGAAATAAAGTTACTGCATGATACCCTGCAGCTTAAAGTTGAAGGGACATGCATCAGTATACCTTATTAAGTTCTGATGTTTTCACTAAACACTTTCAATCTGTTTTTAGTGTTACTTATCGCAGGGTACAGTGGAAAACTCTAAGAGATAAATATATGATAAGAACATTTAAGTGCATTGTTCTCTCTGCTGCACCATGTACATTTATTAACTTACTGTTACATAGGTTGTATAACATGACATCCCCCATACCAGTTATCTCAGGAGTGAGACAAGGATGTATGCTATCACCAATAATATTTCTAGTGATAATGGATGAGGTGATGAGGAAAACTACAGAAGGAAAGTGAAGAGGTAGTAACTGGGATATCCCATAACTGGAAGACCTGGATTTTGCGGATGATATCTGCCTTCTTTCCCACACCTTTGTTATTATGATAAAGAAACTAAGGGATTTTTAAAATGAAGGAAGAATTGCCAGATTACAGGTTAGTTGTGAGAAGACCAAGTCACTCAGAATTAATGCAGAAAGTGACAAAAGATCAGAATGAATGAGAATGATAATGAAGAAGTAAACAAACTTTTGTACCTGAGCAGTGTGATGACCAACACTGTTGGGGCAGGAAAGATGTAAAAATATGGATTCAGAAGGCAAATGCAACTCTTGTTCATCTTTCTCAAGTATGGAAGGCTAGGGAGATATCTAGTGGAACAAAGTTGAGAATTTGTAGAAGTAACGTCAAGTCTTTACTACTGTATGGGTATGAAACTTGGAAGGATATGAACTGAATCAAGAGGGACCCGCAAACACTTATTGGTAGGTGGCTTTAGGAAAATTTTTAAGATCTTTTGGCCAAGCATTTTCTTGAATGAAGAAATGTGGAGGAATGCACAAGAGAAACAAATGGCAGTGCAAATCAGACTGCAGAAATGGAAGCGGATTTGACATATGATGAGGAAGGATTCCACTGCCATAGAAAAATGAGCTTTTCGAGTTGGAGCACACAAGGACAAAGTAGAAAGAAGACTGAGAAGGAGATGGCCCTGAACACTTGTGGCAGAAGCTGAAACAGTGGGAATGACTTAGCGAGAGGTTTAGGTAATAGCTAGTCAGTCTGGGGGCAATGCTTCTGAGAGGTCCTATGCTCCAAAGTGGAGTAACAGAAAAATTACTTGAATATGACATGCCAAGTAAAGTTATTTGCATCAGTAGTGATGAATGCAAGACCTGTGATAATGGACAAGAGTGGCAGAAACTTTTTGGGCAAATTGTATGTAGTACATTTTTTTAAAAATACATTGTGTATGTTGCATCTAATGCTTGTAATTTGGAACTTTATATTTGGACATAAGGGAGAAGTGGATTGGGGGTGATATTGCTTAATGAGGAATTGTAATTTATGTCAGTGTGTTTGGGCATGTTGTCCAGATACTGAGAAAAATGTATAGACTTTGTATTGGGAAGGTGGTAATGTGAAACGCCGATGTATAAATTGGAAAATAGTACCAAAATAAATCTTGCAGAAGTCAGTTGTAAGGTGTGAACAAGATTAAACTGCCTTCAGATATGATTTCATGCTGGGAGTGGGTATACATTTTTTTATTTAAGTTACCTGCATTGGCATTTTGCATGTGCTTTTTGTGCAGCTGTGGATGCCTTCAAACCAGATGTCATCTCTGAAACAATCCTGCGGAGATTACTGAAGCAGGATGTGATCTACCACATTAAGGCCAAGAATCGGGACAAGGCTCGCAGTGACCCACAGACAGTCATCTACTTGCAGGTACAGTGAAACTGCATAACTTATATACTCCTTTGAGGTGATTCATCCTGTTACATTAAAATAACAATGAAAGCAAACACTGTTCCATCAAACACAACTATATATTTAAAAATCTGGAGATCAGCAACATGTACACAGTTGGATTTTTGGTTTTGTAGTTTTCTTTTATCACTTCAAGTGTTGTGATCATTGTGATAATAATAATTTCATAGTTAGAGTTACCTGTGCTGTAGTGTCTTCATACTTGCACATATATATTTCCATTTCATCTTTCCATCTTTTTATCGTTATTCATGAGCCACGGTATAGACGAAGTAAAATTGTTTCAGGTAGAGGTATAGAAAGAGCCAAACTATGTTCTGCATAAGTAGCTCTTACAAGCAACTCATAACTGTCATGGCCAAAGTCTTGGCTATGCCTTGCTGAATATATTTGTATCATTTACTTGTCTGAGAAGTGCAGTCCAATATGTGAACTTGTGAAGAAGATACAAGAGCAAAGAGGGGGGTTTACACCGTATGTTTAGAACTTTTGTTTTTTCCTCTTGTGCCCTGTCCTAGCTGTATATGAAAAGCATGCAATAAGTGATATGGATTTTTCATCCAGTAGTTCCTCTTAAGGGCAATAACTTTAAGATTATAAAACTGATGCATTTGGCAGAGTATTCTTATTAGCATTGACAGAATACTGTAATTATCTCCTCTCCATGATGAATTGGTATGCTGTTGTGTAACAAGAATGGAAAGGTGTACTGTGTGTAAACTGCTTATTATATGAGAAACTGGACTGATAAAATGTTAGCCTGAGCATATGTAAAACTTTTACTTAAATCTTTCTTCCCCATAATGGATATTTAATGAAATTTGGGCTATGTAGAATTTATTTTTTGTCTAAGCAAATTCAGACTATATCATTTTCATCTTGTAACTAATCAAATACTCAAATATAATATTTTATCAAAATCTCTTTACCTAGATAATGCCTGATGCCATATCATAGACAGCCTTGATAGAAGGCATTTTTCAGAATTTTCTTTCACATAAACAAAAATGTGCTGAATATTGATGATGAAAATTCAGGACATTGTTGGATTTAACATTTTCAGTACAGGCAGTCTCTGACTTTTGAATGCAATTCGTTCCTGTAAATGTGTATGGAAATCAAAATGTATGAATGTCAAGCAGTAGACTATGTTATAACAGGTGTTCCATTCCTATTGCTTTAAAAGTACATAGAAGTCCCTATTTATTGGCAACAAACAAAACATTGGTAGCAACAATTATGGCATATTCATGCATTAATTCAACCAAGATTAATTGATAATGTACGCACCATCGCATGAGCTAATATCCTCCAAAATTCTGATGGCTATACAAAGGATGGCCAATAAAACTCATAAGCCATTAGTAACCTTAACAACATTGTTTAACATTTTCATACATCTGATTTACAGTACTCTGACCATATGCTACATGCAAATTATGTATTGCCACCATAATGCAGATCAGCTTTCTTTTACCTGATTGCATTATCAGGGTAAGTGGCCAGGATAGCCAACAACAAAGAACACGAGGCCTCACCAGAAGCAACCAATGTGAAAACCCAACCATCCACACCAACATCAGAGTTGTCAGTTGGGTTAAAAAATGTAAATACTACTAAAACACTTTTCAGAGTCATGTATTGCCTCAAATTACACTTTTCTCACATTCCTGGCATTTTTTTGTATGGCTTGACAGCCGTAGTGGGCCTAGGCCTCCTCATTTTCAAGGCTTCATTATCACACACAGGTGTGGATTATACATGGCTACTCTGCATGCTAGTTGACAGTGAGTTCACTAGCAGTTTTAAACTCAGTGGAGACTATATTTATGCAAGTAAAGTTAGAAGTCTGTTCAACCTTACTTGCTACCTGCTGGCTAGTATACTATTCCTCTTATAAACTTGCTCAGTGTAATTGATACGCCCAGTTCATACCTTATGATAAAACACTACAGTTCTTCACTTCATCTCTGAGATGTCGAATGTTGAACTAAAACGCTACAAGCTGACTGCCCAGCCTTTTCATTCCTACGTGTAAAATGCATGGCTAGTTTACTCCCTGCTCACTCACTAGCTGGCAACTGAACTTGCTGGTGAGTAGCATGTAAATTAGCCTTGTGTAATCCCCACCTTAGACACACCACACTCGGTAGGACTCCTCTGGATGAGTGACTGGCCCATTGCAGAGTCATTTATCTCACAACACACAACACTCACAAGAGACAGACATCCATGCACTAGGCAGGATTCAAACCCACAATCTCAGCAAACAAGTGGCTGTAGACCCATGCCTTATTCTGCGCAACCACTGGGATCAGCATTTCTGGCATTTAGTAGACACAAAATACAGTTTGGGGCTCAGTTTTACAGCACCAGTGTGCGATTGCTCAAAATGTTTGTTCAGTATCATGGTTGCCTAGAAAGCAGTGCCCCCTGTTTTCTACTCGGTAAATACTTATTTGTGAATTGTAGAGGTTACACATGATGAGGTGTGATGATCTGTGCTGTATTTTCCAATAAAATATTGATCAAATCCAGCAGAATTGGTTAAAGCAGGGGAGTAAGACCATTCACTCTGAGAATGATAGACATATTAATTCTATTAGGAAAAAGAGGAATTGCCTGGGGAGTGGAAGGAGTCACTCATTATTCTTATTTATAAGAAGGGTTGATAAAACAGATTGTAGTAATTATAGAGGCATATCAATTTTGTCAGCCACACACAAAATTTTATCCAACTTCCTGCAGTCAAGGTTAACTGCATATGCAGAGGAAATCATTGGGGATCATCAGTGTCGATTTTGATGCAACAGGTCAAATACTGATCATATATTCTGCATTTGTCAAATACTTGAGAAAATATGAGAATATTTATAGACTTCAAGAAAGCCTATAATTCAGGTCTTGTATAATATTCTCATTGAGTTTTGTATTCTCATGACACTGGTTAGGCTAGTAAAAATGTGTCTGAATGAAAACCATAGAAGAGTCCAGGTAGGCAAACATTTGTCTGACATGTTTCCTCTTAAGAATGATTTGACACAAGGAGTTGCTTTATCACCATTGCTTTTCAACTGTGCTTTAGTGTGTGCCATTTGGAGGGTTTAGGTAAACCAGGATGGCTTGAAATTAAATGGCGCACATCAGCTTCTGGTTTGTGCTGATGATGTTAATATATTGGGTGGAAGGGTACATGATATAAAGAAAAATGGAGAAGCTTCAGTAGTTTTTAGTAAGGAGAATGAACTTGAAGTAAATGCTGACAAAAGAAAGTACATGATCATGTCACGAGATCAGAATGCAGGACAAAGTCACAATATAAAGACAGTTCCTTTCAAAGGGTGGTACAGTTTAAATATTTGGGAACAACCATAATGAATCAGTTCTATGCTGGAAGAAATTCAGTCAGGAAATGCTTGCTATCATTCAGTGCAGAATCTTTTGTCATCCACTAAAAATATAAAAATTGAGATATACATATATTGCCTGTTGTTTTGTGTGGGTGTGAAACATTGTTGCTCACATTGAGGGAGGAACATAGTCTGAGGGTATCTGAAAATAGGGTGCTGAGAAAAATATTTGGACATAAGAGGGATAAGGTAACAGGGGAGTGGAGAAAACTACATAATGAGGAGCTTACTGATTTATTATCCTCACCAAATATTATTCAGGTGATCAGATTGAGAAGAATGGGATGGGCAGGGCATGTAGCACATATTGTGGAGAGGAGAGGTGCATACAGGGTTTTGGTGGGGAAACTTGATGGAAAGAGGCCACTTGGAAGACCCAGGCATATATGGGAGGTTTATATTAAGATGGATCTTCAGGAAGTTGGATGGGAGATGGCATGGATTGAATTGATCTGGCTAAGGATAGGGGCAGGTGGTGGGCTCTTGTAAATGTGGTAATGAACCTTCAGGTTTCATAAAATGTGGGGAATTACTTGACTAGCTGAGAACCGGTTAGCTTCTCTTGAAGAACTCTGCTCCATGCAGTGAGTAAGTAAGTAAGTAAGTAAGTAAGTCTTTATCTACTTCTGTTGTCTTTCACCAGTGAGTAATAGGTATATGTGTTCGCCTTGTTTGCCTTATCCTGCTCATGTAGCCAAGTTTTCACTGCACAAATAATATCATTATTAGTCTCAAACTTCCCACCACAGACAGCATCCTTCAGGACTCCAAATAGTTGGAAATCTCTGGGTGTGACATCATGGCTGCAGGGTACATGGGTTAACACTGACCAACCAAATTGTGTGATGGCTTGCTGATACTTCAAACATGTGTGCAGCCTTGCATTGTCATGCTGAATCAAGACTTCAGCTGAATTCTTGTGGGGCCGACTCATTTGAATCCCTTCATGAGTTCTTTCAATACCTTGACATGGAGTTAATTTTCTCCCCTCTTGGCATTTCATCCACAAGGATCACTCCTTCACAGTCCCATTCAACAGTGGTTGTTTATTCTTTATTCTTGCATTCAGACCATTCAGTCACAAATACGACATCGGACACATCAATCTCAGTCTGCATTCCCTACATGCAAACATGTCTGCTGACAGAGAGTCATTTTTTTTCTTCTGTGAAGCTGGGGGATGGTGCCTTTCCATGGGTTGCCTTTTTGTCTGCGTTGTAAAGTAATGGACCCAGGTTCCATCTGCTGTAACAATTCAAAATACAATAGCCTTTCATCTAACTTCAGCATGTGCCAACTACTCCAAAGACACGGCTTGTCTCTTAGCTTTGTGTTTGACTGTGAGGCTCTGAGGATTCTGTCTGATGCGAAAATTTGAATATCTGAAATCATGGCTGATGTGACCAACTTCTTATGCATACTGAAGGATTGAGCCAGTTGTTGGGCTGTGATACATTGATTCTTGCAAGATGGTAACAGCACACTGCAGCATCTCAGGACTTGCAGCTGTACAATAATGACCTTGGTGAAGCATATCATGGAGCTCTGCTTTTCTTGTTTCAGGCACTGTCACTCTTTGTGCCCAGTGACCAGCAGAAATCTGTACAACTTTGTACAAAAATTCCAGGAACTTCAAGTTAGTGTCACCTAAAATCTCACATACCTGGCTTTATTACTGGCCAAGAAAAAAATGGGTCTTCACTTTCTGGGTAACCTACATACTATTCTTCTTTTGAAAATACTGAGTATAGAGATGGCATTAATTTGGGCTTTTCAACTTTCACTGTGGTGCAATTGAGGTCTTCACTTTTTTGGGATGTTGCATCGAGTTTCTCCAAAACACTGCTCACAAATTTCTGATCAGCATGGCATCATATGCTAGAAGTACTTTCATCTTCATCAATAATGCTGTGAGAACTTTGAATCATGCAACTTCTACATGCTTGGAGAAGAATAAACTACTCTCCTGAGATTAAGTGCCGTTCATTTTTAGGACCCAGACCTGAATTTTGCAGCATCTTAATGCATACAACAATTGAAATTTGTCAGTAGGAGGGTAAACCTTAAACTGATTCATTTTAGTGATAGAGGGGAAGGGATTGGATGAGGTATTGAACATAGCAGTGGTAAGTCTGAGCCAGGCATGACTGTGGGATGTGTTTCCTTTGCATTGTTATTTGGGACAGTGCAGTGACCTTGGGCACTGCTGTTCAAGAACACCAGTTATTCTTGCAGGATCATGTAACATTTCCTGTTTATGATATAAACATTTTGAAATATTAAGTTATAAGAAAGACCTGCACCATTTGTCACAGACTGACACTTCCACAATTATGATTAATTTGAATGTACTGTGTGCACATAAAATATGTTTCAGGGTAAAGCAGTAGACTACTTTGTGCTGATCCTGGAGGGGCGCGTGGAAGTAGTTGTGGGAAAGGAGAACATGATTTTTGAAAGTGGGCCTTTCACATATTTTGGGACTCAGGCCCTCATCCAGAACATCGGTGTGGGTAAGTTTGGTGTCATTGTAGTTATTGCAATTCTGTTTTACAATTAATTGGTGCTAACTGGTGTACCTTTGGTCTGAAGGTTTGACACTTCTAACAACAGAGCCCATCACTGGACATGATCCTGAGTCACTTCATTTCACTGCATGTAGTGTCCACATTCCAAGATGTTGCCCAACCAAGATTCTTGGTATTTCTTGTATCCCACTATCTGACCTACATGTTCATCCTGTTTTACGTCCTTCGTTAATACTGTTCCTTCAGAGTAGTGACCATTTGTGCTTTAGATTTAAAAGTAACAAGAAACAACTAATAAATAGAAGTAACATGGCCAGATGTATTGCATATATTAGTTGTACTGTGGTCTCACCTTCCCATTAATTCAATAAGCGTGTTTTATTTTAGTATAGTTGCCATAAAATAGAATATTAATATGATGTTGTGCGCAGTATCTAATAGGCATTGAGAACTGATGTTGAGTAGTTGTATTTCTGTCTTGATCCTTAAAGAAAGGTTACATGTTTTACAACTCTTGTGTAATGTTTTGTAATGAGTGTACTAAATTATTAGTGCTGCCCTTACAGTTGCCGTAGTTTGCCTCCCATTTGATTTCCACTCCTGTATTAGTGAAGTCTTAGATTCAGATCTTGGCATCTTTCCCATTCCATCATTCATCGTTCTGTCAGCACAGTTTAGCATATCCAATTGGTCAACATACCAAGGAGAATTCAAGGCTAGAAATACGCAAAGTAAATTGCCTTATTCTCTTGGGATTTTAAAAAGCTGATAAAATATTGCAGACTCACCCACCTCACCCACTCCCCAGAACTTGGGAAGTCTGCAGTCTGTGAATCTAGATGCATTGTTGCGTCACACATTCATCCCTGACTACACTGTACGTGCCATCACAGAAGTATTCTATGTGCGCATAAAAAGGTCCCTGTACCTTGCTGCAAAGCGTGCCACACTAATGGAGCGTGCCAAGAAAGACACACAGTCAGAAGATCACTTTGATGATGAGGTGGAGAAGGTGAGCATTTTTAGAGTTTTCATGTTGATGTTTGTTATAGTGTTGTATGTCCATGCCATGATGTTTCTTTAGCTTCAGAGTGATGAAATTATTTGTGAAATACTGTATGCTGCTAAATTACATATCTTGCTAACTGGGATCAAAACTGTTGTTTCTATGGTGTGAAGGGAGGAATTACAAACAGTTGTCCAACTGATAGAGGCATCTGGCTCTATTTAGATTGTAGATTGCGGTCTTTTGGTGTGGTTGATTCATAATTTGTTAGCTGAAATTTGGAGAACCTCGCAGCCATCTTCTTCAGGGTAGTTGAAGAAAAATGCTTAATCTTCATCATCAGTGCTGCGGAAACCTCAAATTGCACTTTGTTTAGATTCTTTACAAAACAGAGACCGAAGTAATGCTGTTTACTCACATCAACAAAATATATTTATTTATTACAGGGAAAGGCATGAATTTTAGTAAGAGAAATGTGTTGTAATAATGTCACTTGTTTGCCTTTGCATATGTTGGTTTACATGGTACTTATTATAGGCCTGCTGGCATGGCAAAATTTTGTAACAGAACAGACAATAATCTGCATTTTCATCATTTCTATCTTTCTGACTTTCTGCAAGTGTGTGCATTTACTACAGCTCCTACACTCACTGGATGAGGATGACCGTAGCCAGGGACCGGTGGACTCACCAACGCTGAGCCGAGCTGTGAAGGATGTGAGCCACCACATATCACAAGTTAGTGTCTATGGTTGTGTTTGAATTGTGTTGATGAAAACTGGATCCTTCTTAATCATTTGGATTCAGACATGAGACTTACATATTTATAATTGTGACTCCATTCATGTCTTTGGCTCATGGTTGCATGCTTAACATTTGCATTGATTGGGGTGAAGTACTGATTGAAGTAGTCTGTGGATGGGTTAAGAACTGGTAAGAGAAGTAGGATACCCGTATTTGTATTCAAGGTTATACTGCTGGTGCATTATGTAGAATACTAAACAACTTTACAGGTTATGAAGTCTTTATTTATTGTTTAGTATAATGGTAATAACTAATTAATTATTGTAGCTATGGATGTGGCATTTTGTGTGGATAAAGATCGTAAGTTCACCTACATATTTTGTGTGAGACATTTTTCATTATATTAGGAATTGCAGCCATGGCAGTTACGTGAAATGTTTATGTTTTATTTGACAACTTACAGGTAACAGAAGTCTGCAGCTGCTTAAATTGTGCACAGAAGTTGATCAATGATGTGTGTATTACATATCAGCGTCTCACCAAGACAAAGAGTGTACATATTACAAGGATTGTGGGTGTTGTAGATTCTTGCTTAGAGTTTTGTAGGTTTGAGACTGATGACATCAGGTGTTTTTGAATACCAGGAGGAAGTTTTGTAACAAGGAGTCACAAAACTTGCACATTACAGGTAATGTTATTCAGATCAACAAGAATGAGATGTGCACAGAAGAGCAACAAATGGGTACAGAACATTGAATTGAAGATATCAGGGAAAGGGGTGCTTGGGAAATGAGGGTGTAGATTATTAGAGAAATAGGGAATTGAAGTACCTCAGTGCAGTATCAATTTTGGACTTTTTGTGTAATGTTGTTTTACAGATAGTGAACTAGATAGTTAGGTAGTTACATATTGAGTTCATTGGTTAATGAATTGTTTGGATATTTAATTGTGTAGCTAGTTAGTTAGCTTTTTAGATATTTGGATAGTTAATTAGCTACTTAAGTAGGTAGTGGTTAGGTAGCTTATTAGTAAGGTAGTTGGCTGTTTGCTTCTAAATACCATATCAATTCATCTTGTCCATATTTATGTCACAGCCTTACTTTTACTGTGTGTACCTTGCAGAGTGATGAGGAAACTCTACAGCATGGCACTGTGGCTGCTGAGAGGAGCACGTTGGGTCTTGGGAATGATATAAATGTGTTGCAGTCCCTTTCAACGAGTAGTGGGTCAATGCGTGGCCCAAACAGTCCCTTGGGTAGAGCTTCTCCAGCTGCAGAGCCCAATATCAGTCTAAAAAGCAGTGGGGACCGTCCCCAGACCCCAACCAAAGAGGACTTACCTCTGCTGTATGGCAAGGAAAACAGAGTGACAGCAGAGGAGCGGACTGTTCTCCTTCCAAGTGGTGATACAAACAGGTGCTAACACACTGATGGATATGTGTTTCTGCTCAGGGAAATTGTTTTGTGATTAAATGGGACAGTGCTGTGCAGGAGATAGCCCTGTGTAACTGTTCTATTACAAAATGGTTGCCCTGCGTAAGTTTGGTAACTACTGGTCTTTGGCTTTATTTATAGCAGCACCAGATTTATGGAAATATTTTATAGGATGTTGTAATAGTTTTCCCAGTTATCTGGAAATTTTGTAGACACAATTAGGTGTTGTGGACTCAGCCTCAAGTGAAATCTGGCCGTGCTTTTCTTGACATCAGTGATGCTGAGCTACCTAATATCCCTAGTTGCATTCAAGCAACTGATGTAAAGTTCTTTTTTTTTTTAATTAACTGCCAGTTCTCACTTTTAGTTTTACACATTGTTTTAATTTCCATCATCCAGTGGGTCAGATGGCAACATACCATGCTTCTAGCTTTCAGTAACATGAAAAGTGGCTGCAATTTCTATATCATTTCTCCATTAGCAATGGGTAGTTCCTACTTCAGGTGGAAGTGTTAGTTGTGTTGGTTTGAATCCAGCTGGGTCAGATGTGCTGGAAAGATAATGAAGCACATTACAGTGAATTTCATATACCATTCTTGATCTGTTGCTGGATCAGCTGGTAAATTTGTACAAGCAAATTCTGAAAAATGCACCTTGAATTGAAGGCATCCATTCCATGTACACTGACAGAGTGATAGAAGAATGTAGCCCCATGACCCAAACTTACCTTAGGTACAATATGAACAGAGTTGGAGTTAGAGTACTAGTTCCTGAAATAAGTAAAAGCTTTTAACAAGTTCTAGATTATAATAGTGGGTAATACTGGGAATAGTGGTCAGTTATAATGGACTCCTTTTTTGTGGGTTGAATAACAGGTGTGGTCAGTGGTCCAGGTTGTATTAACAGTGCTTATGTGCTGCTGCCTCTTCACCCTTACCTTTGTTCATCATTCTGGTTCCTTTCTTGTATATTCCTTTTCTTTAGAGTGCATTTTTATCCAGCATTCTACCTGTTATTTTCAATTTTCATGGAATACTCACAGATATTACTAAATTTCAAGTGACATGTAATGTGTGTAGTCTGAACTGCTTTAAGCAGGGGAACTTTTGAAGATAGTTATTTGTGCAGAAAATCAGTTTTATAATGCCTGATGAATTCGGTTTATAAGTGCTTGTTTACCTTTAATGTCAGTTCTTGTGGGCAGGAATTCAGTGCAGCATGTCCCTCATTTCAACATTTAGTAATCCAGCTTTTAAATTAATCTGTACCCCAGATCACAGTTTTTCTGAGAACCATTTTAAGGGCTGTACATGCAAGAAGACATTTTTTTCTAAGAGTGTACTCATATTAATATTTTTAAACTACTTTTTGAGCCACCTGGTTTATATGTGATTTAGTTACATTATGGTATTAGGCATCGTGACACAGTCAGTGCTGTGTAGTGGTTAGTGTTTCATCCATGTACATATACTTACATTCTATTTCCATTTTACATTTAAAACTTAAGTTCTCTGATTGTTGTTTGTGTCTCACATTCCTTTATTTATTTTCCATTCTCTTTTTCTATTGGATTTATTAAGACAAAACTTGATATTTGCCACACTTTACCTGCAGTATCACCTAATGTGAGAAAACTTTGTCTTGTGTGGCTGTTCTTGTACCAGTTCACCTGGTATCATGGCATGAACCAGACCTAGGTTTCAGTGCTGTTTAATGTTTTTTTTTTAATTCCCATTAGTAGTCTTTTAAAATTCTAGTAGCACTGTTTTTGTTGGAAATGGATAAAATGTATGAAGGGGAGAGAGGGAATTCGGTGTGTTCTCTTGCCCACTGGATGACACGTGTTAGTATTATGTGTTGCATTTGTTAGTATCCAGTTTGCTGCTTACTGTGTAAATACTGATAAAAGTGTTCTTCCTTCCCCGGTTCTCACTGTGTTCTAGCAACATCACTTCAGAACTAATGCCCAGTTTAGTAGGGTGATGCAGCACATTGGACAACTTGTTGGTTGGTACATGTGTATTTTAAAGTTGTTTGTATTTTAGTGGGAAAGTCGTATATATATATATATTGCCTCTTGTTATTTAATTAGCATTTTGTATCCATATATATATAAGTCAGAAAGTGAAGCTGGTACACTACAGTGTGTGCTACCTGTTTGTAGCATATTCCTTGTTAATATGACTCTGTTTTATGAAGGACAAAAATCAAAATGTAATCTAATGAGAAAGCTAAATTTCTGTCTTATATCAGCTGAATGCCATATTGTAAACATTCTTTACTTGCGAGCCTAGTGGTGTAGGCAGGTATTTGCATGATTATGCCATTTCTTTCAATATATATACGAAAATCAGCCTCTCAGCACCAGGCAGGCACAGCAGGACCTGCCTAATCTACTGATAAATTTCACTGTTAATCTTCCAAGAACTGACAGTTCCTCTCGAACTCACATGTTAGGTGTTACAGAACACTTCTTGTGAGATTCTTTGGATTTTAACTGGAAAAGTTTATCATGTTTTGAACATGGCATTTAAAGTCAGATGTTCATGTATATAGTATGAATTTGCAGTGTTGATATTACTGGAGTTAGCAGTGAAAGTGTTAAATAAAAGAGCCTTATTTATTTAGGTGGTATATTGCTATACCACAAGAGTGGCAGACATTCTGCATTGAAGATAACAGTGATCTCTATAGTATAAGTTTTGGACGAAGTACAAATGGTCACAAAGAATTACAGGAATCTCTCTTAGCAGATATGACTAGGAACAGAGGTGTGCTGCCTTGGTATCATCTGTCCTCCAGTTGGCTGTGGATCACCATATTGCACAGCATACTGTGAGATGTTCTAATGGCATGCACCTGTGTTCCTACATTCTTGTACATTTGAGAGCAATAAATTATGCATATAGAATCCAGTTTAGTCCCATACCAGAATCCAGCAGTATGAGAGCATTGTCCTAGCCATAGGAAGAACAAAGAAAAGTGATACATCAGAAAAATTTTGATGAAATTCATATGTAAGCAGTAGTTAACAGAATAGCATAGACTGAAATCTCACTCTATATTGTAAGTTCTTTTGAAATGACTTGTGAAGCCAAGGCTTTGACAGGCAAAAGATACATAGGTGTGCATGGAACACATTACCATTTCATGTTGGCACTAGGAGTCATGGATGTAAACTGCATACATTCTGGATACTGGTATAGTAATAGAGGCTAGTGTTTGAACTTCACGCTGCAGTTGCTAAGACATCTGGATAGACAGTTCAGTAGTAGCTTCCAGGGTTGGTTTGAACATGGCATCAGAAACAACAAAATCAGCCATGATTGGTATTGAACCTCAGTTGCCCAGCCCATACCAGTCACTCCCTGAAATGAGTATCCCAACTTATGCTAAGCTCATTACCCCATATCAGGGATTCCCAACATTCTTCCTGTGGCAGTATACTTTAGTTGATATCTCACGGTGCACCAAATCATATGCCTCCTTACATGAATGTAGACACAGAATATGTTCATATTATTCTTCATAGTTAGGTGTGCTTGTCATTATATATATTTTTTGTAATATACATTAAAGTTCATACAAAGTATATTTGGAACATTTTAGAAACAGATCAATGCAGACAGGTATCATGGATATTTAAAGTAACAATTCTGAAAGAGTGAAGTATGTAACAAATGTAAAGGAAGTAAAATGCATTGTAAATTCTGATATGTGTAATTAAAGAAATGAGAAACATTTTATAGCAGAATTTTCACTTTTGAGACAGCAACAGTTTGTTGTAACAACAAAAGTGCAGTTAGTATGAGCCAGTGAGATGATAAAGCAGGGTTTATTAAGACCTTACCACACTTTTGAACTGTTGTTAAATAAAAAACAGAATTTGAATTTAGAATATCATGGCATACATAGAATTGAATTGTAGCACAGTGGTTGATATGACATTATAAGAGAGGTGTCACTTGTAAGAAGTGTGTTCTTCATTGATGGAGATGTGATTGAAATGACATCTGAATGATGAAAAGACATCTACTGCAATGTGCAGAACAATTGGTGTGCTTATTAAATATGGCATGATATTCTAAATTGTGTCTAAAGCATGTGCACTGAAAAGTTTTAGACAGTAGTGAATTAAATAATACAGTAGAATACCAGTATAACGAAATTTTGGGGACCTCAGAAATTAATTTGTTATAGTGAAATTTTGTTATACTGAAATAAGTCAGTTCTCAAGAACTAACCTGTTGTTATATCCGTTGCAGGATCTACATTACTTCAACATGAATTTACAGATAAAAAAGCTTAATATTTATTAGATGAGAGGAAAATTAGGATATATATACATGAAGTAATGATATACAG
>Ga0136643_10007817_pt1 | contig 15523 bp, 13 predicted proteins | sample TergutLab28metaG_FD_96883 | JGI IMG/M metagenome (GOLD analysis project Ga0136643, IMG submission 96883) | Labiotermes labralis P1 segment gut microbial communities from Petit-Saut dam, French Guiana - Lab288 P1 (version 3) (version 3) | ecosystem: Host-associated > Arthropoda: Insects >... | reverse complement strand
CAAGTACTAACAGCAGACACCAATACATTACAACATATGCACACAAGTACTAACAGCAGACACCAATATATTGCAACATATGCACACAAGTACTAACAGCAGACACCAATATATTGCAACATACGCACACAAGTACTAACAGCAGACACCAATATATTGCAACATATGCACACAAGTACTAACAGCAGACACCAATATATTAAATATATGCACACAAGTACTAACAGCTAACAACTATTAAACCTTTAGTGTCACCCTCAGTGAAATTTATAAAAAGTGAGTTTATTTTACAGTAATTTAAATTTCAAACTCCTTCACCCTGGTCAGCACTTGGCACTTAAATACACCAGAGTAATTGAAAAGTTAAATTTATAAACTTCAAATAAGACAGCATAACTCCATAAATCCCAAGCCAAGAACCTGATGGCTCCAGTCAGCATGGTGTGCCCTTAGTAGTGAGCACCATAAATTGTAATTCGCAGTACAAAAAGGATGAGGTAATATGGAATGAACAGCAAACACAGACTTCATCACAGTCTGATTGTGACAGTGTAACTGATTTCTAACTAGTGACCACATAGTTAGGAACATACATTACACACAGGGGCACTGTTTTATCTGACAAAATAACATTTAGCGTTTGTCATTTCTGTCAGCAGTCTTATCATACTACCCAGTTGCTCCCAAGGTGCTTCTTGCAAAATACACAGCTAAAACTTCAGTCCTTGTTTTAAATTAAGGGCAGCTCAAAAGTGCAAAATGCTTGCTTCATCTTGTGTATTCTTGTGTGCTGTTCCCAGATGATCCGTGGATACATTCCTGTCACTGCCACTTTGAAATTAACTTACTTTTTAAATTGAAGGAAAAATGTTTTGTTAACAATAATCATGGAACTTCTTTAATTGGTGATTTGTTTATTTTGTATTACTGTTCGAATATCTAATTAAGAAACTTCCTGTACCCGCAACAAGAGTGACAGTCATTTTACTTAACATCAAATCACGCAATGGATTGTTACATATGCTAGTGGAATGTACTCATAGCTATCTAAAATCAGTTCTGAGATACAAATTTTTTATTTTTGATATGACTACTTATGATCTGTGATCCGGACAGTCTAAATTTATGTGATGAAGTATATGAGGAACCACAGTTATTTACTGAACCCAAGAGGGATCTGCAACTGAAAAAATTTGGGAAACACTAGTGAAAACCCTAGCCACTTGGCAAGCCAAATACATGCATACTGCAATAAAAGCCGACAGCAAAAAGCAATATTCATCAGACAAAATAATGACTGTATTAAGACCCTCAAGCTGTTCAAACCCACAAATACACTATGTAATATGCAAACCTGAAATTGATATCTGCTCTGTTCTTCTCTGTCAAGGTCCCGTGTTGTATAGATCCAACCACTACGGTCATCTACTGTGACAGGCAGCTCTGCTGTTGAGCCTCCACCTTCATCACGAGGTGCAATAGAATACCGAATAGCTGCATTCTCACCCTCATCTGCATCATATGCTTGTACCTAAAGAACCAAACCACTATCACCAAAAATATATAAAATTTACATTCAAGTATGACTGCTTCTTGCAAAATACACAGCTAAAACTTCAGTCCTTGTTTTAAATTAAGCACAGCTCAAAAGTGCAAAATACTTGCTTCATCTTGTGTATTCTTGTGTGCTGTCCACAAATATAATGATTATAATGCGAAAAAATAAAATATTTTGTTTTTTTGTATTGGTGTGAAATTTGGTGTCCCATATTAAGGGTACAGCAAGGGCTGAGAGTGTACGAGAATAGGGTCCTGACAAAAACAGAAACCACTTGGACATATATGAACGTATGTAACAGGAAAGAGAAAGTTACACTACATGGAACATCATAATTTGTAGTCATTCAGATAAACTAGGATGAAGAGGCAATATATGATATGCATACAAAATTTTAGTTAGAAAACCTCAAGGAAAACCTAGGTATAGATGATGGAATAACATGAAAATGGATTTCTGTGAAGCAGAGTAGAACACGGGGCTCAATCCATTCAGCTCCGGTCAAGAACCAGTTTGTGAACCCAGTAATGAACCTTTACATTCCACAAATGCAGGGAAATTCTTGACTAGCTGAGAGCAACTGCAAGCTTCTCTATAAGAACTGAGTGACTGATTCAGACAGTTCACAAGTAAATACATACCACTTTGCATGCACTAACAATTCAGTATCACTGGTCGCGACACCTACCCTGACAATACTAAATCCTGTAGCTACACTCTCTGAAACTGATTCTTGAAAAAGAGAAGTGTAGAACCGGGGAGCATTGTCATTTACATCCAGAACATTCACCAGCAACTGTGTTGTGTTCGAGCGACTTGGAGTTCCACCATCTGCAATGTGAAAACTGGCATATCATATTGGTTTGTAGCAATGCTGCAGCCCTAGCGTCTGCGTGCAGATAACAGTGTTCCTCCATTCATGATCAACCATTCTGATACGATCATTTCAGCGTGTCCGGACTGGTTACAACGGATCAGTAAGGCACCATGTGGCCAGTCAGCTGGGTGCCCTACTCTCTCCTGCTACTGCACAGCTCACTCTAAGCCCAGTCATGCTCTACCTTTCACTATGTGAGTTTAATTGCTGATATGTTCTATGGAATGAGACTCTCCTTCAATCAATGTTTGTGACAAAAAGCAACAATGACAGGAAACACAAACAATACAAACACACCAACCACAGGATGGTACTTCTTCCCTTGTACTGATATCTTTACAGAACATTCAGTTAGGACAGGCAATGTTAGATCATATGCATAATTATTCAACTGTGCAGAATGCTGAAGGGGTTTCCTTGTAAGCTTAGCACTCAAATTTTAACAACCTGAAGAACTTTCCCTCATTCAGAAATTCATAATACAGATAATATGTTACTTCCATAAGGATTCAGATGCACAGACTCTTAAATGGGGCAACAGATTTTCAAGAGTCCACAAACATCTGAATATGAGGACAGCAAGCTACTCCCCTCCACCCACAGAGTAATTATAACATGCAAAATTTCTTTTCACAAAAAATAAATTCCAAACACCATGTAAGAATAATTCTGAAACTCTCTTTTGAACAGTAAGTCCACAAATTGTGTATTTAATGCTGTGGCATGCAGGTGAATTTACTTTTTACCACTCACATGCTGAAACTCGCATCATCCAAAGACAGTAAGTACCAAATATTGTAACAAGATGTCACCAGTTTCATTCTGGGAGCTTACCTTGTGATCTAATCACAAGCCTGTAGCTTCGAAGTGTCTCATAATCTAGCGGTTTCACCAGTGACACCTCTCCACTCACGCTATCAATTGAAAACTGACCCTGTGTATTGCCTCCAATGATGGCATACCTTATTGCTGCATTGTTGCCTTGGTCAGCATCCACAGCTCTTACATGAAAAAATATGTCATACATCACACTCAATTCAGAAAATCATACATGAATAAACATAGAATGGACATAAAAGACACACTAAAGTGTAATTTTCTAATTAAGGAAACATCTTAGAAGCTGAGTTAATTCAGCTATTGTAGTACTAGGTAATGGACTGGACATACCAGGAATTGTGGTTTATTCCCTACTGGAGCAAGAGATGTTTCTCTTCTCCAAAATGTCCAGACCTCCTTTGGGACCCATACAGCCTCCTATTCAATGGAAACCAGGGGATCTTTCTCTGGGAATAAAATTGCTCAACCCTCACACCCATACACTGCTAAGGTTAAGAAAAAGTGGAGCTATACCTCCATTCCACCACATGCCTTCACATTATACACAGCAACTTCACGTTTTCACATTTTAGCCTTGTTTACTGTAAACCATGAGAGGAACAGAGGTACATAAGTTCACAGAATATGCTGAAAACTGATTGAAATAGGTAACCCCCACAAATTTGTAGTCTGATACTGAACGTGGGCCTGCTGTGTGACAATATGACTTCCGAACACTGATACTGCATCATCTTACGATCACAATTAAGAACAAGTATCTACCACAAAACAAGTACATATCCAGGTATCACATATTTCCTGAAATTCCCATAGTTAAAGCAACAGATCAGAAAAAATTTACTCCTGTGAAAGTTAAACACAGTTCTTAAGTTGTGAGATAGAGGTTCTTACTGTTCTATTTCATAGAATTCAGGCCTTCTGGCATATACTGCTATGTCACAGACATTTTAAAGGTCGAAAATGAAGAACGAACTCTGGCTCTTAGCTCTACGGAACATCAGGAACCATTAACCCAGCAACATAGACACATTCCAGAGTATGTGAATGACAAAACGTCTTTCTAATGCCACAAATCAAACTCAAGTACCTTGGTCATCCAGCCCTTAGCCTGGACACTGTAGTGACTGAGCTATCCTGGCCCAAAAATACCATAAGTAATTAATGGCCAAAAGTACAGAGAAGCAACTTACTTGACAGCAGCAATTACAGGGTTTTTATTCCAATTAACATCTTCTGGCACTTGTACTGTGTATGTCCGTTCAGTGAACTGTGGGTAGTTGTCATTATCATCTATAACGCGCACTACTACTGTACATGTTGATGATCGCTGACCTCCAGCTGATGGCAAACCTTGATCTGTAGCCATAACAACCAAAGTGTACACTTCCACCTGTTCACGATCCAGTGCAGATCGAGTTGTTATTACACCTGACTTGGGATCAATGCGGAAAGCATCTTCCAATCCTGAACTTCCACCACTGCCATCTTGAGGAACCAAGGAGTATTCAACCTGTGGACAAAAAATATATGTCATTTTATACAATAAAAAGAAGTACACACTTCCTTCACTTTAATGATATTACCTACACTGATTTTTGCTTTAACACATAATAATCTGTAGGTTTTGGTTACTTGAAGGACTATTTTTTGCTTTCACAGACAAATGGTCTGGATATCGGTGCAAGCGAACACATGGGTCAGTACATTTACTCATGCTGCCATGGATTTCACTTTATGGACTTGCACACTATGCAGCAATTATCACAGAACAGATACGTACATAAAGGGAGTGATGGGTATGCAATGATCATGAATATTTATGGTCAAGAGTACAAGGATTAATTACATAATAAACTAATTAACTAACTAACTCCAAGGAACAGAGTCCCTCTTAAGAAGCTACATGCACCTCAGTTAGATACGAAACTGTCTGCATCTGATGCAACATGCAGATGCATTATGGTGTTCCTAACAGCTTGCCACTTGACCCTCTCCTCAGCCACATCAATCCAGTCCATGCCTCCCATCCTATTTCTTTAAAATTCATTTTAATAATATTCTCCCATCTATGCCTGAGTCTACCAACTGGTTCTTTCCTTCAGGTTTCCCCACCAAAATCCTGCATGAATTTCTCTCCTACTCCATATGTCATATGCACCACCCATCTCATTCTCCTTCATTTGATCAACCACAGTATATTTGGTGAAGAGTACACATCATGAAGTTCATCATTATTCCATTTTCTCCAGTCTCCTGTTGCTACCCCTTAGGTACAAATATCCTCCCCATCACTGGTACCTCACCCTGGTCTGGAACACCCTCGGCCTCTGTTTTTCCCTTAATATGAGAGAGTGAATTTCACACACCAAAGAAGAGGCAACATTACAGCCCTGCATTTATGTGTACTGTGCGTAAACACAAAATTATAGCCCTGCATTCATCTGTACTGTGCGTAAACAAAATTATAGCCCTGCATTCATGTGTACTGTGAGTAAACACAAAATTACAGCCCTGTATTCATGTGTACTGTGCGTAAACACAAAATTATAGCCCTGCATTCATGTGTACTATGCATAAACACAAAATTACAGCCCTGCATTCATGTGTACTGTGTGTAAACACAAAATTATAGCCCTGCATTCATGTGTACTGTGCGTAAACACAAAATTACAGCCCTGCATTCATGTGTACTGTGCGTAAACACAAAATTATAGCCCTGCATTCATGTGTACTGTGAGTAAACACAAAATTATAGCCCTGCATTCATGTGTACTGTGTGTAAACACAAAATTACAGCCCTGCATTCATGTACTCTGCATAAACACAAAATTCTGAAACTGGAAAAGACATCAGAAACCCTACATCATCTGCAAGTATAGCACTGACTAGCTGAAAAACCACCCTATAAGACAGAAGCAAATCAGGATAATCAGCCATGCAGCTCAGATTAGCACCATGCATCCAATAATACTAATGTGTGACCCAGTTTGCTTACTGCTTCAACTGCTAAGGTGGCTATGCATACACATGTGTGCCATGTGGACATGCATAAAATATTAAAGTAAGGAAACCAAGATCAGTGAGCACTACGCCTAACTACCTCAGCATTGCGCCCAACATCCTGATCAGTGGCTTTCAGAGTGACAACTGTGGATCCAACAGAAACAGATTCTCGGACTGATGCATCATATTCACCAGCCTCGAACACTGGAGCATGGTCATTTGCATCAAGAACATTGATCTGTAATGTTGTAGTGCCACTCCTTGGTGGAAACGAGTCATCAACAGCAGTGATGCGAAAGTAATGCAGCCCAACAAGTTCCCGATCGAGGCTGGTAAGTGTAGTGATAACACCGGTACTGCTGTCGATGGAGAACATCCCTGCAACAACAACAGCCAGCTATGAAATTAACATACTTAGAAAATCTTACATTCTATTCCCTTATACTGATTCTTTATTACAATGGTACCTGACATGGCATGGTTTAAATAATAACCATCACAGTACCACAAGGGTAAAACAGTACCCTCTTTATCAATACTGTATCATGTTGCAGTCCATTATCTCTCCATAGATGTACACATAAGCTACATGGGTGGGGAGGAACAACCACTCACTGCACTGTCAAATAATGTAGCCTCTATGCAGACTTCAAATGAAATACTTCAGGTCTCAAACCCATAGCGATCTGTTAAACTGTGGTATTTAGAAGCTTTTAAAACTGACCTTGCAATTTCATTCTTGGTCAATTTTACTACTCTCTGTCCTGTGAGATTACATAAGGAAGCTAACTTGAATATTGTCTACATGCCATTCCAGATTTACTACTGGTTGCTTTACAGCACAGTTGACCTAAGCCTACACACTAAATTCTTACTGAAATCTCATTCTTTAATAGCGTCTCACCTTGAGAGCGTGAATCTAAGAGCGATGACATGGAATAGCTAACCAGAGAGTTTTCAGGATCTCTGGCCTTCACTGTGGTAACCAAGGTACCAGGAGGTCGCTCTTCCATCACAGAGGCCACATATAAAGTCTGTTCGAAGTAAGGCGACTGGTTCCTAAGTTCTCTCCGCACTCTGGAAGCGGAATTACAAATCAGTACTTGAAAATACCAAATACCAATAAAGTCAGTCAATACTTCATATGACTGGACATATACAGATGGTACATTATACAAAAAAGTAATATGATAATTCCACATGACACTTGCACATTTTAGGGTGCTCATTTATTATTGTGACTATCCATAAGGGAAAATACACTTTGATGCCACTCTGGTTTACCAGATTTGATGTAACACATACTGAGCAATCAGCAGCAGCAGTATATTCCAAATATTTTCAGCACTGTATACTCCACGTTTTGCTGTGTGGTACATCAATGTACATTCTGTTTGTATTTTATTTCCATCTGTCAATTGTGGGTTTCTGCCACTGATAACAATGCTCCTCTTGCAGATGTCCATACTGGATGATAAATTACCACACCTGTGATTTACATCCGCTGTGTACAGAGTTGGTTGTATGGCCAAATATTTACTAGTCTTTATTTCAGGCAGATGTGTATGGTAAATACCTGTGAGCTATGTCTGTATCATTTAGGTCCTGCTGATGATAAACAAGTTTCAAGCGGTGTTCTGTGTTAGAAACTACACCAGACATAGTGGACTTCCTCACACTGTTGTTTACATTTGTGTTGCAATAAAATTCCAACAAAACAGTGACCTAAAACAAATAATACATCATCTATCAGCAGACATTTCAAATGCATCTGCAAATCATTAAATCCTTCTTACAACAGTTCTTTTGTGATCCTAATATTTTATTAGGGCACAACAAACATTACTTGTAATCACTAATTCCACACTTTTATATTAAACAGATGCATAAATCATTTCTTACTTCATAATTCTTGTGAACTTTGGTACTTCCGTTAATTGTTTGGTATTGAACACCTTTATAATGACCTAGCTGGGCCAAAACACATTGGAGATACAATAAAATCACTGGGTCAAGCCAATCTCAGTGTACAGTGTCTGTACAATGTAGATGGCACAACCACAATACTACAACATGGATTCATAAATTTAAAAAATGACAAACTGCACAAATAAGTGTAATGAATTCCATAGGCAATACACTTTGAGAGTGTGGCAGCTGGACACCAGACAAGGTAAGAGGCAGGCCAAATGAACATGAGATAATTTGGTGCCAACCGGTTCTATACAGCTTTGTCTATTTTCAGCACAGTCCCAGACCTACTGCACATAATCCATGTTTCTAACCTACGCTGATGACCTGCTGTGACTACAGCTGCACACAGTAGAGTCTGGATTTTTTTTTACACTATTATGGCTTTGACTTACACACCAATATACATTTTGGACACTCATCATCTAACTCAGATTACTGTTTTCTGCACTGTGACATAATACATGTAGTCAACATTTCATAGCATCAAATCCCACAAGACAATTTCTGAAGTATGTCATTTAATGGTGGTATCAATAGCTGATATTTTATATGGTCTGTGGTAAATAAATGAATCAGTATAGAGCACTGGTGGATTGAGACTGACTGAGAAAAACCAAAATACTCAGACAAAAACCTGTACTAGTGCCATTTTGTGCATCAGAAATCTGACATTGACCAGTTGGAGATCAAACCTGTGCTTCCATGATAAGAGGCCTGCGAAATGCCATGTGAGCCATGGCACAACGTCACCCAGAAGAGATAATCTCAATACAGTGAAAACCTGAAAAACTTATGTGTATCTGCACAACTGGAATGTTGCTCCATTCTTCATGACATTCCTTCAAGGCTCCAGATAATGTACCTTCCAAAGGGGTTCAACAATGCATTGATCTGCAGAGGACACCAAATCCCCAGCTGTTGTTTCTATCCTGAATCTCGGATCACTGACATCTACATAGTGGACACGGCACTGCTGTACAACAGTTAAAGGTAGGAAAGATGCAATGCTGTTTATAAACTGACTCTTCCTTAGACAAATTTGTCTCCATTCTTCGCTTCCTGGGAATGCAAATGATGCAAATGTTTCACTGATCCACCTGAAACAGAGGTGAAGTTATAATGTATTTACAGCATCAATACAACAGACAGTCACCTGCGAAGTCCTGACCAAAGAAATAAAGTCTGTATCAGCAGTTATAATATGCAGGCCAAACTGATAGTTTTGAAAACTAAGGTGAGCTGCAGACAATGTCAAACAGTACTGAGGATAAGTAATGTCAATAGAAATGAACACACTGTGACAAAGACTTCATACTTTAATAAGAAAATAAAAATTTAATATAATTATTGATTTTAAAAAGTGTTGAACTTTTATCTCCTTGTGAGTGAATGTTTATGCTAACACCCACAGATGACTACTTTTCAGAGCCTTAAGGACTCCCCTGGTTTACAAATCACACCAGACAACAAACTGGGAATTGCAACCAACAACTAATGGGATAAAATGAAGATATGCCATATTTCATGTACCATAAGAAAAACCAAAATTTTTGAAGGCAGATGTAGGGAAAAAATATTTTATTCATATTTGGAGTCCACTCAGGACATAACACGGAGGAGAGTTTTATACAGTATTTTCTGGGAAATAAAGTGTCGTACGGTCTTCAAAATACTGTAAATTAAACAGTGACAGGTAATAGGAGGAACAGATAATCCGCATCTGTATATAAGGCACCGAGTGGTATGGCTATTAGTACGAATGCAGTACCAGTACACAAAGTACAAGGTTATGAACATCATTAAAAGAGTGATAGCAAGTCATAAAAAGACCAACTACTAACACAAGAGTGTACAATCATACTTGAAGACACAGAGACATAAGAAGTAGCCAGAATATTATACAGGTGTCCCTTTTATGATGTCCCTGGGCATGGCAGGTGTCATGGAATGTATGCAGATACAGGTTCTTTCAGCAATAATACTCCTGTGCTCAGGGACTTTGAAGAGGGACCATGTACACTTACATTGCCATAAGTACATAATTAATTCCAATGATAATACCAACAAGCTGTTTAACTGACCAAATTTAAAATGATTTAACATACAAGATGCATAAATTTATACTGGTAGTGATGAGAAACTAATACAGTATAGGATCATTTATCTGGCACTTTGTTTAGCAGCATGTTTTCTCCAATGACATGTTTTTTCATGCCGTACATTGCAATTTACTCCTCTCTATATACAGTATAATTCAAATTTTCTGAGCAACATTTAGGTTAATACATTTCTTTTTTATTACTATTCATTACAGATTGTAATATTTGCAGATGCCATAGTGCAAATGTGCAGTCATTGAAAGGCACCAATAACCAATCCGTGAGTACACCATTGCCACCACCACCACAACCAGCCCACGTTGAAACTGCTGTTGTAAGTCACCATTCTATCTACTGGCAAAATCAACCAACCGGTAAACACCGCTCCCCAGCCATGGGAGTAAACAAACTTTTACTGTGTAAGCACTAGTAATGACACTGATCATGACCCCATATAGACCAAAATGTGTCTGTCAAAGAACCTCATGGCTATACAAAAAAATTACTTTATTTTACAAACTCTGATAAGCCTTAGCCTTGTTATATACCTACAAGAATGGCAACACACTGTCAAGCTGAATACAGTTCAAGCACACATACACACTTACCTCTTAGCCTCAGACACTTTCACATGAACCCTCTCCTCTGAATCAGCCTCCTTCTCACACTGTTTTCCAGTTACAAATATCCTCAATGGCAGGGAATAATAGTCAACTCCACGAGTCTCATTTGAAGTAGAGTCTACATACAGTGTGAAGAGATTTGGATAGAACAGACCATCACATTCCAAATGCCTTTTTAAGATAACCTGACCACTGCCAGAATCAACATGAAGTAATCGATGCACAAAACCAGCACTTCGGTGGGTATTGATCTTGTAATGCCTGCTCCTGCTGACAAAATAATACTTGATTAACTTAAGAAAGGACAATGAGGAGCACTCTGCAAGAATTGAGTCATCTATGGGAAAATGCACACAACATACAGCTCTCCAGTGTTAGGTACAACCGTTGTGGTCAGAGATTGGTTAGTCCCAGGAGTGTGGGTTGGAAAATGCGTGTTCATCATGCATACGTTTATCCCAGTGTTCAGTAATCAAATCTCAATTCTTGCCAAAGTGAACATACGTGTTGTTGAAAATAAGCTCCATAAATACGATTTATGTTAAGGTAATATGCAGGGGTGCACAAATTTTCCTAAAATCTACGAGCTACCTTAAAATTTTACGTGCCAGAATGCTTACTTGAAGCAAATTCCATACTGAGAGCCAACAATATTAGGTCCCACTGTACAACATTTGGTCACCACAGTGCTACAGTGCCCAGGATTTATGCACCCCTGTCATGTAAGTATAAAACAGTATTTCCTTGGTTGCTGCACATTCCAAATGATGGCTTCATTTGATACATTTCAGAGATATGCTTAATGGTTTGTGTAATCGTAATGGTTAAAATAATCAATAATGTTTGTAGCATTTCAGAAGAGTACATAGGTTAATGTAACATTAACCATTAAAGTAAGTTTGTAAAATAGTAAGGATGGGTTATTAAGTAAATCTTACATATATTGGACCGTGCACTATTGTGACAGTTGAAGAATAAGAGAACAACTTGATGTCACTAGTTATTAAGTTTTATTTAACTTCTTCTATGCTCAACATGTTTCAGACATTAACACATCCATCATCGGGAGCCTGCGACTTTTCTATTGCATCACCACATTGGTCGTGTGTTCTTGTTTCAATGTGTGTTGGAGTTTCGGTGTGGCTGGGTTGGGGTGGTATCCATGTAGCAGGCTGAAGCACATGTCGAGCATAGAAGAAGTGAAATAAAACTTAATAACTAGTGTTAAGTGTTTGACTTTTTGAAGATTCAGGCAGGTCTTCTCTGTACAAATCCAGAAAGGAGAGTATTTTGTAAAAGGTAAAGTTTGTTACATTTCATCAAAAAATCCAAGGTCTGATATCACTCAAAATGGATAGTCAATTAAAACAGTGTGGATTCTTTTACTAGTCTATCCCCCTTCTGTGTCAGGGTGTTATGCTTTGTTCCCTGCTATCTGGCCTGAGGGTGACAATTGTTTACCTTCTGTCTAGACACCATCCTTAGATTTCTCTAGCTTTCTTTCATAAGACTAAATAGAGCTATAATGTTCACATACACTTCAGTACCATCTAGCAGTGACATATTCACCAAAATATTACATATTAACTAACTGCTACCTATTTACTCTAATATTACCTTTTCAGTCTTCACATACATTAACCGATTGACTCTTATTGTTCACCTGTACATAACATTACATACCTATACATATCAATGTACTATGGATCATTCACCAAATCATCAGCTCTGAGTGAGCATGGCTAATGGTGTGTTCCACTGCCCTGCCAGTCCACATCGTACTGTATGATGGGAACAGCACCATTGTTAGCCATGATTGCCCAGAGCTCACCAGATGATGAACAAGCTGCACACACTAGTTCCACCACATATTCCAATGCTAGAAGTGCCACTCAACTCATTACTGAACTTGTCAACAGCCAGATTTTTTAACTATGTTCAGGTTATTCGTATCATCAATTCTTTTTTACCTTAGATTCTATTCAAAGAGTGATATATTGGCATCTTGTTGGCTATTTTTTTTTTTTTAAGATTTTAAATATATATATTTATAAAACATGTTCTGTAAGCAGTGATAAAAACAGAATAAAAAGTGTGACAAAGAAAATGGAGCAGGACACCACGTGACAAATTAAAGGTATGGTCTGTCCATAAGGTTGCTAGTTACACTAAGTTACACAGTAGGTATCATGTTTTAATATCTGGAACATTATGATATCTTACAACCCTTTGTTCCCAAAGGTGTTGCATACTGCTACTTTTACTGTACTAGACTTGCCAAAAGGTATCTGCAGTAGGCAACTGTGTAGTGCATTTTAATGTAGTGCAGTGTGAATGGCTGAAGGGTCTATACAATTCACTACTGTCAATCATTACTAGGGTTTCAAGAGAACACACCAAGGTTATTGATGCAACAAGATGCTGTCTGCAGCATAACCCTACTGATGTCTGTGCATTGGTGCAGTCCATGTTTTCACCTTAAAGTAATGAGGAAATGAACATAATAGGTCTATGGGGTGACAGCCAAAAATGTCCAGAAAGAGTAATATAATTACTTTATTGGCAAAATGTATAATTCAGGAACTTTGTTGATTAGCTATGTGAGCTGCACAACACAGGAGCAAAGTCAGCTGCAGGATAATCATGTGTATTGTTTATACCTCAGACAATGGACAATGTCCATCTTCAGTGTACAACAAAGGATTAAAGTCTGCAAAATCATCATGTGTATCCATCATACCTCAGACAGTACAGCGTCCAACTTAAGTGTATAATCCCTGCCATGCTTCAAATGTACTTGCTTCTTCACTTACCTTCCAAGACGCGGCAAAGCAGTATTGAACAATACATGACCAGGTGGTTCATCCTCTGTCACAATAATCAGATATGCAAATCCATGGCCAATGAGATTCAGAATAACAACTGCTACTACTATTGTGCAGATGGGAGAAGCTGACGGATACCAGCAAAATGGAGAAAACTGTTTTGATGAAGAATGCATTCTGTTGTGTTAATACTGGACGAATTGCAAGTAAGAAATTATTGGGTAACTATTTTACATCAAGTAATACAGAATCAGCATCACTGGTAGGTAGCTCGGTCTACCTTCCTCTTCTGAAAGGCACCAGAAGTGCACCACAGAATTCTCTGAATGATGCCATCCCTCCCATGCCTGCAAAACAAAACAGGAATGTTACATGACATTACTTCCTGTCAGTCTGTATATGTGCACTACTGGCTGCCTGGTGAACATTTCTTCCTACATTAATATGAATGTTTGTCCTTCACAAGCATTGCTTAGGAAGTAAGACAAAAGCTGACGCAGTTCATGTTCAGATATCCTGACATAGAAGAACACAAAAATTAGGATGTCAGAGAAGATTCAAGTCTTGTGGGATGTAGCACTATTTTGTTGGGTGGGGGGGGGGGGGCAGTTCTAAACAATCACTGTGCTTTATCTGCAGAGACAAGCAATCCAAGAAGAGTAAATTCTTGTCCAGGGAATATGAAGGCACTGCAATCCTTCAAAACATCAGGAATTACTCACCCTGTGACACAGTATTACATCCCAAAAGGCTTCAATAGGCAATGTTGCTGTCAGAACCACATTCTAGTAATGTCAGAGCACTTCTGTCTGATGATCAATACAGCCTTTCCAGCATTCATGAGGGCATGTGAAAATATGTCAGATACTTTTCTTTTATGTCTAACAATAAGAAATGTCAATTTAACAAACTGCCTAAAAAGATCTCACACAAAAAATTATTCCAGTTCAACAAAACAAATTAGTCAGTGAACAGAATGAAAAATTAAAATGTCATTAGCTTTGAAACAGTGTTTCTAATATTGTCATAAAGTACAGTAATAGCTATAACTAAGCAGGGGACAGACAGCAGTCAAGCAACATTAGTCCGCAGGAAAACCAGCGTAATTCCATCAAACACAACTATGTATTTGGAAATCAGTTCTGTTGGACAGACTTTACTGGTTTATTGTTACTGTAACAGAATGTGATGCAGCACCCCAAACTATTTATTGTTACTGTATCAGAATATGATGCAGCACCTCAAACTATTTATTGTTACTGTATCAGAATACGTTGCAGCACCCCAAACTATTTATTGTTACTGTATCAGAATACGATGCAGCACCCCAAACTATTTATTGTTACTGTAACAGAATGGGATGCAGCACCCCAAACTATTTATTGTTACTGTATCAGAATACGATGCAGCACCTCAAACTATTTATTGTTACTGTATCAGAATACGATGCAGCACCCCAAACTATTTATTGTTACTGTATCAGAATACGATGCAACACCCCAAACTATTTATTGTTACTGTATCAGAATATGATGCAGCACCTCAAACTATTTATTGTTACTGTATCAGAATACGATGCAGCACCCCAAACTATTTATTGTTACTGTATCAGAATACGATGCAGCACCCCAAACTATTTATTGTTACTGTATCAGAATATGATGCAGCACTTCAAACTATTTATTGTTACTGTATCAGAATATGATGCAGCACCTCAAACTATT
>Ga0136643_10007815_pt1 | contig 15526 bp, 8 predicted proteins | sample TergutLab28metaG_FD_96883 | JGI IMG/M metagenome (GOLD analysis project Ga0136643, IMG submission 96883) | Labiotermes labralis P1 segment gut microbial communities from Petit-Saut dam, French Guiana - Lab288 P1 (version 3) (version 3) | ecosystem: Host-associated > Arthropoda: Insects >... | reverse complement strand
TCTTTAAAATAACCAACACGATGTCACTTGTAGACTATCCTTTATTTTCATGGGTAGTCGTCATCCACTCTCTACATGTTTCGAGCTTTCTAGAAGCTCATCATCAGGAGATCATTCTTCCTGTACAGTCAGCTTGTTCTGCTCCCGACTGTGTCTACAAGTCTACAAGTGACATCGTGTTGGTTATTTTAAAGAATTACAATGATGCACGGAACAATGAATGTAAAAAAATGATAAGTTGCCTTTAACGGGTTCAGCCTTCTACCACTGCAGGCCCTCTCCAGTTTCAGGTTTAAAACTTGGTAGGAATGAGCGAGTGTGCGTGTCGTGTTTAGTGCTGTGGCAGTGTCGGAGGCATTGTATGTGTGCTTGTGTCGACCGGCACTTTGTAACCGCGGCACCACGCTCTCACTGAGTCCGGTCTTGCCTCTTGAGAGTATAGACGGAGACAAGACATGATATATCAAGGGAGCGTGGGTGTGTGAGTGATGTATCAATAATGGCAGTTGATGTGCTGAAAAGGCACATGGTCTCTTTACTCAGCGAACTCGTTCCAGTTCCTCTATGGAATTCTCTGATTTATGAACGATAAAAAGTCCTCGTCTTGGTGGTGGATCTGAGTTTTCGGTGTTAAACAAAGTGGCTGTGAATTTGGCATCTGCAACTATGAAATAGTGCAGGAAAAAATCTTTTACTTTCAAACTCTGGTTAATTGATCATGACTTCGTATAAGCATTATTCTGTTCGCCATTCCGAAAAGGCCCTATGGTTCTGTAATATGTGTAAAATGTAGGGGTAGATTTAAACCACTCACATAAAATTTTTTTTTAATATCTTAAACCATTGAAGAAAGTCAACAAAACAAAGAGAAATTTCTTCTAACAAGTAAATGTCTTCCTTCTTGTTATCAAAATCCTTAGTAATTTTAAACTTCAACCAACAACTACATTTCTTTCAAACCAATACCAAAATTAAATTTTACCTAGGCAGAAAAATATACAAGGATATCGGAATGGAATTACTCTTTAGTTTGCTCACAACCACTCTTTACCTAGCAAATCTGTACTAACAGTAGCCCCTCTACTGTAGAAATACAGTCAGTATTGAAGGATGTATGCATAAATGCATTCATTTGGAAAATAAAAACTTGAATAAATCCTTCAAAATGACGCAATCAATCAAACAATGAAATAATTTTAGGAAAACATTTTATAAGAACAGCTATCAATTTTTTTCATACTTAAGGCACGAGCATTGACTGAACATCAGAGACGTTAAGAGACCGATGACATGAGTGGGCGAAGTCGTAGGTTACAAGCAATTAAAAGAAAGAGCTATTGGATTTCTAAAATCTCACAGATCGGCTATTCTTTGTATAATATTAGTTACCATGTACAGAAATGTATTTTATACTGTCTTATGACCACGTAGTTTGCAACGTACATATCTGGATAGGCTTAGGTCACAAGAAAAGAAACACGAACAGCTCACGTGTTGGTTTTCAAACACGAGTAAGTTATGGACATATCGCTGTGTGAAAAATAATATATATATATATATATATATATATATAAAGTGGGCAGATTTCAATATGGCCATTTATGTCTTTAATTTCCCGATTGAGTTGGATTACATTTTTAAAATGGCTGTACTGTAGATCTGCCGCTTCTGCATGATCCCTTTCTTAGTTGTAACAAGAAAACTCTTAAAGAAAAAATGTTTAAAGCACATCAGGTGCTAATATGCAGTGGGTACCATACCGGAATAAGCAAATAAAGGAAACATTTATTCATAGAAATTCCGTAGCAAGAATGAGTAATGAATATTTATTGTAAAATAATATTTATCTTCATCTGAACAGCATAACAGATGCATTGAACACGTTGGCAATATTTTGTCTACGGGAATAAACGGACTAATTTATGTAGGTAACAAGTAGATTAGTGTAGAGTGAAGCTCTAGAAATTCAATCAGTAAGTCGTCAATTCGAATCTCGACCGGGCCACCGGATATAATAACAATGAAATTCCTGAATTTACATGCCCTTTCTCAAAGAATACTGTACTTCCCAAAGTGATACCTAGCAGTTCTCCTATATGGTACGTCACTGCGTTGAAGCACTGAAACCATAGCAAATTTACCTGACGTAAATAATGCCCTATCTGCCAAATACTGTTAAAATTAAAACTTAATATCAATTATTCTTCACTTGAGGCATCAAGGAATATTTTTAAAAGATCACGTATGTCTTGGATATATGATCTACCTAAGGCTCAGCTCTTGCCAAAAGTACATGTCTTCACTAATGTGCTTCTCTCTTGCTCGATTTACCTATCGACGAATAAGGAAATGCAGTATCTGAGTTTATAGTAGCGATACTGTTCAAGGTACTTTGCCTTGTAGATTATTATTTACATTTCTGTGTTCGGTGGGAATGTGCTCTTTCCATCTTCGGGTTAGTTCAAAATTATGGAGACAACAGGCATCTCCGAAACATTGGTAAATATATACCAATATACCATTCCATATCCCAGAGTACTTAAAGGACAGAACACGATATACAAGGGGATGTATATAGTGAAGGACTGAAACAATCTGAATACCAATAGTTAGTGGCAGACAACTTAGGGTATTCACTTCCAAAATAAAAATTAATTTTTAAAAAGTAAATAAAATGTATTTTATTTAAATAAAGCTGACGGTTTGTTACCATGTGGTAGCAGTGAGTAAAATTGTGTCCCAACTTTTTTTTAATTTCACACACGAATTCCAGTAGAGTACTTATTAATTACGTAAACTTGATATTGCCCAACAACAATTCTCTAACATGGACAAAATATATCTTCGCTCTTGAAGTCTTATAACAAGCGTCGTATTTCAGTCCAGTATTTCAGAGTGCCCCATTTATCATGCCCCATATCTCATGCTATAAGTTTGGAAAACAAAAACAAAAAAAAATATTTATCAGGAGAAAGATTGCAGCAAAGAGGATTTCCTTAAATATGAAACACATTCATAGGCGTCGAACTTCAATTTTTTCGACAGTAGTGATATTTGATTACACTTATAATCTTCGAACACAAAAACACAAGCCGTCTAGTTACAATAGTCCTTGTCCTCATCAAGTAGAGAATTATGATGAGGCATTAGATGCCACATTATATTGGAGTAATTTTTTTCTGCGACTCGACAGCCCTAGTGGGTCCATGCCTCCTCAATATCGAAGCTTCACGATCACACTCACGCACACTACAGTCGGTAGGACTCCTCTGAACGAATGATCAACCCATCGCAGAGATCTGTACCTGAAAAAACACAACACTCACAAGAGACAGACATCCATGTCCCCGACAGTATTCGAACCCAGAATCCCAGTAAACGTGCGCCCACAGGCCCACGCCTTATACTGCGCAACTACTGGGATCGACTCACTCTTGTTAAAAACGCATAGTAATTGTTAATATTTCTGTGGGCTGCAATTTGTCAATAACTTGTACTGAATGGCGTAACCCTCGTTGTTAGGTACCTTGCAGTTTTTGCGTCGTTGCCATGTTGCTACCCTCCAAAATCAGACAAAACTTTAAAAGTATGTCAGAGTTTTATAAACGTTTAGGTTAGAAATGCGTTATTTGTTGTTTTATTTATGTTTGCCTGAGGTTTATTTTCTGTTGTCAACGGAGATTTTGCAATAATGTGTACCCTCTCCCTCTTCGTTCACTAATAAATACATCACGCACGACATTCCTTGAAAATAAGTGGGGTCTTCTACATCGTTTTGTTGTTAATTCAAACCAAAGCTCACATGATGTAATGATGAAATCTCAGTTGCACACTTACGACCATTGAATGACATGAATGCTTATTTTTCTTCAATAGAACGTGCTTGGATTATAAAATTTAATTACTGAATAAAGCCGCAGCAATAGGCCTATTCAGGAACAGGAACACAGGAAACAAAAATAAACGTTCATCAGAGTCACTTACGCTAAGCTGCAGCCTAAATTATTTTTTTGCGAATATATTCACACTGAGAGTCAAAAATGTTTTACATTGCATTTCCCTAAATATTCATCTCACTGAATCATATTCCAAATGAAAGAATTACATCTTAATTCATCTGTATTTTGTTGTGTATAATAGGCTCTTTCACGAAGAATATGTATTTAAGAGAAAGTCAATAAATCTGCATTACCGAGTGTGATACAGATTCAATATTTGACTGCAACGAAACCAAACTAAATTCCCTTGACACAGTTTCGCGTAAACTAAAATATCCCCCCCCCCAATACCTAATCAAAATCACTCCAAGATTTCTGGAGACAAAATGCGGATGAACACACCCTCCTTTCCAGATAGACATAAAGATTCGTGGAACTCATATTGAAACTTCGGACCAGACCAGATCACATCTTCCCAGCTGCAGAGTTTTTATAATTAATGGTAGTTGTGCCTTTATTTAACAGCCTGGTTCTGCAACGTCGAAAGTGGGTGCAGCCGCCACTTTCGCGATGTTGATGCTATAAACGTAGTGTCATGAAAGTCGGGTATTTCATTACGAGCAACAGACCCGGACCAAATACATCATAATGCCGTTGGCCCTTGCGAGATGTAGTCTAACAACAAAGATGATGCATCTGTTCGAAAGTACCATCCAGAAATACTATTTTTTTTTAAGTTGCAAGTAATATATAGCAAATGAGATGCGTACTGGCAAAAGAGTTGTGAAAAACAACGAGATTTCTTTTCGAGAGTATAGTCGGGAACAGAATTATCGATTCATTTAGTGAAAACTCTAACATCTGCATCTACTAGTTGACGTGTGTAAGAAAGAAACGTCTTTAAAAGTGCAAAATGCGGCGCTATGAGCCAGAAGGTTTTGTTAAGTGCAACAGTCATTTCCCGGAACATTCAATCATTCCGTATTGGAACGTGGTTCTTTAATTGATAGACTGCGTTACGGCGGATGTGTCAGAATTGCAGGTAAAATGTCTAATTTCTAAACGCCTATGCGTGTTCATAATTGAAAAAATGCTACTTTCGTAACTTTATGACTGTTCATCAATAAGTTTATTATTAAAAGATCATAATAAAATTCAAAATAAAATAATCTTTATGTGGCTTTATGAACTGTTTTTAATTAATTAGTGTTAACAAAATCAGTACGGTAACTCGTGAAAATCCCACTGGGCGCGCGGCATAAGGCGTGGATTTGCGGCTGCTTGTTTGCTGGGACTGCGGGTTAGAATCCCGCCGACGGCATGAATGTATGTCTCTTGAGAATGTTGTGTGTTTTCATATAGAGGTCCCAACGAGGGGTCGATAACTCGTCCAGAGGAGTCCTAAAACTTCTCGTTTCCCGCTTTAATATTATCCTCCATCCAGGCTTCCTTACGAGATTTAAGGGAGTGCTGTGTTCGTTAACACTGCGTGGGCACTGTTCATGCCACAGAAACAATGAAAATGTAACTCGTGAATCTGAACTAATTTATGCCTGTAAATGGTGTACACTCTGTTCTATAAGTTTACACCTACCTGCTGTCTTTGGGCCATCGCGCTAAAACATACACCCCACTTTCGATTAACTAATTATCACGCTATTCATTAAGGTTCATTCATCTGGATTGTTTGTGGTCTTCATCAAGGTAAAATTCTGTTAGCTCCATACAACAGTTACCTGGTCTCGCCACGATTAATCACACATAAATAAATTTATACACACAAATTCTGAAATATATGAGGCGGTATTAAACAATCTACTAATGTAGTAAAAACGAATTACATTTCTCCTAACTTTAGTACTATAAATTGTATGCACAAATCCTCTCCGTCTAACTTTGAAAACGAATTTCTGGCATGATCACATTTACGTTCTGGAGGCTGTAAGGTGATTGCAGAAAATCATTCCCATCTCGGTACTTGTTGCGAGTAATGATGTGTTTAATATTCGACAAGGTACTCTATTCTGGTTCAAAGTTCTACACTTTATAAAGAAGTCTTCTTACAAGCCTGTCACCCATTGTCTGAAATCTCACATCGGCCACCTACACTTGTTCCTTTGAAACAGTCACATAAATCTCCTACAAATTACTGTGTGTACCTGCACGGTTCAAGCTGAAGGAAAATGAATTGTGTGACGATATGACTACCGCAAATTCTTGTTAAAATCGACACTTATTTCATCTAACGTCATCAACCAGAGTCTTTCTTGAGAATTTAATATTAGTTAATCGGTTCGAGCTTACTGTGTTATGGAATTCCACTAAACCCCATTCTGGGCTACATTAAATCCAGTCCACGTACATGTCATTTGTTAAAGATGACTTCAATAACATCTCCCAGTCTAGAACTACCTCTATTCTGGGCTAGATTCAATCCAGTTCACGTACACGTCAATTGTTAAAGATAATTTCAATACCATCTCCCAGTCTACAACTACCTCTATCTTTCTCTTAGCTTTACGTTTTGTGGCGAATAGTATAAATTTTGCAGCTTCTCACTTTAATCTCCAACATTATCCTGCTACAAAACTGACACACTTTTCCGAACGAACATCATTCGCACTTCAGTAAAGCAAAAAGCAAAGTCCACTAGCGAGATAAACAACGGAGTCTCAACAGAATGCCGCTCCTAATCTTCGTATTGCACTCACATATTATGCAGTAATTAAAACCACAGTTCTATACCCGTTTATCTCCATAATGCTACAGGCCATGGCGGCTCAGAGCCTCTGGTTCTTGATTCTGAACCTCTTTGCTAGATGTTTGTTATGAATCCCTGAAACAAGACTCGGCTTATCACAAGGCATAGTTTGCACAAAGAGAGCTGATATTTATATAAAGCAACCCACGTGTTTTTGAAAGTTTCAAAAGGTCAGCACTATAAGCATGTATGGCTGAGCATGTTACAGCACACGGAACTACATTTTGGTGCCAGTTTCATTGTAATGGACTCCGTTTGTGACTTCCATTTTATAATGAACGACAATCGAGACATCACAATGGACGGCATCTAATGTAACGCTTTTTTTAGTAAATCTATTAAGAACTAAACTCAAACATTCGAAGGTATATTAAAGAGTAATTAGATATACAAATATCAAATATAATGGCAGATATGCACACAAACACTTCTTCCCATTTTTTTTATATCTATGCCTGAGCATTTACTCCCAGCCAAGTTTCTTACTACGCACGGAACTACATGTCCCACGTAACATTGCCAGCAATTACCCTCCCCCATACGCACTAATTTCCTACGTTTGAACTCTGCCAGCAAAGATCCCTTCCCCACGGGGACTAATTTCCCATGTCTGAACATTGCCAGTATGGATTCCTACCCCACACGCACTAATTTCCCGTGTCTGAACATTGCTAGCAAGAATTCCTTCCCCACACGCACTAATTTCCCATGTCTGATCACTGCCAGCAAGGATTCCTACCTCACACGCACTAATTTCCCACGTCTGAACATTATCGGAAAAGACTTAGACCCCATGTTGGACTACACTTCCCAAATCTGAACACTGCCAGAAAAGATTCCTAAACCAAATGCACAATTTTCTATGTCTGGACACTGTCAGAAATGAATAACACCTATGTTGGACTTCCCAATTCTGAATACTGTCAGCAAGACATTAAATCCCATAAGGAATTACATTTCCCATACGTGAAGTCTCCCTGCGAGAATTCCTAGCCCACACGCACTACACTTCCCAAGTCTGAACACTTATAACAAGGATTCCAATCTCATATGTTACTTCACTTCCAAATTCTTATAAAAATATCCGGCTCCTTGCTGCCGCAGTTCATAACATGTATTATCCTCTCCCCTTTAGGAAGAAAGCAAACACTGCCTAGGGAAGCACGAACATTTAAAACTTGCCCTTTATTACCACCAATAAAAGTTCCCATATCCTTTTTTTAACTTTTCTACAGTAATGTACCATCACAGGAAAACAAACATGACCATACAATATATAAGACGAGAAGTATCTTCTGTGAACTTAGTAAGCAGAATACAAATTCTCTTTATAACACGGCACTAAACAAACACGAACAGAAAATCTAGAGTTATCATTCTTCCTGTTATTCCTATTAGACAATTTTGGTTTTTACAGTCACCTGCTTTAGCCCTAAAAATTCTTGGGATGGAAAAGCTACCTGCATTCAATACTGTTAAAATATGTGGTCCAAGTAGGAATGATTCCTGTACATTCGTTTTGTTGTTCAATAAGAACTTCGCTGAAGTTAAAAACCTTCAAAACTATTAATTTCCAAATACATGTATACATGTGAGGATATTCCATGTGCTTATTTCCACTTGTTTTGTAATTATGAGTTTCCTATTGATGCGCATAATACGAGCATTTGCAAATAACATTTGCCTTCTGGTATGTTTCAACTCGAAAAGAAATGACGAGTTTTGATTAAACTTGATATGAACATCAGCCTGTATGGAAGCTACCCCCAGCTCATACTTAGACCCCTAGAATGCAATTTCCATAATTTCACTCTTCATTTCCCGGTGCTGTATCTTGTCTTCAATCTGCCTTTACCACACTGCCTGGAAACCTTCACAGCTGTAACATTTCCTGAACGTAGTGCCTTAATACCCCCACTTTCTTTCCTTCATTTCTTCCTTCCTTTCTTTCCTTACTCTACCTCTCTTCATTCATTAAAATTCTCCGCTTACAATTCCTAATGATTTACCTCGTCTCCTACCTAACTTTACCCGGAAGATGAAGAGGCACTAGCTTGGAACACTCTCAACAGAAGATTTTCTATATAATCTCCTCTCGTGTATCAAATACTGTCTCTCATATTACACTTCATTTCCTCCCTTGTCTCCCTGCTTCTATCTCTGTCTGTCTCTCATGTGTTGAAATTTCAATCCGACCACATTGACTCATTTCTTTCGCTTAATTCAACATCACTGCACGTTGTCACAAACCAGTTTATCACGCTGAGTTAGTAAGCCTTGGAGATTATTTTTATTGCCACACATGTTGGCGCATCGTTAAGCGTAGGAAGAAGGTATGCAGTGCAGCTTTTTTATGGCTTGTGGTAGCAAATTTTGAATTGTTCAAGTTTTACTGAATCGGGTTTATCCCATCTCCTAGACCACATTTTACTTAATCATTCTTGAACAAACACAACAGAGACATCTACTGATAACAATAGGAATAATAGTCCGAAACTACGATGTAAATTAAAAATGGAAATAAACACTTTGTTCCGTATGTTTGACTAACTGAAACTGTTGAAAAATATGCATGTTTGCGGCAGTAAGGATACAAGCCAAAGCTTCTCCTGTGCTTAATTAAGTAGCACGCCATGAAGGCATATGGGAAAGTGTAGGTACTGATGCACGCATTCTTAACGTCTGTATTGGATGGAGTTTAGTGATCAGTTAATAGAGGTAGAACAGACAAGACTGGCAATGTAGGTATAACGTAACATTAAGGCGCGCTCCTGCAACCATCGTTGTAGTGGAAAAGCAACGATTATTACACAACCCGTATATGCATTTGTAGCCTTAGGTATCCAGCATGCAATGCGCTTGCACCATATTGTCATCTGAGGCCTGCCCCGCTCTACACTATTTTTAAACATTATCTCATAAACGACATGATTTTCGAAAGAAAAAAACATTACTGAACACAAAATGTGTGTTTTGATTTTCTCTACAATATTTGTCTGAAACATTTATTGTGTATGGCTTGTAAATAGTCCTGCTGTTTCCATTACACATCGTTTTACTTTACATAACTGGATCCAAATTGCGGTTAAAGTTTATATGGTCTTAAAATTTAGCGTCCCTCAAAGCAGTAGCCCTTTGAATCCTTGTGGCTAGTAATCGAATAAGTGCCGCAAGGTTTACGACTTGACACTCGGCAGATATCCAACATAATTTATGAATGTGTTCCTTGTGACTTCCCTACACAGCATTCTACAATTGGTTTTCCTAATGGAAGGACATTGCCTTCTGTGTGAAGTATGAACGGAATTTTTGTATGTAAGCGAAAGATTGTAGTTTTCATAGCAACTCAGTCCCAATTAATACCGCACTTCCTCTCGCTACAGATTTCAGGACTATACTGAATAAACATCGTCACATTTCAACATCAGCAGTTTAGGAATATATTGAATAAACATCATCATATTTCAACTCAAGTACTTGAAGACTGTATTGAATTATCTCATCAAATTGCAACATCAACAGAGTAGGACTATATTTACTAAACATCACATTTCAACATCAGCAGTTTAGGATTGTATTGAATAAACATCACATTTCAAATTCAGCAGTTTAGCATTGTATTGAATAAACATCATCACATTTCAAATTCAGCAGTTTATGAATGTATTGAATAAACACCATCAAATTTAAACATCGGCAGTTTAAGACTATATTGAAAAAACATCCTCACATTTCAACTTTAGCAGTTTATAAAACTGAATAAATACCATCACATTTCAAAACCAGCAGTTTACTGCCAGGCCTATATCCCACGCGTTTGTATAACCCACAGCTGCTTAATTTTTTTTAAATCGCCTCAAATTGTTATTAGCTAATTGACATCAAGCTGGTCTTTTGGTTTTCAACTGTTATTAGCTACTAGTAAGCATGGCATTCGATTTGAGATAATTATGCTAAAGAGTTTTCAGTTTCTCTATTTACTCAGCTGTTTTACAATTATGTGCACGGGCATAAACGTTTTGTACATCTTGTGATGTTAATCGCGATTAAACTTCAGGGGTTGCAATGTAATCTCTGCAACAGTCCTTTCCTTCCTAACCTACGCCTTGTAATAATTTGATGGAAATTCATTACAAAAGTTTACACGAAACAGCAACCTGTGTTTTACAATAACATTGATCACGACATAAAAATACCCGAAAGAAAAGTACACTAGTACAATCTGCAGAAGAATTACATACATACGTACGTTACCGATTTAAGTGAAATTGTGTGAAAATCCAAACTGCTATAACATGTCCGAAACGTGACGTATTATTGTCTCATAAAGGTAAAGGTAAAGGTAAAGTGATCCCGTTACAGGCCCGGTGTGGCCCAGAGGGTGGGTAGAGGTATAGCTCTACTCTCCCATGACCGCAGCACTAGAAGGGGGTGAGTGGTCAGCAGCACGTCCCGGCTGCAATTTACCCCCGGGAAAGACACAGTACCCATTTTACAGGAGGCTGGGTGAGCCCCAGGGCAGATCTGGACGGGCGGAAAATCTCGTCCCCACCGGGATTCGATCCCGGATCGTCAAGGCCTTAGTCAGTAGCTATATCGACTGAGCTATTCGGCCAACATATTATTGTCTCACGCTATTCTAAAACCACTACAGATCATTACTGTTATAACGCAAGTGTTCCCTACAAAACAATTCCGCTATTTCACTAAGTGCCGTACTTTGTATTCAACACTCTATCTAAAAAAAAAACAATTTTATGTCAAATATGTAAGTAAAGTTTATTTCATGAATTATGTTATTTATATTTTCGAAAAATAAAATACAGATAGGCAGTTTTGTTAAACATATGGCAAAAATTCACGGAAAATTGTAAAAAATCGTTCATATTTAAAAGCTGTAAAACAGCATTTTGTTTGTGGAAGGATTTTAGCTGTAATGAAGAAGAAATAACCACGAATATTTTAATTCATTCTCAAGACGTAAAGAAAGCATAAAAATTTAAGAAACACGCACAAATATTAACATAAATTTCTATTTTCTCCAAACTTTTCTTTATGTATTTTAGTCGCATTCACATCCCTGCAAAGCACATGTCAAGTTAAGGTAGTGAACAGGTTTAGAAACAGAGGCGGTATGAATAAAGTGATTTTTAATTCAATTCGTCAGCACTGTACTGAAGAGTAAAATTCAATCTTTTTTCCCAGTCTTTTGCACCAAGTAATAGCACAGGTTCCATGCGTCCGTCCAACTGTATCTCTGTCCGCATGTTTCATCTCAAAATTTTTAAAATATTTCGATTACATTTGATTCATGTTGCCTCATGTACTTTTATAACAAACCCACTGTAAATTCTTGTCCAAACAGATTAAAAACGGAAACTTTTCATGTCAACCTTACGTAAATCCCAGTGTTTGTTGAAATATCTTCTGGGTCTTTCTCTACTAAATCGATAAATTAGGCTCCGACAGCAAACTACGTTATATCCTGGGGATTAATAGGCCTGCCGACAGGGTCCCATGTGGTTTCCGTATGGAAAGAGCCACCAACACGCAGCTACGTGTTACATCGCATGATTAACTCTAATCCTAGTGTAGCGGTATCGCAGGGAAGTTATTTAATTCCATTTTAATCGTATTCGATGTAAACTTTAAAACCCGTACAATGAATTTTAATAATTTGTGCATAACGCCTTCAACGATAATGTTATGTACAAAAACATTAATTTCCAGCTGCTCTCACATTGAGGCTTATGAGCCTTTAACCCTAAAATAAGAAGAAGAAAAAGAAGAAAAAGAAAGAAAGAAAGAACGAGAAAGCTGGTGAGAATAACTAAATTTACTGCAGGTAAAGGGCAACGTTTTCTCTGATGTATCCCAGGCTTTGTTCCTTCGTCCTTTTGGTAACTGTAAAATGGAGGCAAGATAGAGAACTTCGGGAAATTATAGATGTAAGGTGAGACGGTAAGTGTCAAAAGAGTTGATATCTTATGAATTTTTTATTTATTTGTGCAAAGCCGCGTTACGTCAAAAATTTTGATAAAGCTGGAGATGCTATAATTAAGAGGAATGTTGATGTTAGTTCTGGAAGGGCTTCATGGGAATGATTCCGAGCAACGCAGATTTGGATTCATACTAAACAGTTTGTCTAGGACTGAGGAAACTCACTTAAAACCTTGATGGATAAAATCCGTCTAAACAATACTTAGAAACCCAGTTACGCCCTTACAACTCACACATGTTTTCTCCATTAATTACTATGGTAGGAACAGTAAAGAAATTGGTATGGTTCAGGTCCATTTCTAACAGTGTTAATTAATTTGGTTCTGTGAGCTTCATATTCTCTACACTGCCTACAGCTGCCCATTACTTTCTTCTGTGAGGCACGTGTTTCTTTTTGTATGGGGAGAAATATTTCATTTACCTCCCTCTCAGCTGTATTAGCGTTGTTTGCGTATGAAGTAAATGTGAGTATTGAGCATTGGCGGAATGATACTGACAGGGAAAACCTAAATAATAGGAAAAAAACCTCTATCCCAGTACCACGTGGTCCAATACAAATCCCACAAGGACTGATGTGAAAACGAACCCATGTCTTCGTGGAGGGAGACTGAAGGCACCAATCGTTGCTTAACAGATACTGAAAGCGGAATGAACCCACACTTCATCATCGCAGTAAGAGTAGCAAATCACTGACTTCTTTCCTACTAGCATAGGTTTTGTACGAATTATTTCACTGAATGCCATCTTTTCGAATCCAATAACTCAATTTTCCTTCAATAATTTTAAAAATAAACTTCTGCGCAAGGAGCAAAAGACACTTCATGGTGTCTTAATTTTAGATTACCATCAAATTGATGGCTTCTATCAAACATGTAGGGTGGCAGAACTAGAAATCCATGCGTTATTTTAGTCGGAAAAGTTTAAGGAAAGAGTCTAATTGGAAGACCTAGACGTAGATATAACTAAATTGAAATTGTTCTCCCAAAGTTCTATGTGTATCGATTTAGCTTGATGAAAAAATGTCCCTTGCTGGGTTTTGTGCGAACACGGTAAAAAAAACTTCCAGTTCCACAATGGCCACAAACTTCTTTGACCAGATGAACAGCTGTCAGTTTCTGAAGATTTTGTTGACCATTCAAGAATGGTAAATAGTAGGCTGTCCTAGGGAGTTGTTCTCTTTTCTTATTTCATATATTATTGTCCTAGTCTTCATATGCTAATACTTCAGAAACCTGGATGCAAATTTTGGATGTCTTCTTTCTGCCGCAGCGTCCAGGCGCTTACCGACATTTCGAGTGTGACTTACCGGAGCCACAGCCGGATTAAGGTCAGCAGCAGGTGGAGGGGAGAGACCAGATATTGGCAATCTCATATTGTGTTTCTATCACGGTACTATAGCTTTCTTTCAAGTCGCTACGACTATCCGAATAGAAAATTACCTCCGAAAAAATATTAATTTGAATACCCCGTAACTCTCTGCTGTGAAGAAAACTGGTTTTGTATTTGTTGTTACAGACAAATCAAGAAACTATTCGGAGTTATTCTACGTGGTTCTAGATCGAAATTAGGAATTTTGCAAGTTTTATAAGTTGTTCGAAATCATATCTCATGCGTCCACGCCATTAGAAATTTTACTTTATCTATGTTTGAAACAGGATATTATCTGAATTGTGACATCTAAACAGAGTAAGCCTAATCGATTTCGTGAGACTACCATTGACAGTATTTAACTGAATTACCAAATACACCCTTAGTCGCACAGACACAACATTCAAACCGTCAGTACTTTTATGAACATATATTACTTAGAGTAGTATGAACCGTAAATGACAAGTGACCAAAAGTGACTACGAACTTACCTTCCATCATATCCAAGTGCCGCTGACTAAATTCCTTCTTAAAAAACAGCCTGTGCTAAATGAATCTTCAATTTAGTTACTGCTTTGCATGTATTGCAATCACTTCGGTCTTAGACACGCTTCAACCTCCCTCTGAATCTAATCACGGCAACCCAGAAACCTGGACTCACAAGAAAGGAGATTTAGAAACCATAGCGTCTGAGAAAGAGAGAGGATTTTCTTGCGGGGCAACTGACGTCCACGTATAAGAGAAGTCTAATCTACAGTACGTGTAATTTAGGTACTGATTAATATGTTACCATAAAGGGCTAAAGTGCATGCTCGGGAAAGCTGCTTCTCGTCTTGATGTATTTTGTAATCATTTCCTTAGCAGCGCTCACAAAATATACGCTACGTCAGCTTGCTCTGTGTTAATCTACTACTGACATAAGGGAATCCAAGCACGTTTGGAGGTTTTCCGGCGATATATGAGTTTGTACTTTTGGCATATCTTATTCTGTTTTGAAAAACAGTCCGAAAGATGTGCAATAAGCAAGGCCATTGTGCAAGTTTAACAGTTAGACTTGATTCAAGAATTGTGCATCCAAAAGATACGTTAGAAAAAAAGAGGTTATATCTTCTGACATATCACCTTATGTTCCGTTACAGCAAATTAGACAATGATGATTAGTTTAATTTTATTGCTACATGTCTTCCTTCAATAAAATTAACATGTTGGTGTTAAATTTTACATTCATTGTTCCGTGCATCATTGTAATTGTTTAAAAATAACCAACACGATGTCACTTGTGGACTATCCTTTATTTTCATGGGTAGTCGTCATTCACTCTCTACATGTTCTGCTTCCGGGAGCAGAACACGTAGGAGAACGGGAGGGCTACAGCAAAGATTACACACTATACCAGAGGCTGACTGTACAGGGAAAATGATCTCCTGATGATGAGCTTCCCGAAAGCTCGAAACATGTA
>Ga0136643_10007813_pt1 | contig 15526 bp, 10 predicted proteins | sample TergutLab28metaG_FD_96883 | JGI IMG/M metagenome (GOLD analysis project Ga0136643, IMG submission 96883) | Labiotermes labralis P1 segment gut microbial communities from Petit-Saut dam, French Guiana - Lab288 P1 (version 3) (version 3) | ecosystem: Host-associated > Arthropoda: Insects >... | reverse complement strand
TTATTCCTCTCCATTGTTTCCTTTCCTGTGCCTTCTGTTTCCAATTATTTACTCCCATCTTCCTCAAATCGTCTCTCACGTCATCATCCCATCTTAATCTTGGCCTTCCTTTCGGTCTTGTTGCATGTGATTTCCATTTATAAATGCTTTTAACTACTCTTTCATCAGGCATTCTTTCAACATGTCCCACCCAACTCAGTCTCTTAATTTTAATGTGCCTTACTATATTTTCATGGCTAATCAGGTTTTCCAGCTCCTCGTTTGTTTTTTGTCTCCATTCTCCATTTGTTTTCTGCGTTGGGCCAAAACTTCTTCTCAATAACCTCCTTTTGAATACCAATAATTTCTGCTTAATGTTTTCTGTTAATATCCAACATTCGGATCCATATACTGCTACTGGTCTGATTACTGTATGATACAGCCTTTCTTTGGTTTTCCTAGTTATTAGTTTGCTTCGGAATAGTTGATAATTGCCAGTTTAGGAGTTTATTTAATATTGGAAATACTCTTCCAATGAATAGAAGGAGTGCAAGTATAAAAACATTTTGAATTGTAATTCAAAATTCTTAGTGTCATCTGACAAATGTTTATTGTGTGAACGGAGATTATTGTAGACCCTTACTCCTGAGTAGTAGATTCCCTGTTGATATCCTCTCAGGTTCCATGTAGGCTGATGAAGGTTTGTATGCTGTCTAGTTTTAATGTTACGAATCTCTGAATTTACTGTAAATTGGTTATTGGTTTTTATAATAAACATCACAAGGGAAAGTATGTATTGAGCCATTAAAGGTAATATTTTAAACTTCCTAAACAAATTTCTACATGAGATCTCCTTCCTACAGCCCCCCCCCGCCCCCATATTTCTAACTATCCTCTTTTGCATCCTAAATATTTTTTTACTGTGGGGCGAGGTACCCCTAAATGGTAGACCGTAATTTATAATTGAATTAAAATTAGAGTAGTATACTATTTTCAGGGTCTCAAGAGACATGTATGGTTTAATAATTCTAATTGCATAACAGACCACACTTAACTTTGGAAGAATATAGTCAATATGGTGTTTCCAGTTTATTGTATCATTAATATAGATTCCAAGAAATTTGATGCTGGATATTGTTGAGATTTGTTTATTATTGTCAGTAATTTTAATATGAAATTTGGGCTTATTTTTTGTTGTAACTTGTACATATTGAGTTTTATTAGAATTTATGGAGAGTAAATTTGTGTTTAGCCATTCATTCATAAAATTAAAAGCAGTAGCTATTTTAAGTTGAAAATCATTTTTGTTTGGACTTATGATTAACATGCTAATATCATCAGCAAACAATACTGGTATAGATTTGTTGTTTATAGCTTTAGGTAAGTCATTAATATAGACAAGGAGCAACAAAGGGACCAAAATTGATCCCTGCAAAACTCCATGTTTTATTTCTTCCCTTGTAGGAAAGTAATTTCGATTGAGGGCTGTAGAAAAGTAATTTCGATTGAGGACACTGACTGTGATTGAAGTCCTCTGATACCTGTTACTGAAGTATGATTCAAACCGTAACTTTGCTTTTCCTTTTACACCATAAAAGAATTTTGTAGTTGATACACTCGAAGGCCTTTTCCAAGTCACAAAAAATGCCTCCCACCATGAGCTTATTATTTAAGGCTGTTAGAATTTCACTGATTATTTTATATATGGCATTGTTTATCAATGTACATACTCCTGCATTAATTAGGGACTGAGACCTCAAATTCATTTACAAATCAGTATGTCACACATAAAACCACTATACACAGATGCCTATGTGGACATCTCTTAGTTAACTCTTTGCATTTGTTGTGTAGTTCAATATCAGCCAATAATAAATAAATGACTTTATTTATGATATACACTGTCTATAGTATACCAATAATTTCCTCCATTCCCATTTCCTCCACAAATAGGTACGTGCACTGCCCAGTAAGTTTCACATATTTATCCAGCCCCTGTGCATTCAGGTGTGATTTATACAGCCTAACATCCCCATGAAACTGGTAAGGCTAATAAAAATATGTCTGAATAAAATCTACAGGAGTGTCTGGGTAGGCAAACATTTGGACATGTTTCCTATTAAGAATGGTATGAAACAAGGAAATGCTTTAACACCATGACTTTTCAACTTTGCTTTAGACTATGCAATTAGGAGGGTTCACGTAAACCAGGATGGCTTCAAATGTAATGGTACACATCAGCTTCTGGTTTATGCTGATGATGTTAATAAAAGGGAGGAAGTATACAAACTATAAAGAGAAACACAGGAGCTGTAGCAGTTGCTGGTAACGAGGTTGGACTAGAAATGCTGATAAAAGTATATGGTCATGTCTCCAGATCAGAATGCAGCCAAAATATAAAGATTGATTGTAGTACCCTTGAAAGGGTGGAACAGTTCAAATTTTTCGGAACAACCCAAATGGATCAGAATTCTATTCAGGAAGAAATTAAAAGCACAATGAAGCCTGTGAATACTTGCTATCATTCAGTGCTGAATGTTGTGCCTTCCAGTTTGCTAACCAGTAATATAAAGATTAAGATATACAGAACTATAATTTTGCCTCCTGTTTTGTATGGTTGTGAAACTTGGTCTCTCACATTGAGGGAAGAATGTAGGCTGAGGGTGTTGGAGAACAGGGTACTGGAAGAATATTTGGGTCTCAGAAGGACAAGATAAAAGGCGAGTGGAGAAAAAAACATAATGAGGAGCTTAATGATCTGTACTGCTCACCACATATTATTCAGGTGATCAAATTGAGAAGAATGAGATGGGCGAGGCATGTAGCACATACGAGGGAGATGTGCAAACAAGGTTTTAGTTGGGAAACCTGAGGGAAACATCCCACTCGGAAGACTCAAGCGTGAATTGGAGGATAATATTAAGCTGGACCTTCAGAAATGGGATGAGGGTGCGTGAACTGGATTGATCTGGCTGAGGATAGAGGCAGGCGGCGGGCTCTTGTAAACGCGGTAATGAACATTCGAGTTCCATAAAATGTGAGGAATTTCTTTACTAGATGCGAATCGGTTGGCTTCTCACGAAGGACACCGCTCCATGAAGTAGGTAAGTGAAGACGAATCACAGCCATCCTTCACAACAAGACAACGATTTTAATGTGCACTACATGAAACCTGTTTTAAACTTCTTGTGAAGCTGGCCTGATGATGGTCTAATGACCGAAACATGTAGCTAATAAGTAAAACAATAAAATATTGTTGTGTTTGACTGAAAAAATTAACTATTGTTTTCAATTCTATAACACAACGGGATGTCCTCTACAAAAATAATTTTATAACACTGAAGAAATAACTCGCACGACACAAGGGGTTACTCAACCGCAGTAACATAGAATACTCTAAATTAAATATGGTGCTTATTCTATACAATACGACATGCAACAATTATGGAACTCACCATCACAATCTGACAGAACAGTATCGAAAGATGCAAGAAAAGCATCCGTTTCTTCCTTGTAGAAACTCGAAATATCGCGGAGATTATGGGTCATTTTAGAACTACAGGAAGAAGTACTGCCCTAAGTACTTATTCTATTTCACCGTGGGATAAACCTGTAACAAAAGTAGAATACAATCTTCCTGCCACGGTCTTTTTACTTCCCAGTGATTAAGCAGAGTACAACCGGCACCTTTCAGCTGGTTATCTGTACAGAACTTCTACACACGGAACTAATTATTATGCGCTCTGCATGATGCAATCGTGCTTACTCATTCTCAAGATAATTCCACAGACGTTATCTGTACAGAACTTCTGCACACGGAACTAATTAGTAAGTGCTCTGTATGATGCAATCGTGCTTATTCAGTCTCAAGATAATTCCACAGACGATGTGTGTTATTTTATGCTGCACCTCTTTCATCTCACACCTCTGACTCTCATACCACGTGTTTGTGTTGACATTTTGACCCACGTGTTTTTTACCACTCACAGATGAGCAGTGATGAAATGATGCTAGTGGAAAGAAAATGAAGAGTAAAGCGCGTGTTATGGTATGAAAAGTTACTAACAAGCACAAACGAATTCCCGTAAGTACTGAAACACTGGTTTTGTTAGGTAGCGTCTTGCAGGTTAATCGTCACGAGCCTGCAGAAACTCAGTACACACATAAATGCCAAATACAGGCCAACTAACCTCTTCGAATATCCCTGTGACCTGCAAAACGTGCGTCGTAATACCATGCGTGACGTAAAAGTGGGGTAACCGTTGTGTAGAATGTGCAACAACAATCCGTACCATGAAACTGCCATTCCAACCCATCTATGAGTAGCCCCACTGCTAGAAACGAGGCTTCGGTGATTTTGTCGTTTAAGTATGACTATCCGATATGTAGATAGAATCATTAAATCTGCTAGGGTGAATGTGCTAGTATAAAATGTTTGGTTAGGTATTATACCTTTAGTATAGTTCCTAAGTGTTGAATTTTAATTAATGTTTAATGTGTTGTCAGGCATATGTAACCAGTGTGAGTGCTAAAACTACTAGTGTTGATAACTACATACTGTTTGGCAACATTTAATTTCCACCCATCTTCTTGTATTTTATAGCTTCTTCACTGGACAGTAAACATAACTGTTCAACATATTGTGAAACCTCAAGTCTCCATCTTTTACAAAGCTACTTATTCTCAGGTATTCCAATAATGAGATTTTGAACTGTGATTGAATCCATTACCTGGTATCCAGACTGGATATAGTACCTTTATTCAATTAGTTCATGAGGGATTGATTCATAACCAGTTCATAAGTCATATGTTGCATATCTATGTGATAATCTTGTGATTATATGTAACAATGTAATGTAAACTTAATGCCCACTGTGCTGCATATGAAATAATGAACACGGAGATCAATAAAATATGAAAGGTAGTTTATTATGTGGTTTGAACTGGTAGGTGTCTGGAGGGGTCTAAAACACTGTAAGCATGTATAAAGATAACAAGGGGCCTTGAGGTTCAAACTAGATAGTCTTGATCTGTGATGAGAAGTGAATGTACATTGCCATCAGTACATTAACCAGAAAAATAAGCAACATTTCAGAGGTGAAAAATGACAGTTATCAGTTTGTGGCAGAGAAAAATTTTCTCTTTTCCTATATCAGAGGCCTTGCCTATATTTTCTGTGATCTGTATTGCATCATAACCTTAATTAAGATTTGTGTCCATTTCAGAAACATATATAAACTGAAATATGGGTCCTAAAGGAAGCTCTGGTAGTATGAAGGATGCAGCAATTGATTTTTCTGCAGGATCTGTGGGTATGTTGATAATCTTGAAACAACATGCGTTACCTGTACAATAGAAATATGTGAAACCCACCTTACCTTCACAGTGCTTGACCCTACAAATGAAGGCACTACCTTTGTTTGAAATGTCAGGAACTGTTTACCCAACTACACAGCTGCAGAAAACTCTAATCTCTCAAGAGAGAGATTCATAAGTTTGGTACTCGACAACATCATAACTTTCACTATCCTTCTGCTAAATTAACTAAGTATCAAGAAGGAGTGTTATATATGGGAATAAACATTTATAATAGTCTACCTACATATATGGAAAAGGAGTTAACTGATACGAAAATATTTGTATCTCTCACAAGAAATTTTCTGTGTGAGAAGGCATTTTATTCACTGGAAGAATTTTACAATTTTTGTAAGTTGAAGTAATTGCAAAGGAAGCATGAACACTAAGCTGAATGGAGGCATATTACTCCTCTAATATAGGGTTACTGTCCTTGATTATTATCGAAGTTCTACAATGCATTAAAAATTGCAGATTTAACTGTACATATTTGAAATTTTAAATACTTTTAAAGGTACATATATATTATAATGTATCATTTTTATTAACTCTCACATTGTATACCTGTATTATAAAATATTGTAATCCTAACAGTTTTGTAATGTTAACAACGATATGATTTAATAGTTATTTTAATCATTGATAATTATAATAATTTTTTATATATAAGTGCTTTTCTGACTATTTCTATATCCATATTGGTTTATACCCATGTAATGGATTTCTGTAAAGTGAAATAAATTGAATTGAAAAAAAAAATGGATACATCACCATGCAGGCCTAACTGTAGACTGATAAAGCAAAATTAACATTACAATTTCCTCTGCCCAAGCACCATGCCATAAAGACATTTTGGAGAGTGAAGATAAAGCTCAACATAATTGGAGCCTTTGCACTAGCTTCGGACAAATGCTCCTGTTCAGTTCTAATTGAGCTGTCTTTGTTCCTTAGCTACATATGGGAGGCAATTCGTACTTAGCTCAGTATAATATGTTGTGAGGGTGTAAACTGTATTAAACTGACTCAGGGAAAGGTACAATGGTGGGGAGTTTTGTGAACACATTGATAATTCAAGTTGCATCAAAGCAGGCAGTTTCTTGACCAACCAGTACCTACCAGCTGTCCAAAAGGACTGCTGTATCACAGAGTCAGTCATAACAACACTGGAATAGTACAAAGACACCACCCTTAATAATGACAGAGCATGTTCTGAAGTCATCGGAGGGGGACCCATGAAACCAAGAGACTGGTGTTGGAGGTTAGCCATATTACTGCTTAATATCCAGTAAAAGTCACTCTTTTGTAATTTGTATTGGTACAGACATTTCAGGTCCAGTTTATAATATGTTACTTGCAATTTCAGGTGGTGTGGGACTGGTGTATGTTGGCCAGCCCTTAGACACCATTAAAGTGAAGATGCAGACATTTCCGCATCTATACCAGGGGATGGTTGACTGTTTTCGACAGACTCTAATGAAAGAAGGGATCAGCAAGGGATTGTATGCCGGAACAATTCCAGCTGTCGTTGCTAACGTGGCCGAGAATTCCGTATTGTTCGCTGCATATGGAACGTGTCAGAAAGCAATGATGATGCTGACAAAAAAGGAGGTCCATACATAAAAATAACACAAAATGTGTTCATTTACTTTGTGCATTGTACCCATCTTCACTACTGTCAAGGAACACTTTGTCTCCCTGGAAGTACTCTTTTGTTTTGGGTATTTGTTTATATATTCTGACACTCCAACCAGACTCCACATTGACACATTAAGAATGATGTGATCATCTCTGGTGACATGCGTAGTGATTAAATGCCAGTTTACAGTTATGGGCCGAGGACTCATGGTTATGCAGACTTGGCACAAGCAGTTTCAATGTGAAAAACTCTCGTTCATAGTTCACGCATAGTTCCAAATTAACACACATCTTGATCCATTGTTTGATGGTCTATAACATTTCCAAAAATCTTGATCTTAGAGAAAAACGAAATACGTCCAGCCATGACGAGTTGTAATTTGTAACGTTAAGAGCATTCTCAGCTGAGAGACAGGTGCACATTTCTGGCAGTGAATATGTTGTACATTTACAATGATACTGAGTTCTTCATAGAGTCTTACTATCCAAGTAATGGAAATTGCCAATTTTCAGAAAGCGGAAGACTTAAGTGCCTTGGCCAATGCATCAGCAGGTTTCTTTGCAGCATTCTTTTCTTCATTTACCCTCTGCCCTACAGAACTCATCAAGTGCCGCCTGCAGGCCATGAGAGAGGTGCACATGCAGTCTGTCACTAAGAGTGGCCCTCATCAAATGGTGCGTGTGAATTCGTCAGTATTTTCTACTCATTTCAGAGTGCACTTCATGCTGAGCCCAGTTTGCTTTTTAGACTTATAAAAACAGAACTGAGGCTTATGATCAAAATCATACATGTATGAATATATGCAATGCTTATTATATTCAACTGAGAAAATTATCCCACTCACCTTCCAACACATTAAGATCAAGATACATTTATATGTGTGTGTTGATACATACTTACTTATTTACCCCATGGTGTAGAGTCCTTCTTGAGCAGCTAACTGGTTTGCAGGTAGTCAAGAAATTCCCCGCATTTCACGGAACCCGAAGGTTCATTACCACACTCACAAGTGTCCGCCACCTGTCTCTATCCTGGGCCAGCCCAATCCAGTCCATATCCCCACATCCCACCTCCTGGAGATCCATCCTAATATTATCCACCCATCTACGTGTTGATACATAAATGAATAAAATTAATATAACTTAATACACACACCCCTACATATATAGAGTTCACCCAATAATGTGCCATGAAGTCACAGACAGGAAGAAGAGATACAGCTGTACTATTTCTTTAATTTTGGCTCTTAGATGTGGGTGGGTGGTGAATGCCACACCTAAGCCACTTTACCCCTGGGAAAAAACCGCGGTACCCATTGCAGAGGAAGCTGGGTGGGCTCCAGGGCTCCCGAACTGGTATGGAAATGAGAACATCTCTTTCTCTAACAGGGGCTCTAACCTCGGACCATCCGGTCTGTAGCAAGTTGCTCTACTGACTTACATTATCCTGTAAACAGCTAAATAAAACAATTTTGTTAGTTAGTTTGTGCAGCTATGAATTGGACACCTTACTTTAATGGAACAGCAAGGACAGAACATGCTTGAAAAATATATGGACCTGACTGGAGTAAAATATTACAGGAGGCAGTTCATAATTTATAGCTATGGCCATCTAGTATAGTTGAGATAGTGCAGTTGGGTGGCTACAATGGGCTATGAATGTGGCTAGGATGGGGGAGAAAAATGCAGAGTAACTGTGGTGGGGAACCTTCTTATAACATTAGGGAGATTGTAGGATATTAAGATAATGGATATTACAGAGAAAAAGGTTGTGGTGGTGGGACATGACTTGAAACTGGCTCCGGATAAGCCATAATGCTTCAAGGATAGTTTTGCACATTGTAACAGTTCAAAAATGTCACTAATTTTTATTTAAGATTCACTTCTCACTACGGTTCACACCTCCCTAATGTGGAATTCCATGATCTGGTGCCTGTCATAGCCTGGTACATTTTATCACAAAACAAAAAGAAATCATCATGGATCAAGTCATGCATTTTTGTATCATTTTGCGTGAGAATTTTGCTCTTTTTTAAATCTTTTTTATTGGACTTCACATGGCTTTTGAATTTAATATTTTTAAAAATATTTTCGGTATCGCAAAGTTCATTTTGAGGTGAGTGAGTTGGCATCACTATGGAAGATTTTACATTCAGCAGTCCTGATGCAGAGCAGGTGTAGATTTCACTTTTTTGTGCTATGAATTAACTTACTCAGTTGTGTACGACACTAACATTTTATTTTCCGAAGTCCTGTGTAAAATGTTACTGATACACCACCACCCATGGTTTGGAAAATTCCTTCACCCACCCACTACCAGGCAGGTTCCAAGGAAGATGGACTAGGGAGGTGCAACGTGTACATATTTCATTGTGAATACTAAATGATTTTTCATTTCAATTACAGATTGGCCCTTGGAAACTCACACAGAATATAATACAGCAAGAAGGAGTCCTAGGCTTGTTCCGAGGGTTAGGTTCAACAATAGCTCGTGAAATGCCAGGCTACTTTTTCTTTTTTGGTGGTTATGAAGCCACTCGTGGTTTCCTTACACCAGCAGGGAAAACGAAGGATGAAATTGGTATAGAACTGTGTATTTTTTTAATTATTCAGAAGAGGAAATTGAGACCTTAACATGATGGAGTAGCAATTCCCACAGTTCCAAATTTGTAGTCCAGAAACTTAACTTTATTTATCTGCAACAGTATGTTGAGCTGCAAAGCTGCTGCTCAACACCACAGATCTTTCAAGGTTCAGCATTCCATTTACACTCCATTTCAATACTCAATAGGAATGGAATGGTTCCTGCTTCAAAATTATAATGGCATTACTGATAAGTGGGGTGGGGGGAGTTATTGGTGGTATAAGACATTTGGAGGGATTTTAGTTCAACTTGTGATAAGGAAGGTGTCCCACACCAAAGCATACTTTGTTGCAACTATAAGAAGGGTAGTTGTGGTGTGGGTTATCAGTTCCATGTTCCAGAAATATGTACAAGTTTTGAATGAAAGTGGAAGAATTAAAGATTGTGGCAGCCCAGTGCAGTTCAGTATGTCGAAAGAAAGCTGGAAATGTTGATAATTGTAATCCTTGGTAATAACAAACTTATTTTACTAAATTCAATCCTGTGTATGGGATAGCTGATAGTTGGCAACAACTTCTGTTTGTTAGACAGGAGCTCAGAAATGCTCAAAATTTGTGAACATAGTAACCTAACCTTTATAATTTCTTGTATGATCTTTGTGTAATAGTGAACAGGTCACTCTGTAGGTTTAGGTTGCTGGTTCAGATAAGCATTCATTGAGTTTTTAAGTAACTACTGATGCAGTTGCTGTAATTCTTATGAATCACTGCTGTCCCACCATTCCTGTACATATCTAATTAAATTAGCCATTTCACTGGTAGTATATAATGTCACCTCCATGTAGTCTGTCTTAAAGACAGGTCTACAGTGTGTTCCAAAGTGAGTTCTCCAAACAAAGGAAGCTGATACTTCCTCATTCAGTTGCCAGTATCTTCTCGTTTCCTAAATGTCATCCTCTAGCTGCTTATGCTTTCTTCCTCGTCTTCCTCTCCATTCTATCTTTCAGTATCCTGTTTTATAAGGCAGTTCCTATGCAAGATGTGCCCAATCCAGTTAGCTTTGCTTCATTTTATTGTATTTAGGATGTTCCTTTCCTCATTGACTCTTTGTAACACTTCTTCAGTCTTCACACGAACAGTCCAATTTATCCTCTCCATCCTTCTTCAGCACCACATTTCAAAACTATCAAGGTATTTCTGATCTAATTTCTGGAGTGTCCATGTTTCAGCACCATACACACCTATGCTCTGAATGTAGCATTTCACTAAGTTTCTTCCTTATATTAAAGCCCAATTTTCTAATAAAAAAATGTCTTCTTGTTGAACATTATTATTGTAAGCACTTTAAAATCATTTGTAGACCCTGAAGCCTGAATTAAAAGGTAGCACGCACCTACCAGAGTTGTTGCAATTGTTTCAACCCTTTTAATTTTCGCTGTATAGATATCAAGAAAGACCGCCTCTGTGGTCTAGTGGTCAAGAGTTTCTGGCTACAGATACAGAGGTCCCGGGTTCGATCCCCGGCGCTACCAGATTTTCTGAGTATTAGTGGGTCTGGAACGGGGTCCACTCAGTCTGGTGAGCCTCGTGAGGTCAACTGAGGAGCTACTTGAATGAAAAAAGTAGCGGCTCCAGGTCTAGAAAACAGAGATTAACGGGTGTGGGGACCCGTTGCGCTGACCATGTGACACCCCTCTATCCGCAAAAGTTGGCACTAACTTCGCCGACCGGCGGCGGCCGCTCTGTCGGTATAGTTCGCGTGCGGACTAAGGCCACAGAGTTTAGTTTCAGATATCAAGAAAAGTCCCACATCTTCCGAACTATTTGGTGTGAAGATGTGAATCAAAAAACTGCAAAGAGAGCATGATCACATTACAAAGAGTTGAAGATATAAATCCGTGATGTGATGCCATGTTGCTGGGCAAGTCCCAGTTCTTTTGAAGGCTCACAGTGCCTACATCTTCAGGATCAGGCCAATTTCTGGGCCTGTCATCTTCATAACCTATTTACCTAAGGCCTGCCTTAGTGTTATCCTACCATTTCCTCATTGCTCCAAATGGCATTCCCACTACATTGTGACCTATTTACCTTCTACATTTCACCACTGTATCCAAGCTAATCATTACAGTTGAGTAATTAGCACTCCTGCTGCATATTACGGATGTCATTAATTCAAATTCAGTGGTTTTATCATTTTCGTCCGTCCTTCCAAACAAATGCTGGGACAGTACAGATGATGGCCACATTTTTCCAGTTGTCTCCTGTTACTCCTCTTTCACACAATCATTGTGCCATTAGTGCTAAATAATCCATTCAAACGAAAAGCATCAGAAGTGACCTAATAATATACCAAACAACAGCAAATGACATGTATGAATCGTGAAGCTTCTCATTGCATAATACCTTAAACTACATCCTTCTGAGGTCTTATCATTATAACATTATTTTCAAACAGCTGGTTCTCTCACTTTAAGATATCATGTAATTGGTTTTTGATGAAAAGTTGTATCCTTTACATATGTTGGAAATGGTATCTCCTACAGGTCCACTGCGCACAATGATATCTGGTGCTGTTGGTGGAATTGTGTTCTGGATTGTAATCTTCCCTGCTGATGTTGTCAAGTCACGGATACAAGTGTCCAGACTCAACGGTTCTCTGTTAACCATTATGGTGCAGATAATCAGACAGGAAGGTAAAGATTTTTAAGCAAAGAACATGTAATCAAAACTGTAAAACAAACACAGCATCAGACTTTGACAACATGACCCATAGCTCACTCCTGTATCATTGTTACATTTTGCATCTTCATTTCATAAGAACTTTACGACTTTAAAAGGTGCTAATACAGGTTAAGTACCTCATAGTCTGACCACCTTTGGGGCCCAATCAGCCTCCTACTGAATGGGTACTGGGGGATTTTCCTGGGGACAAAATGGCTGGGGTGTGATATTGACCACTCATCTCCACCTAACACTGAGCTAAAGAATGACTAGAGCCCTACCTCCGGTCCCCATATATGCCTTTGTCACAGGGACAGAGACAATTCTACCCTTTTTACCTCCTGTTCTTAAGCACTTGCCATAGAAATATATATGTGACAATCCTGCACATTAGTAATGCTGGGCTAGATGTGGTGGCAAAAGAAAGAAAACTGCCAAAAATCATAGGCATGTTTTGAGTATGCCTGAACTGTCTCTTTGTTGATTTGTATTTTTACATTCTTGTATTTTTCTAGGCTATCAAGCCCTCTACAGTGGATTACAGCCAACATTAGTGAGAACAATTCCAGCAACTGGAACATTGTTCCTGCTGTATGAAACAACGAAGAAAATTCTGCATAAACTTTGTGATTGACGACTGCTGAAACTATTATCACACTGGGAATTGTACAAAGTGTCCTATTTAGTGTACATAATCCTGACTGCAACTTTAGAGTCTTCCCCACAGTGCGCATGACAAATACCAGTTACACCAATGTGGTGTAGAATTTTAATATACCATATTTATTTTCATAATTACCTATATGTAATTCATAAACCCACCTTGCTGAAACAAAATTAGGTAGATATAACTATCTTAGAGCTAGAGATGCTTTGAGTTGACTATAAAGAAGGTACACAATATATAAATGTACAAGAGTTGTAGCAATTATTTGTTTTGACAAGTGGCTTGAAGATATACCAAAGTGCTTAACCGATTTTACACTCAATTACTGCGATGAAGAGGGACCAATTGTACACCTGTATACTGTAATAAAGAGGGGCTTATTCTTATAATTGATACGATATCAGAACTGTTGTAACTGATACTTGTAGATGATAAAATTTTTGTACTGTTATGAAATTGTCATGCCTTAATCCCAGTTAATCTTTGCTGGGAAGAATCACTGCATGCCAAAACCTTCTACATTATTTTCTGTCCACTATAATCATGCTCGTTGCACCTGTGTCCACCCACACTATTTTGTATACCCTCTGTCTCCTCGCTCACCCAATGGTCAATTATACAGTATCTTAATTCGAAAATTCTGAAAGGCATCCATACGTCACTCATTTCCCTATTCCCATACCCACAATGCGATCAGCTTTCTTTGAATGAGATTTGGGGTTCTCATGGTGGTGACCTTAAAGATCGTCTTGTGGGATGTGATGCTGTATGTTACCCTGATGGTGGGAGCAGGCACTATGTTGCTGTGAAACACTGGCATTGTATCCAAGAAGAAAGCAATTTTCTTGCAGTCTTTCAACTTTCAAATTTTGTGTAATATAATGGTTTCAGATTTTATGCCCTCAATTTCCAGTCCTATGTCCTTGTGGACAGTGACTGAGGCAAATGGCAGAAATTGAAGTAATGTGGGGGCATACATCCTGGTGACTGGTACCTTGAATGGTCTTTCGTGAACCGTGAAAAGATGGCTAAATGGGTTCTGATGAAAATGCGATAGATTAACCTTTATCCAACTGGGTTGGTATTTAAATTCTGAGCACATGATTTATGAAAAAAACATGAGTATTATCTGAACTTAATAAGATAAAATTTTGAAATAAACAGCATTGTGTGGAAAATAAAACAAGAGATTATTTGGCATGTCTGACAGTGCAGCAAACTTCTTTGTTGCTGAACTATATATATTGAAATTTAAAACATGCTTTGTATGTGCAATGAATGTGAACAGAGTCTTTTAAAGGTTCAAGCCAATAAGGGTATCAGATTCTTTCAACAGACAATGCTCAAAACTCATGTACAGAAAATTGCATCTGTACTCATTCTGTGAACTCTTTTCCCTGGATATTATACACTCTGTACCTTTAAATGAAAATATGTCAACCATTTATTTAAACATTACAAGAAAACATGAGCTCAGACATGTACTGGATGTGCAGATATAAGCCAACTCACAATATTTAAATTGATGAATTAGGAAAAAAGAAAAACAGCATTGAAATATTAAAGCAATTTCCTATGCAGAATGACCTCAAACAAGATGTTTTATTGTCAATGTATTAGACCTCTACTGCCACATACGCCATTAAGAAGGTCCAAGAAAACCGTGAGGATTAGTATTAAACGGACACGTAAACATGTGGTCTATGCTGATTATGTTAATTTACTGTGCAAAAACAAAAAGATCATGAAGAGTAACAGAAAGGTTCTATGATACATGTGAGAATTTGGCAACAGATCAAGACTGTGGCGATGAATTTAAGAGGGGATCAAAGTCGGAAATGCTTATGACTATTCAGTTCGAACCATCTTACTTCATGTTTGCTATCTGGAAGTGTAAAGAATACACTATACACAATTATAATGTTACATATGCTTTAGCATCTGTGTGAAACTTAGCGTGGGACATTAAGGGGCAAACACTTATTAACATCAGGGACTTACTGCAAGCAAGTAAAAAGATACAGTTGTCCCAGTCCATAACATGAAGGCATACAGATGTATAAATCCACTCATTCTTAACTTTGGTGCTAGTTGAAGGTCGGCGATCAACATCACACCTTGGCCACTTTACCCCCAGAAAGAACGCAAGTACCCAGTTCAGAGGAGGCTAGGTGGACCCCAGAGCCAGGCTGTACATTTTGAAGGTGACAAAATCTGTTGCCCCTGCCACAATTTGAACCCTGCACCATCCAGCCTGCAGCCGTAGCTCCATACTGATGACACTATCCCTGGTCCTCTGGAACCAAATAATGGTATCTTCAGTCACTTTCTGGTAAATTTAGTAGTTATTACATCAAGCAGGAAATTTGTAGGTGGTGTGGGTGTGAGGGCCATTTGTAATGCAACACTGACAGTTTAATGTTATGGTTGCAGCAGAAAGACTACAGTGAAATAAATTTACAAACGTGTAAAGTGTAGCTTTCCTTGATAGTTGAATAAAGAGAGACCAACTTGATGTCACTTGCTTTTTTATTTCATTATTTAATGCTCAACATGTTTCGGATGTTAATACATCCATTCTCAGGA